>Ga0208410_1001276_pt1 | contig 13268 bp, 15 predicted proteins | sample ETN02SmetaG_3_FD_185787 | JGI IMG/M metagenome (GOLD analysis project Ga0208410, IMG submission 185787) | Marine microbial and viral communities from oxygen minimum zone, Eastern Pacific Ocean - ETNP2014F10-02SV257 (SPAdes) (version 2) | ecosystem: Environmental > Aquatic > Marine > Oceanic ... | reverse complement strand
GCGGGCTTGAATTCACTTCCAGGAACGGCTGCAGAAATTTTGCATGATGATGTAAGAGCGATTATTTGTCCTGATAAACTTACTAGTAAGCAATGGATTGATATTATTGAAATTGCTCATTCTGTAGGATTGCCTACAACATCAACAATGATGTTTGGACATATAGAGAGAACTTCTCATCTCGCACATCATTTATTAGAGCTTTTAAACCTGCAAAAGAAAACTAATGGCATAACTGAATTTGTTCCTTTGCCTTTTGTTGCAAATGAGGCTCCTATATTTAGAAGTGGTCAAGCTAGACCTGGCCCCACTTTTAAAGAAACAATTTTAGTTCACTCTGTTGCTAGAATACTGTTCCAAGGACAGATTAATAATATTCAAGGATCTTGGGTTAAAATGGGTCTTCCAGGGCTTAAATTTCTCTTATCTTCTGGAATTAATGATATCGGAGGTGTATTGATGAATGAATCTATCACAAGGTCTGCCGGCGCTTCATTTGGTCAGGAACTTAGACTTGAAGAGGTAATAGGAATTGCCGATGAATTAGAATTAAATTTACAGCAAAGAAATACATTGTACGATTCATTAAACAATAATCTTCGAGACTTAATTACTTTACAATCTATTCCTCTCATTCCTATTAACAATGATTATCATCAACCTAAAAAATTAATTAACATCACATGAAAACAAAATTTTTACATCTATTAGTTATTTTAGCCGGGTACATAGCATGCATTTATTCCATGCAGTTTACTTGGAACCTTTTTTCTGAAGCATCTTTAATGTTCAAAGTACTTATTTGTCACATTGAGGCTACAATTTTTATATATTTTTTAAGTGTAATTTTCAATAATTCTAGCTGGTACGATGCTTTTTGGTCAGTTATTCCCGTTGTCTTAACAATCATGTGTTGGGCAGATATCTCTGCTGCAGGAGATGTTCAAAGGGCATTTTTAATGCATGCGTGCTTATTGTTATGGGCTATCCGATTAACCTATAACTGGATGAGATCATGGGAAGGTTTCTCACATGAAGATTGGCGATACATAATGATGAAAGGGAAAACAAAGAATAAATTTCAATACTTCATAGTAGATTTTGGTTCTATACATCTTATTCCAACGCTTTGTGTTTATATGGCATTACTTCCAATGATTTATGCTCTTGCTTACCCTGGTAACGAATTAAACAATTTAGATATATTGGCAACTTTTTTGGCTGTAGCTGCAGTCATCATTCAAATTGTCTCTGATCAGCAAATGTATAATTTTAGAAAAAATCTTTCTGAACCTAAAACTATGAAATCAGGCTTGTGGTATTACTCACGTCATCCAAATTATTTTGGAGAAATATTGTTTTGGTTTAGTCTTTTCGTCTTTGCTTTGGCAGCTAATTCTTCGTTTGCATGGCTTTTGATAGGTTCTTTAATTATGTATGCTTTAATTGCCATTGCATCAGTTGCAATGATGGATAAACGTTCATTAGAAAGACGCCCAGATTTTAAAGAATATATGGATTCTACCCCAGCAATTTTTATAAACATTTTCAAAAGGGGCTAGATGATGAAAAATTTAACTTTACTCTTTTCTTTAATTTTACTTACAAATCCAATTACTGCAGATGACCTAAAAACTCAATTGGATAGAGACATACAAGGAGTTATGACAAAGGTTGCTGATTGGAGGCATCATTTTCATCAGTATCCCGAACTCTCTAATAGAGAATATAAAACGCAGGAATCTATAGTCGAGGCATTAACCGAGATGGGTCTTGAGCCTAATACAGAATTTGGTATCACAGGAGTCACTGCATTTATTAGAGGTCAAAATCCAGGCCCCTTAATTGCACTTAGGGCTGATATTGATGGACTGCCAGTAACCGAAAAACTTAATCTGCCATTTTCTTCAAAAGTTAAAACTACTTATCAGGGGAATGAAGTTGGAGTCATGCATGCATGTGGTCATGATGCTCACATAGCAGTACTGCTTGGAGTTGCTAGTTTTCTTTCAAGGAATACTGATAAGTTAAATGGCGATATTTTACTAATTTTTCAACCTGCTGAAGAGGGCGCACCTGAAGGTGAAGAGGGTGGTGCTGAGTTAATGCTCAAAGAAGGCCTCTTCGAAATTGAAAAGCCAGATGCAATCTTTGGATTGCATGTCTCTAATTTTAAAAATGGTCAAATTTGGACAAAGCCTGGACCAATTATGGCCTCGGCAGAAGCTTTTAGAATAACTGTTCAAGGTAAGCAAACCCATGGGTCAAGGCCTTGGAGTGGAGTTGATCCAATAATAGCGGCATCTGATATAGCTACAACTTTACAAACGATTGTAAGTAGAAGGTTGAACCTTTTAGATAGTCAAGCAGTTGTAACTGTTGGGATTATGAAAGCAGGAACAAGAAATAACATCATACCTTCAACAGCAATGCTAGAAGGAACCATAAGAACATTTAAAGATTCCTATGCTGATAAAATTCGAGATGAGATAAAGCTCATTGCTGAAAACGTAGCTGCTGCTCATCATGCTAAGGCTACTACCGAATTTAAAGTTTATGGAGGCTATCCAGTCACTGTTAATGATGAAGAGCTAGCAAAAAAATATTCCTCCTCTCTAATTGAAGCTACTAATGGAGATTTTTTTGAGGCAAGAGTTCCTCGGACTGGTGCAGAGGATTTTTCATTTTTTGCTCAACAAGTACCAGGACTATTCTTTTTTCTTGGGGTTAATGCACCAGGAGTTGAAGATAGCCCAACAAATCATTCGCCATACTTTTATGTTGATGATTCTGCTTTAACTAACGGAGTGAAAGCATTTGTTAACTTAGTTCAGGACTTCTCATCAGATTTCAACTCAAGCAGTTAACTAAAAACCCTTATCACTGCATAGAGTATTAAAAAAAACATGATTGTTAAAATTAAAGGGTGCTGACCAAGTTGATTTGAGAATTTTTTAGGCAATATCAGCAATCCAACTATAGCAAAAGTAACTATACCAAGACCCCAAAGCAAGTCTTTTAACTCAGAAAATAGAGTTTCAAGCATTGATAAAATTTATTCTTTTGGTAGCAAAGAGTTTAATCGCTCAACCGAATCAAGATATTCATTAATAATTCTATAAATAACATCTTTCACAGATTCAATTTGTTTTACTTGACCAATAACTTGACCAGCAGCATTAAACGATACAGCTTGTGTATTTCCAGAGCCAGCATATATAGAAGTTCTTCTCATTGCATCAAAAGTAATCATCCCTTGCAACGGCATTGGTAATGGATCTGGGTTTTCCGGTTTTTCCCATGCTTCAGTCCATTTATTTTTTAACATTCGAGCTGGCTTTCCTGTCCAAGCTTTACTTCTGATTGTGTCTTCACTTGTTGCATTTAAATATGAATCTTTTTCGGCTGGCTGAGCTGCTGCTTCCTCAACAGCAAGCCATAATGAGCCACACCAAACTCCCTGTGCTCCTGTAGACATAGCTGCAGCCATTTGACGACCATTCCCGACTCCACCTGCAGCCAGAACTGGCAGCCCATCAACAGCATCAATAATTTGAGGCCATAAGACAATGCTTCCTATTTCACCAGTGTGGCCACCACCTTCACCTCCCTGAGCTATTATAAAATCTAAACCAGCTTCTTTATGGGCAACAGCTTGTTTAATTTTTCCACATAATGCTCCAATCAAAACACCCTTACCTTGAATTTTTTTAATCATATCAGTGGGAGGAGTACCCAATGCATTGGCAATCAGTTTTACATTTGGATGTTTTAAAGCTTCATCAATTTGAGGTTCAGCTGTTGCCTCTGTCCAACCTAAGAGCCCGCCTTTTGGACCATTGGTTTCTGGAGCCTCAGGAACACCATTCTCTGACAGGAGATCTTCAACAAACTCTCTATGACCTTCAGGTATCATTTTTTGTAAAGATTCCAATAATTGCTCAGGATCTTTCTCATCCATTCCTTCATATTTTTGAGGAATTACTGTGTCAACGCCATATGGATATTCTCCAATATGCTCATCAATCCAATCAAGTTCTTCTTTCAATTGTTCTGGAGAGTAGCCTACGGCCCCAAGCACTCCAATTCCTCCAGCTTTGCTAACTGCAACAACAACATCTCTACAATGAGTAAAAGCAAATATAGGATATTCAATTCCAAGTTTTTTACATATGTCAGTTTTCATCTAATTATTCAAAATTTATTAAATTAGATTATAGACATTAATGAAAATAATTTGGGAGTATCAACTGGTAAAATTTTGTTAATAGTAAAAGATATATGATTATTTTTAAAAAATACCCTATGGTTTATAGTGAATTAGTTACAATTTAAAAAAAATTAATAAATATTATGAAATGGGATTATGAGTTTGATGTTGTCGTGATTGGTTCTGGTAATGGAGCTTTAACATCTGCTATATGCAGTCATGACGGTGGCGCTAAAACATTGGTAATTGAAAAAAGTACCCAATTTGGTGGAACCTCTGCTACATCAGGAGGAGGTGTATGGATTCCAAATAATCGGTATGCATTAGCTGAGAACGTTGATGACTCTGATCAAGATGCAAGAGATTATATAAATAGCGTGTCACCCGAAGGTAAAATTAAAGATGAACTTGTAGAAACTTATCTTTCTGAAGGCCCAAAAATGATTGATTACCTTCATGAAAATTCACAAGTGAAGTACAGAAATTTATCCCACTATCCAGATTACTTTCCAGATAACCCAGGTGGAAAGGCTGGGAATAGGTCTATGGAACCTGAGCCTATCAAAGGAACAGAGTTGGGAGATGATCTAGGTAAGCTTAGGGAACAGCATCCGCAAACAGCATTTACTATGGGCCCAATAAATATGAATTTTACGCAGGTAGAAGGTCAGTTGTTGCTCGGAGCATTGCCAGGTTGGAAGTCTCAGTTTGCCAAATTATTTACTAAATATATCTTAGACATACCTATGAGATTGAAGTGGGGTTGGAAAGATAGACGCTTAACCATGGGTAATGCAGGTGTTGCTAGATTAATTTTATCTTTAAAAGATAGAAAAGTGGATTTGTGGACGGAAACCGCAATGACTGACCTTATTGATGAAACTGGTTCAGTGGTTGGTATTAAAGCTACTAAAAATAATATTGAGATTAATATCAAAGCCAATAAAGGAGTTATTCTTGCCTCAGGTGGTTTTGAGAAGGATCAAAGTTTGAGAGATCAATATTTGCCTAAACCAACAAATATAGAGTGGAGTGCTGCCAATACCTATAACACAGGAGATGCATTAAAGGCTGCTTTAAAATTAGGGGCTGATACTCATCAAATGGATACAGGATGGTGGTCTACAGTTATGAAAGTTCCAGGACAAGATAAAGGATGGCTTTCAATGGTAGATAAATCAATGCCAGGAAACTTTACTGTTAATAAGAATGGCGAAAGATTTTCTAATGAATCTCAAAATTATGTTAGCTTTGTAAATGATATGTTTGATAAATATGCAGAAGGAAATCCATGTGCTCCTTGCTATATGATATTTGATAGTACATTTAGAAAAAATCGTCCATGCGGACCTCTTCTTCAAGCATCCATGCAGCCTGATTCAGCTGTTCCCAAGGAATGGTGGACTCCATCATTCTTATCTAAGGGCGAAACATTAGAAGAGCTCGCCCAAGTTGCTGGTATAGATGCCGAAGGCCTATTAGCAACTCAGGTAAAAGTTAATGAATATGCTAAATCAGGAAAAGATATTGATCTTCATCGAGGTGATAGCGTTTATGATAGATATTACGGCGATCCATCCGTAACACCAAATCCTTGCCTTGCTCCGTTAGAGACAGGACCTTTTTATTGTATGGTTCTATATCCAGGAGAAATGGGTACCGCAGGTGGTTTAGTTATAGATACAAATGCAAGAGTGCTCAACAAAGATGGTAAAGCTATACCAGGACTATATGCTTGTGGCAATTGTTCAACAGCTTTGCTGCCAACATATCCTGGTCCCGGTTCAACACTTGGTCCAGCTATGACTTTTGGCTACTTGGCTGCTAAAGATATTACCGGCTCTAATTTTTAATAATGGATTTTTCAAATAGAACAGCTTTGATAACTGGTTCTGGTCAGGGTGTAGGCGAGGGTATAGCTCGAGCCCTTGCTTCTAATGGAGCAAATGTTTGCTTGGTAGGTAGAACCCTTTCTAAAGTTGAGTCCGTTGCTAATGATATTAATAAAACAGGTGGGTCAGCAATAGCTATTGAGTGCGATGTAAAAAGTAATGACTCAATTAATAGCTCTATTGAAACAGTACTGTCTAAGTTTAATTCATTGAATATTTTAATTAATAATGCTCAAGAAGTGCCCCTAGGAAATATTTTAGACGTAACTGATGAGTCATTTATTAACGGATGGGATTCTGGGCCTTTAGCTACTTTTCGTTTTATGAAAGCTTGTTATCCATATTTAAAGGGGGGCGGTAAAATTATTAACCTAGCAAGCTCTTCTGCATTGAGACCTGATTTAAACTCTTATGGTGCTTATGCTGCAGTAAAAGAGTCAATTCGTTCTTTATCTAGGGCTGCTGCAGTTGAATGGGGCCCAGATAATATTTTAGTAAATTGTATAATGCCTCTTGCTAAGTCTGCTGGGATGGATTGGTGGATGAGTGAGCATCCTGATGAGGCAAATGAGTTTCTGAAAACTATACCACTAGGCAGAGTTGGTGATTGCAAAGATGATATCGGTAAGGCTGTTTGTCATATTTTGTCTGATGGCATGAATTACATTACTGGATCTACCATCATGTTAGATGGAGGTCAGGCATATCTGAGATAAAGCTACTATGGATAAATTACAAAAATTAATTGACATTGAAGAAATTAAAAATCTTAAACATAGATATTTTAGGGCTATTGATATGGCTGATTTTGATTTGTTGGATAATGTCTTCTCACCAGATATATCAATAGACTATCGAGGTGGTACCTATCGATGGGAATCTGAGGGCAAAGACACTATTAAAGAAAGCTTAACTCATGCATTTCATAATCAAACTGCTGCTATGCATACTGCTCATCATCCTGAGATTGAGGTTCTCTCGGAAACCGAAGCAACAGGAAAATGGTATCTGCAGGACATTTTTTATAATTTTGATTTAGGCAGCGTTACTCAAGGAACTGCATTGTATGAAGATAAGTATATAAAAAGTAATGGAAATTGGTTAATTCAACATTCAGAATATGATCGGATATGGGAGCAGGTGTCTCCGATTAATTCAGATGATAAATTTACTAAAATTCTTTTAAAAGAGAAAGGAATTCAAAAAGAGGAATAAATATGAGAGAAAAGGTTCAATCCGCGTTAGATAACTATGTCCTAGCATACAAGAATAATGACAAAGAATTATTTAGAAGTCTTTGGGATGATAAGGCCATATTTGAAGACCCTGTAGGGGCTGAGCCTTGTAATGGAATTGAGGCAATTTGTGCTTTTTGGGATTTTGGTCATAGCGATGGTATGGAAATTAAACCAACAAATGTTGAGACTGTGATTTGTTCTAATGAAGGTATTCTAAAAGCTGTAATGCAAGTTAGAAATATAAAGGATAATTCTGGAATGGATATCGCAATTGTTGATCACTTTATTGTTAATGTTGAGGGTAAGATTGAAAGCGGGAGAGCTTTTTGGGATGAATCATCTATTTCACAACCTATCGATGTCAGCTCAATTGATATCAACATTGATGATTTTAAAGACAGAGGCTAGCTCTTTTTATCTTTATGAAGCTTAGTGTCAATCTAAATAAAATTGCATTAATTAGAAACTCTCGCGGTAACGATAATCCCTCTCTACTGGACTATGCAAATAAATGTATTGAGCTTGGGGTTGATGGACTAACTCTTCATCCAAGACCAGATCATAGGCACGCTACTTCTGAAGATGCAATTACCTTATCTAAGCTCTGCAAAGAAAATAATATTGAATTTAATTTAGAGGGTAATCCTTTATGTATGCCCAAGGGAGACTTTATTGGTTTTCAAGAATTATGCACTCAAGCAGAACCTGAGCAAGTTACCTTGGTCCCAGATGACATCCAGCAAATTACTTCTGATCATGGATGGCAACCCGGCTTCTTAGATGACGAATTAAATAATTTCATTAGATTTCTTAAAGACTGTAATACTAGAACAAGTTTGTTTATTGATGCTAATGTAGCTTCGGTTAAATATGCAGAAGAAATCGGTTTTGATAGGGTTGAAATTTATACAGGACCATTTGCTAAATTTTTAGAAGAAGATCATGCAAATCTTATATTGTGCAAAACCAATATTACTGAATGTATCAATATAGCAAAACAATCCAAGCTTGGAATTAATGCTGGCCATGATCTTAATTTATATAATTTACCTCATTTAATTGAGTGCGGAAGTGTTGATGAGGTGTCAATCGGCCATGCAATTATCACAGATGCATTGAAATTTGGATTCGACGATACCATAATAAAATACATCAAAGCTGTAAGGAATAAGCAATAATGTCAATTGAAGTTAAAATAAAAGATCAAATTAAAGATAATAAAATTTTAATCTATATGAAGGGGTCTCCTTATGAACCTAAATGTGGATTTTCTGCTAAAACAGTTCAGGCATTGATTGATTGCGGTGCTGAATTCTCTTATGTTGATATCTTAGAAAATCAAGATATAAGACAAACTCTACCAAGTATTTCTGATTGGCCAACTTTTCCCCAAGTCTTTGTTAGTGGGGAGTTAATAGGTGGCTGTGACATAGTTACCGAAATGCATGAAGCTGGAGAGCTTCAGAGCATTATCAAAGAGGCAGCTTCCTAGCAATCACCCATAGTCTTTCAACATAGCCTTAAGCTCTAGTGAGTGCTGCTCTTCTTCACCAATCATGCCCCTCGCATATTCTTCCAAGTAAACCGAAGCATCTGCAACACTTGTTAATAATTTTTTGTACAAACTTAATGCATGTAATTCATGTTCAAGGCCTTCCTCTAGAATATCTTTAATTGAGTGCCTATGTGTTTCTTCAATCTTTGCAACTTTTAGACTGGGGTGACCATCAAGACCCACCAACAACTCACCAGCCTGTTGTGCATGAAGCATAGACTCTGCTGCTTGTTCTTTAAGGAAGGTAACTATAGGTATTCTATATGGACCAGAAACCATCAACGAGGAATGAGTATATCGAACGACTCCTGCAAGTTCATATTCCATAATTTCATTTAATATATCGCATACTTCTTGTGAATTTATTTCTTTCATCTCCATACTCTCTCCATATAATTTAATAATTAAGATGATACTTTATTTTGTTTTATATTATATGTAAAGAACTGATTTAAGGCATTTTTTTAATGATAATCATTATCACTATGGTATTTATTCTCATTTATGAAATTATATATATATGCAAATTATTCGTGGCGATGACTACCAATCATGGGTTTATTCTAATGAAGGCGATTTAATTGTTGTTGACCCTTGGTTAACGGAAAAACAAGTTTTTCCAGGTTTAAACTGGTTGCTTAATCGAGACTCTACCACTAAAGCTCATTTGTTAAAGCGTAATATAATTGATCAAGTCACACATATTATAATCACTGCTCATTTTTCAGATCATCTTGATTCTGAGTCAATGAATCTTTTTCACAAAGACATTCCTGTATACACCACTCATGAGGCATCTAAGATATTGCTTAAATTGGGTTTTAAAAAAATAACAGTTGTTGATATTGATAAATCCTATGAACTTAATTCGTTAACATTAAAGATTTACCGAGCTGGCAAACCCTACAACACCACAACATTCTCATACTCATTGAATGATTGCAGGTCCAAAGTCTTTCATGAACCACATATGTTTAATACTAAGTTAAATGTTGAGGATGTAGATGCGTGTATTGTTACAGTAGACATGGTAAAAGTGCTCGGATTAGTTCAAGTCTCTATGGATATTAAGCAGGCTCAATTAGCTAAATCAATTTTAAATGCTAAATATATTATACCTACAGGCATTGCCCCCAAACGAACAAAAGGTTTTATTAGTTACTTGCTAAGAATAAAGGAATCATATAAACAAATAGATTTAATACCATCTGTTTGCAGGGAAGTTGGAGACTCGGTTTCTTTATAAAACTTACCTGAGATCAAAGTTGTTTATTATTTTACAAAATACCTCTGCAGTTACCATTGCGTCATAAGAGGCGCTGTGAGCCTCTTCATTGTCATAGGCGATATCAAGCTCCTTGCAAATTCTTGCTAATACAGTTTGCTTGGTTGCTAGAACGCCAAGACTTACAGTATCGATTAATGAGAAGGGGTGAAATGGAGATTTTTTTATATTATTCCTATTACATGCTTCTAGAAGAAAGCTGTGATCAAAAAATGCATTATGACCAACCAGAATTGCTCTAGAGCATTCAAATTTACTTCTTTGTTTATTAATAATCTTAAATATTTTCTCAAGTGCAAATTTTTCATCAACTGCCATTCTTAATGGATGATTTAAATCTAACTTAAGAAATTCTAAAGCGTCAGCATCAACAACAAGTCCTTCAAAAGGTTTTATATTAAATCTATGAGATTCTCCCAAAATTAACATTGAATCTTTTTCATCAATGAGCTGAATAGCAATTTCTAGAATGGCATTTTTTTTAGAGTTAAAGCCGCCTGTTTCAAGATCAACAACGACCGGTAAAAACTTTCTAAACCTTTCTTTTAACATTTGAGCCCTTTAATATGCCCGTATAATATAAACGAAAAATTCATCCATATATGATTTTTAAAGATATAACTGATACTAATTTTCAAGGAATAGATATTTCATCTCACCATGAATTCAACCATGAAAAAGTCTATTATTATGAAGATCAAGAAGCACAATTAAAGTCTTTGATAGCCATTCATAGCTCCGCTAAAGGTCCTGCAATAGGAGGATGCAGATACAGGCAATATGAATCATTTAAAGATGGTTTGAATGATGTACTTCGTCTATCTAAAGGCATGACTGATAAAAACAATGTAGCAGGCATTCCGTTCGGAGGTGGAAAAGCTGTAATTTTTAAACAAGGAGTTAAATCCAAGAATCTGCTTAAATCATTTGCCTCGTTCCTAAATCTTTTAAATGGAAAATATATCTCAGCTGAGGATATTGGAATTACTCTTGAGGATATTATCTTTATTAGAGAACATAGTGAATATGTTTTTGACAATGTTGACCCAGGTCCATTTACAGCAAAAGGCTTGTTTTACTCAATTGAGCAAGCAATACAATCATATTTCTCCGAGAATCTTGTAGACAAAAGGATTGCAATACAGGGCGCTGGCAGCGTAGGAAAAAGACTTGCAGAATATTTAGCTAGTTCAGGAGCACATGTATTCATTTCAGATATAGATCGATCAAAATTAAGCGAAATTAATAATCAAAATATTTCTTGTGTAGAAGATGCTTTCTCTGTTGAGTGTGACTTATTTTCACCTTGTGCTGTAGGAGCAATATTTACAAAGGAATCAATCAATAGCCTTAGTTGCAAAATTATTGCAGGCGGTGCGAATAATCAATTATTAGATGCATCTATTGCTGAAAAGTTACATGAAAAAGGCATAGTCTTTATTCCGGATTTTTTAATTAACTCAGGAGGAGTTATTGGCTTAACTAAAGATTATTTAAAAAGAAATGATGCAGAAACAGAGCAGGCTTTAAAAGACATTGCAAAAAGAGTTAAACAACTAATGCTTCAATCTCAAGAAAGATCTATTTCAATTTATCAAGCTCTAAATAATTTAATCAACAACTCCTAATTTTCTTTGTAGTTTTGTATTTGATGTTGTGTAACCAAAAGGAACTCTCTCACCAGGAAAAACTCTTTGAAAAGCTTTTTGAACTGCCAAGGTTGTTTCGTGAAAACCGCATAGTATTAAATCAAGTTTGCCAGGATAGTCATTAATGTCTCCAACTGCAAAAATGCCATCCCTATTAGTTTGAAAATCTTCTGTATTCACCGCAATTTTCTTAGATGCCAGTTCAAGCTCCCATTCAAGAATAGGCCCTAATTTCTTATTTAGACCAAATAAAAATAAAAGCTCATCAGCTTCATGAGTAACAGACTCTTTGGTATCAAAGTTTTTTAGCGTTACTCCTGTAACTTTTTCATCACCTATGATTTCTTCAATCTGGAAAGGGGTTAGAAGGTTAACGTCACCACTTTTTGCTAAATCTCTCATTTGCGCCTCGGTATGTTGAGCACCTCTAAATTGATCTCTACGATGAATTAAATTTAATGATTTTGATGTTTTGGCTAGCTCTACAGTCCAATCAAGAGCAGAATCACCGCCGCCAAAAATAAATATATTTTTATCTTTATAATGATCCTTTGATTTAACGGCATAACTGACACCATTTCCTAAAAATTTATCTGGATCGTCTATATTGGGAGGTCGTCTTGGTTCAAATGAGCCTGCACCAGCTGCGATAAAGATATTTTTAGTAATGCATTCTAAACCTTCGTTGGTTATAACTTTCCAGGTTGTTATTTCGTCAGCCGCTAAAAAAATCTCAATTGATTCAACCCTTTGAGAAAGATGAAGGTCATATTCAAAAGGCTTAATTTGCTCCATTAAAGCATCAACATGTTCTTGAGCGGTTTGAGAAGGTACACCCGGAATGTCATAAATGGGTTTTTCTGGGTAAAGTTCAGAGCATTGACCTCCAACCTTATCTAGGTTATCGATTAGTGTGCACTTGAGGCCTAATAAGCCTGCTTCAAATACAGTGAATAGCCCAACTGGACCAGCACCAATAACTAATATATCTGTTTCAATCTTCATTTAATTTTTTGTCCTGGTTGTGCTCCCGAATCAGGAGATAATACAAAAATACCTCCATCCGAATCACTTGCAGCCAAAATCATACCTTCAGAAACTCCAAATTTCATCTTTCTTGGGGCTAGGTTGTAGACCATGACAACTAATTTGCCTTCTAATTCAGCAGGTTCATATGCTGATTTAATTCCAGCAAATACATTTTTTGTGCCCAAATCACCTAAGTCTAACTTGATAGCAAGTAATTTATCTGCACCTTCTACATGAGAAGCTTCTTGAACTTTAGCAACCCTCAGATCAACTTTCATGAAGTCATCAATTTGAATGATATTGTTATCTTCTTCGTTCATTTTTTTTTCCTTTTTGTATAAATCTTGGATGTTTAATGGTTTGACTCTTGAGAGAATAGGTTCAAATTCATTTATTTCAGTATCAATTAA
>Ga0208410_1001274_pt1 | contig 13273 bp, 7 predicted proteins | sample ETN02SmetaG_3_FD_185787 | JGI IMG/M metagenome (GOLD analysis project Ga0208410, IMG submission 185787) | Marine microbial and viral communities from oxygen minimum zone, Eastern Pacific Ocean - ETNP2014F10-02SV257 (SPAdes) (version 2) | ecosystem: Environmental > Aquatic > Marine > Oceanic ... | reverse complement strand
GTCTCGACTCGACGCGCTCTCGACAGACGCGATGACGACACACGTTGCCGAGAGAGTAAATGGCAATCTTGACGATGTCCACGTCCACCACGACCTCATTGCCTTCCGTCGGACCAGCGATGAGATTGATGATTGCATCGAGCGCGCCCGAGCTCACCATGAGACTGCACAGGACGCTCGAATTCCGCACGAGATTGCCGAGCGCGGCACACGCGTTTGACCGCGTCTTCGCCTCCTCTGACGCGTCGAGCAAGTGCATGAGCGGATCGACGGCGGCTGTGAGTGGGCCATAGAGCTCATCCGTGTGAAACGCGGCGTTGCCGATGGCGAATGTGGCAAACTTACGCGTGGTTCGATCTTTATCCCCGCAACGTTCGATCAACTTTTCCACTGTTCCGAGCTCTCGAAACTGTTCGTAGAAAAAGTTGTTGTGTCGACAGACGTTGCCGATGGCGTTGCAGGCTCTTGAACGCACAGTTGGATCGGAATGGTCCAATAAACGCGTCATCGGCTCCAAGACACTCGCTGCATCGAGCAATGGGTAGTTTTCCTTGTTCCCTCGAGCCAAGTGCATGATGAGGAGGAGCCAATCCGTGACGACGTGCGGAGTCCTATCTGAGAGAATTTTCGTGCACAAGACGGACTCGAGACCGCCGCTGGAGACGAATTCGCTGGCGAAAACGCGAGAACTCATCACTAAATAATGTAAGAGGGAAGTCAGCGACGGCCACGCCTCTCGATTAGCCACCTTGAGTCGAGATATCAACGTCTTCGCGACGTCCCGCCTGCTGAGAGTGCTCTTGAACCTCCGCATCGCATCCTCCGTCGTCCCTTGCTCCATCGCGGGTGTCGGCATGCAACTAAACGTTAAACGTATCAAATCCACGGCGGGCACGAGCACGAAATCGTTCGCCACGCTCGTGAACACCGTGAGCGCGAGACACAACGCTTCAGACACGCCGACATCGAGCAAAGTCACGACCGGGTGCTGCGTCCGAGAGTCCAGCAGAGGATCCATGGCGCGCAAAACTGCCGCGCACAACTTTGCATTTTCGATGGTGACATTTCGCTTGGACGTCTCATCCACCACTATCGCGGCTAAAATCCGTATTCCGTCTGCTGATATCGCCTGTGCGCGCACGTCCTCGCTGGCATCCGCGACGACTCTCAGCAATCGGGCGGAGTGCGTTTTCGTCGTCGCGTTCCTGATGAGTTTCTGCGTTCCATCTTTTTTCACCGACAACGTACCCGCGATGTAAGCAGTCAGAGGTCCAATTTCAGTGGCGGCAAACAGAGCACGGCATACCTGTGTCGCCGTCGCTTGCTTCGTGGATCTCGCTAACGTCTGGCACAAGGCGTCGGTGACACCCCCACCCTTTGAGTTGACCGGCCCGAGAGCGCCGCGAGTCGCCGCGAGCTCTGAACTGATTCCACGCTCTTTAGCGGCTTCGATCGCGTCCGCGATAGCCTTTGAAGCCGTAGTGGCGACAATTTCACCGATATCGCGACTCGTGTACCCCAATAATTTCCCAAGAAACATCAGATAACCGTTCAACCCGAGACCGCACCAAGGCGTCGACCCGTCGGGAAACGCCACAGTGGACACCACTTTTATGGCTAAAGCTAACAACTCGGGCTGAGGGGGATCATTCGCATTCGCCGCCGTCGTGCAAGCGGCGATAACAGCCGCCGGGAGATCTTTCGTAAGCGCCACCGACCCGCCACCGACGCTCATCAAAACCTTCCTCGGAACCTTCAACATGGCGAGCAACGTTCGCAACGCTGACGCAATGTCTGCCATTTTCGTAGATTTTAACTCTATTTTCTTCGACGCGAGCGTTCTATTCGAAATGTAGCTCGGTAAAAATTTGCTGCGATGTGTGTTCTGCGGCTGAAGCGTCTCAAGAAGCTTGGAAAGCGCGGCTCTATCTCTGCGAAGGCCGGCGGCGGCTTCGACAGATTTGTACGCTTCGAGCTCGAGCTTTTGCAAATCTTCACTCACGTCGCCCAGGGTGGGGCCCAGAGTCGAGGCACCACCGCTTTCATGAATTCCTTTACGCCCATCGCCGACGACGCTTTGGCGTCGCCTCTCAATTTTCCTGAAGGCTGCTTCATTTTCTACGTTTACGTCCGAGTTGCCGTTCGAGAGTCCTTCGCCAGCGTCGTCCTTATCCTTGCGCACGAAGGGATGATCGAGCACGGATGGCCAATTCAATCGCTGTTGCGGTTTTTTGTTCAACAATCCTTGCAAAAACGATTTGAACGACGGCGACATCGAGTTCGGCCACGGAACGACATCCTTGACGATTCGTTGCATCAATGTGTACATGGACGTCGTGTAAAACGGAGTTTTACCGACGAATAGTTCGTACAGAATGACTCCCAAAGACCACAGATCTACGGTGTGATCGTATGGTTGCTCTTGCACGAGCTCGGGAGCCATGTACAGAGGCGTGCCTTTGATCGAAGTCATCACCAAGGACTGTTGGCTCATCGATCTCGCCAACCCGAAATCGCAAACCTTTACGCACCGATCCGCGCCTATTAAAATATTTTCTGGCTTCAAATCGCGATGAATCACCCGATTACTGTGCAAATAATGCAACGCATCGATTAACTGTATCGCAATCTCCCGCACCTCGCACTCCGGTAACTTGGTATCGTGCGTCAACACGTCGAAGAGCACCCCTTGCGCAAACTCCATGACTACGACTATTTCCTTCTTCGTCTCGAACGCGTCCAGCATCTTGATCACGTTCGGATGATCGAGCGTCTTCATGATGTCGATCTCGCTTCGCAACGATTCCAACTCTCGTTCATTCTTCCCGTGTTTCGGAATAAACTTCATCGCGCACGCGCGTCCCGTGTACCGCTGCCTCGCCTGAAACACTTTCCCAAACGAACCTTCGCCGACGGGTCGAAGGATGACGTAATCATCCATCGTATTCGATCCCTCGAGCGCGCGCGTTGGACGCTCTTTCGTCCCTCTCTCTTCCTCCATCGCCTCGGTCACCGATTCCGCCGCGCTCGCCACCATATCGCCCGCGCGCGATCGATACGAACGATTCGGCGCGCGCGACGAGACGCGACGACGACGACTTCACGCGACGACGACGACGACGACGACGACGACGATGACGATGACGACCTGTGTCGAGACGACGCGCACACACCGCTCCGCGCGCACGCCTCGCGCGACGGTGTGTGCGAACGACGCGGTCGAGGACGTGAGATCCATCCGTCGTCCACGCGTCCGACGCCTCGGGTGACAGCTGAGGGAGGTTTGATTTCGACTCGAGACCCGCGCGGGGACGGAGGCGAGACGAGCGCGTCGATCGTCGATCGTCGAGGAGGAGGCGACCGAGAAGGAACGATGTGAATGGTGTGAGTGAGTATGGTTACAACACGGCGCGGGCGAACGATGGGACGGCGACGTCGGTCGCCGGAGGCCTTTACCTACCTCGGCCGCGGCCGCCTTTGCCTTTGCCTTTACCCCCGCCTCGGCCGCCTTTACCCGCGCGCTTGGCGGACGCGCGCTGACCGCGAAGATCGGCGAGTTGACGCTTATCGACGCTCGGACCGCCCGCGTTCCCGCGGTGGTATTTACGAGCGACGACGACTTTTCGAGGTTTTTTCACGCCGCCCGCCGCGCTTCGCCGCGCCTTGGCGAAGACGCGTTCAATCTCCTTCGCCTTGCTGACGTCGGGAACGTCGTCCTGCTCGATGATGGCCGCCGCACGCACGCGCGCTTGAGCAATCTTAGCCTCGGCGCGCTTCTTTTTACGCCAATTCGCTTCGGCAACCTTCTTAATGGGACGCGTGTTCACCGCCGCGAGCTGCGCCTTGGCCTCGGCGAATTCGGCGGCCGTGTACTGAGGAATAGGCTTCATGAAACGACGTTCATCCTCCGCGAACCAATCCGGAACGTCGTCGTCATCGAAGGCGTATCTGTTGTACGCGTCTTCGATGAGCTCTTCGCGGTCCTTCTTGCGAATCATCTTCTGTCCCAGGGCTAAGATTCGGGCGCGCGTGTCGTCGGAGAGCTCGTCGACTTCGGAATCGTACTCGTATCCGGAATCTGATTCGCTACCGGTCGCGACGTCCTCCTCGGCCGCGACGACTTCGAAATCGTTCGCGCCTTTTCTACCCTTTTGACGTGTCGTCTCTTCGTCCGACTCGTCGTCGTACGTGTCGTCGCGCGCGCCCTTGCCTCGCTTCGCGTTCGCAACCTTGGCATCAGCCTTTGCCTTTTTTTCCTTCGCCTCGCGCGCCTTGGCTCTGAGATCGTCAAAGTTTTCTTCTTCTTCATCCGCCGCCGCACCCTTTCTTTTTTTGGAGGATTTCGCGCTCTTCTTCTTCTCCTTTGCGGGCGGTTCGTCCTCCTCGTCGCTCTCTGATCCCAAATCCGTCGCCGCGACTGCGCTCTTTTTACCGCTCGAAAACAAATCGTTGGAAAACCACATGTCGGCAGCCTTGGCGGCGTTCTTCTTTCGCTTGGTTCCGAGATCGACCACAAGCGGATTCGAGTCTTTCTTCGTCTTGTTTCGTTTGCTCTTCGGGACTTCCTCTTCCTCTTCATCGTCCTCCCACTCGAGCTCATCGCTGTCAGACTTGAACTCGTCGTCCGCCGGGTCGCTCGCGTCTTCGTCTTCGTCTTCGTCTTCGTCGTCCAGCTCTCCCGCCCCGAGTTGGGTGCGCTTATCTCTCCCCTTGCTCGGCTCGGTGAACTTTTCACCCTTCTTCATTCGCCGCGCCTTGTACATCTCCCACATGTCGTCCACCTCCCGGTCTAATCTTCGTTCCTCTTCCTCAGAGTCTGATTCCGCGTCCGAGTCTTCGCCGACGGCGTCCGGCTCTTCGTCGCTGTCGTACGCCGCGCCCAGTCCCGGCGTCGGTGCCTTGGAGACGACGTCGAGAGCGCCCTTGGTTTTAATGCGCGCGAGGGAGAAGAGATCCATCTCTTGCTCCACGATCGCCTCACCGCTGCTCGCCAAGCCTCGCGCCACGCGAAGTCGCTCCTTCGCTTTGATTTTCGCCTTTTTCTTCTTGTCGCGTCTCGCCTGCGCGTCCATGGAGCTCTTCAACTCGCTCATCTCGTTCAAGAGCTGATCCTTCTCCTCGTCATCGTCGTCGTCACCATCAGACGCTTCGTCTTCATCACCCGACGATTCCTCGGACGACTCGTCCGAGGAATCCTCAGTCTGTCCGCGACGTCCCTTTTGATGCTTCTTCTTTTCGAGACCGGCTTCCTTTCGAATCGTCATGCGCCAGCGAAGGAGAATCTTGAAATCAGCCTTTCCAAGCACGCCGAGATCGCTCATCAGCGAACGAATTTCATCAGTCGTGGTCGGATGGTTATCGAGATCCATCCATCCATCCTCAGGGGCTTCTAATCCCTTGTGATTCTGCGCGTCGGGAATGCAAAATGTCGTCAGTCGAAAGGCGTCATGAGCGTGTCGCTCGAAACGGAAAAAAAGATATCCATCGAAGGATTGAACGCATCCATGAAAGCCTCAGATGGGTAAACGGCATTGTACTAGAAGGTTTGTTTCAGCAGGGGCTCTGACCTCCCTTCAAACAAACTGTGAAGCTGAATCTTCATTGGCTTTCGGATGCGAGAAAAAAAGCGTCGTCGGTGCGCGCGCTCACCTTGCCATCGAGAATGAACGTGTGGTGTGATCCGAGCATCTCGCCCGGTTTATCGTTCATGATGAAATCTTCCGCGGCGCATTCCTTGTACAGGGTGGACACACCGTCCTCGTAACCGCTTCTGTTACGTTTTCGCTTGCCATCCTTGGTAACGTCCACGAGTTGCGCCTCCGCCTCGGTGTCCGCGAACAAGTGTTTCGCGTCCAAAAGTCTGGGATCAATCTTCGTTGGCGCGAGGTATCCACTGCACACGACGTAAATCTCCGCAGACGTCCCGCGAGACGCCACCGGCTTCGTGGATTCAACCTTTTTAAACAATTGCTGACACGCGTACAACAGGGCGTGGTACTCGACGCTTCTGAAAACCTTCGTCACGAACCACCCTCCCGGCCCTAAAAACTCTGTCGCCAGACGCAACGAATCCAGCGTCAGCGCCGCTTGCGTGTACGATTCCTTTGCAAAGTTACCACCGACGTTCGGCGCGCCGTCGTGTATCACGACGTCGTACTTTAACCCCTGCGGCGTCGCGCGCTTGAGCGCCGCGCGGCAACTCTGCGTCGTGATGTCCTCCACCAGAGTCGTCACCCCTCGAATCGGTCGAATGGGCGCTAAATCAACACCCACGATCGTACTGTTCATCGGCATGTATTTTTGCGCCACCTGCAGCCATCCCCCCGGGGCGGCGCACAGGTCCATGCACGCCCTCGCCTTGCTCAAAAAGTCATACTTTCGATTCAGCTGCACGAGTTTGAACGCCGCCCGCGATCGAAACCCTTGCTCCTTGGCGAGGTAGTAGTACTTATCTGCGTTACACCGCGCGCGTTCGCGTCGTCATCGTCAGTCCTCGCGTCCTCTCGCGTCCACCGCACGCCACCAGCCGCCCGAGCTCATCATCGATGGCGGCGGCTGGCGGCTGGCGGCGTGCGTGCGCGCACACGGCTCGGTCGTCCCGCGCGCGTCGCGTCCCGCATCGTCGGCGCGCACCTAAGCGATGTTTTCCCTTCGCCTTACGACCCATGACGGCGGTCTCGAACGACGCTCGCCGTCACCGTCGTCCGCGTTCGAGTGCGGGAGTGACGATTGGGAAAGTCCTCCTCGAGCGACAAGGAAAATCGAGGCGGATCGACGGGGAGCGTTTGATTAGATTACAACGAATGCGGCGCGTCCATCGTCACTCGCCGTTATCGGGCGTGCTCGGAGCGAGGGAGACGTCGATCGCGACCTCGTGCACGCCGAATTCACGAGCGCGAGACGCGAGAAATTTGGAGAGTTCGTTCGCCTTGGTCTGCACGAGGAGCGCGTCGGCGTCCTCGGCGAAGGATTCGGGCGGAAACATGGCGGGAAGTTTGGCCAGCATGCGAAGCAAATGGAGAGCGCCGTAGCGCTCGCTCGGTTTCTTGACGGATGTATTGTGCCATTCGTCCTTGTACAGAAGATTGGCGTCGAGAGATCGGTCGAAGCACGCTTCGAAACCGCGCACGACGGCTTCCGCGCGCGCCGCCTTGACCTTGTTCGTCGGCGGAGACGCGCTCGCGAGAAACTGGTTCAGGACGTTGACGACGTTGACGCGAGGCGCGACGAACGGTCTCGGATCGGTGCCGCGAGACGCCTCGTAATCACACAGAAGCACCTTCCTGAGTGACGGTTGCATGGAGACTCGAATCGTTCTCTTGGCGCGTTCGTCCTCGGTGAGCGTCTTCGGCGCCGCCTCGCGCTCGGGCTCGGGCTCAGGCGCCGGCGTCTTCTTTCGCTCTTTCTGGCCGCGCACCGGTTCCCGACGCGTCCTCTTCCCCGCGCTTGAGCGAGCGCTCTCACCCGTGCGTCGTCTCTGATCTCCGCTCGATGACGCGCCCTTCGCTCTCTCGCTCTCGCCTCGTCGCTCCGCCCGTTTCCGCGTCGGCGCGCGTCCCGCCGCCGCCGCCGGTTTCGAACGCACCCGAGACCGATCGCGACTCTTCCACCGCGGACTCCCCGCGTACGCCCTGAGCACCTTCCTCGACACCCACTCGTCTCGCCGTCTCGGGAAATGAAACGATTCGTACCGCACTTTATACTCGTCTTTGTCTCCGCGTCGGCGTCTCTCCACCACCTCCACCGTGTAATCGTGATCGTCCTGCGCGCGCGAACGCGACCGAGACGGCGTCGGTCAGTCACGCATTCGTGTCGTCTCGTCTCGTCGCCGTCGTCGTCGTCGTCGTCGTCGTCGTCGTCGTCGTCGTCGTCGCACCGTCGTTCGAAGGAGTCGAGCGCCGATTTCAAAACCATCATCGTCGTCGAATTCGACATCACCGCCCGAACAGCGCGCCTCCTCGCTCGCGCTCGTTCCCGTCGATCCCGATCGCGCGCGAGAGGCGACGACGACCATGTCCACCCGTCGCCCGTCGCCCGTCGCCGAGTCTCGCGTCGCGAGCGTCCGCGGTGGCGTCCCCGTTCGCGCGCGTGCTGGGTGTGGATTGACCCACACATCCTCGAGTCATGAACCTCCGATTCATCAATACATCCATGCTTTTCGGTCGTCCATTCGTTCGTTACTCCGAGACTGTTCGAACGACAGAGTCGGACCGACCGTTCGACCGACCGTTCGACCGTTCGACCGTTCGACGCGAGAATCAATCATCGATCGGTGACGCGCGAGATCGATCGAGGCGTCGAGCGGGTTCGGTTCGGTTCGGTTCTTCTCGGTTCTTTTCGGTTCATCAGTTCGCGAGTCATTGATTGATTGATTCATGACGACGAGCGATGGGCGACGGGACGAAACGATCGTCGAGCGACGCCGGGCGCTCGCGTCCACGCTCGCGCGCGCGTCTCGGCTTCGCGCGCGCGTGCGGGAAGCGATGGAGACGAGCGAGGCGATACGACGCGCGACGACGGCGAGGACGGGGCGCGCGCGCGCGGGACGGGCCGACGAAGAGGCGCGGCGACGACGAGCGATCGAGGAGGCGGTCGCGCGGGTGACGCGGGAAAAGGCGTGTCGTGACGCGGAGCGTGGGGCGTTGGAGGCGAGGGAGCGCGCGTTGGCGGCGGCGAGGACGATGCTTCGGGACGCGGAGCGGGCGGCGTTCGAAGTCGAGGTGCCCTGCGCGTTGGCGGAGGCGGAGAACGATCACGGGCGGGCGATGGAGGCGAGATCGCGCGAGATGGCGCGCGCGATGCGACATTTGCGCGCGCTTTTACCGGTGACGGTGGACAACGACGGGACGTCCACCGCGAAAGATTGTTTCGGGCGAGGGGCGCCCAGACGCGTGCGCGCGTGCGAGTGGCGCGTGCCGGACGCGACGGACGACGAGGGGTTCGACGCGTACGAGCTCGCGGCGGGATTGGGGATTTTGATGCATTTCACTGCGCTCGCGTCGCGGTATCTCGACGCGCCTCGTCTGCACCGTGGATCGCACGCCGGTTCGCAGTCCTTCGTGTGGGCGCCCACGAGCGCGTGGGACGACGCCAATGCCTCGGTGTGGGAGAACGGAGGATCCGTGCACGTGCGCGATTTCGCGGGCGTCGACGCGGAGCGGCTGTCGCTGTTCTTACCGCGAAGTGTGGTGGAGGGATCGGGCGATCCGACGAGCGCGTCGGTTCGAGAGAGTAGACTGCGACTCAAGCGAGCGATTCGATTGTTGGCGCGGTCGGCGGCGGCGACGTGCGCGCACCAGGCGCGAGAGTGCGGAGTTGTGCCGCCGAATAGGTGGGGACCGTTTGCGCAGCTATGCGCACTCACGGCGTCCGTGGCGCGGGACACTAGTGGCGGTCCGAGCGGTCCCACCGCGTCGCAAGAAACTTCTTCGTCGGCGCCGAAACGATTGCCGTCTCCGGCGAGAGTCTTGTACAACGCGACGAACAATCATGACGTTGACGTCGAGAGCGCACGTCGCGCGTCGCCCGAACTGTTGAAATCGATGGCGATGGTGCACAACGCGACGGACGAAGCGCGGTCGAGCGTCGAGCACCGCGCGCACGAAGGAAGGAGTACGCTTTTCGCGTCTATCGCCGAGGCGTCGCGAAGCCGTTGGCTCTGGGACAGATCGCGAGTTTCCCGTGAATTGCGCGAGACGTTGATAGAAGAGGACGAGTTTGAAAGTTTAGACGATAGATTTTTCATCGATCTCGATTCTACGGACGGAATCGACGATTGGGACACGATTCATTTCGCCGCGAGGAAGACGACAAACGCTAGAGTGGAGGCTGAGAAGCCGCCGCCTCGAAGTCTTGTCCTACCGCCGCCACCGAGCGCCGTTGACGACATCGATCACTGGGAACGTGCGATGCTCGTCGACAGTCAACGGTAGCGAGTAGCGCGTTGCAACGAAACAATCAGAGAACATTATTTGGTTACTGTTACAAGGTTCGCCTCTGACGCGCTATTCTTCACCACTTAAACGAGTGAATACCCGTAATATCTCTTCTACTCGCGCTCTCGTCTCCTCCAACGAACACGACGTATCGATGACGTAATCAGCCTTCGCCCTCTTCTCCGCGTCGGGCATCTGGCGAGCTAATATTCCGTTAAATTTCTCCTCGGTCATCCCGTCGCGTTTCATCACTCGTTCTCTCTGCGTCGCCTCGTCACCCGTGCTCACGACACACACCGCGTCTACGGTCTTCTCGTACCCCTTTTCATACAACAACGGAATGTCAAACAGCACGACGTCGTCGCTCGCGCGAGACGCCACGAACTCTTCCCTCGCGCGTTCCACCAGTGGGTGCACCGCCTCCTCGAGCGCGCGCATCTTCGCGTCGTCTCCGATGACGACAGCTCCGAGTTTCCTTCTATCGACCGCCCCACTCGACGCATCGATGACGTCTTCACCGAATAATTCCGCCACGATGCGCACGGCGGCGCCGTTCGGCGCGTACAATTCGTACACAGCCTGCTCGCGAGACGAATGCGACGCGCGCGTCAACCGTCAGTCTCGCGTCTTCTGTCGCGTCTTTTCTCGCGCGAGACGTTCGATCGACGCTCGAGTCGACACGCACCGCATCCGCGTCCATGACGGCGACGCCGAGATCGCGAAACATGGCGCTCACGGTGGACTTTCCCATGCCGATGGACCCGGTGAGTCCGAGTCTCTTGGGCGAATCGTTCGTCGCGTTCGTCGACATGTTCGCGGCGCCTCGTCGTTCTGCGGACGCGCGCGCGGGTGATCGCTTCGCGCGCGAACGCGTCGGCGTCGGCGTCGGCGGCGCTCGCGACGATGCAGCGCCGAGACGCATGCGCCGGCGAGTGTCGCAAAGAGTCGAGAGTCGACGAGCGAGGACGACGAGAGAAGATGACTTCAAAGTGTGGAATTTTTTCCGCGTCATTGCAAAGTCTTCTACAAACGAAACACCTACTTTTTGCTGAACCCCAATCCGTTATCCTCGGCGTATCGCTCCATGAATCGCATGAATCTGCTCCACTCGCTCTCCGTCTTCATCACGTACCTCGCCTCGATGCCGCTCGGTTTCCCGTTGACAAACTTGGCGTTGACGTCGACCGTGCTCATCTCGCCCTCCTCGTCGTTCAAAAACATGCCCGTGATGTCACCCTGACCGTTTTCAAACACATCCGGTTCGGCGAAGACGAAAAAAGCGGTGCCGTTGGTGCCGTCTTTACTTCTCGTCAAGCGAACCTCTGGTACACTGCTTTCATTTACACCCTTGACGAACTGAATGCTCGTCGTACCGGCGTCGACGCGAACGACGCGCGATTCGGACGCGCGACGAGACACGATCGCGCGTCTGCGCACCAACGGCGAGGCGCGCGAGATGGACGCTCGCGCGGTGGCGAACGCGGCGGTGGTGGACACAGACATCGGGTGACGCGTGACGTCGACGTCGGTGTTCCTTCGTTCGTTCTCTGTGCCCTCGACGACTCGAAGGACGCCGGCGCGCGCGTACGAGGACGCGTACCGTGGATGGACGTTCGTGCGCGCGTACGCCGATCGTTCGTTCGTGCGCGTGGGAGCGCGCGAGCGGAAGTGTGTCGACGCATCATACGCGCGGTCGAGAGAGAGGCATCATGGATAGGACACCGTCGAGTGTGTTTTTGCAGTCATTTCAGTCTCGCGCGGCGTTTGTTTGGCGCATTCACGCGATGTCTGTCTCATCGGAAATCGTCTATCGTCGTCGTCTACTTGACGTCGAGATCGCCGTATTGGCGGAAATCGTCTTGCATGCGGTCGAGACGGCGAGAGAACCGGTCGATTTGACGACGCTCTCGCGAATTCATCTCGGAACGCTTTCGGTCCTCGGTCATGAAACCGGCGGGACGACCGGGACCGGAGTTGACGAGCCCGCGCTCGAGTTGTTCGATCTTCTCCTCCAACGTGTTCAATTCGCGGCCGAAAAAGTTTCGAACCTCGCGAACGTCGTCCTCGACCGTGCGTTCGACGAGTTGCACCTCTTTTTCCAAATCCTTTTCCACGGCGACGGCGTCATCGGCGAGCGTGTCTAAATCCGTCGGCGCGATGATTTTGAGTTCGGGCGCCGGTTTGCACGAGTTATCGGTGATGACGAAATCGTTCCAGTCGACGCCGACTTTTTTGGACGCCGCCTCGAGGTCGGGAATCCACTCCGGTTTCAGATCGGGCGTCGTCGCGTACACGGTGGCGCCGCCGTATCCATCCCATGCGTCGTTCGTCCCTCGATAGTAAATGTACACCCATTCGCCCTCTTTGTACGCCGGGATGTACCAATCGTCTTGGTAGTGCAACATCACGTTTCCGTTGTTGTGCAAGATGGCTTTCCCGTCCGGTTCTTGGTAGAAGCTCTGCACGTCGTTGCGTTCGTAGAATTGACCGTTGGGTCTGTTTACGCGCCAGTTAATCTTGATGTACATCTTTCCGTCCTCGCCCTTGTCGAAAAAATGTTCTTGACAATCGAACACGTCAAAATCCTTATTCAAACCGGCGACGATGTACCATCGCTTCTCCTTCACCATGGTGTCGACGGTGAACCCATCCGCGAGCGCGTCAAACGGCGGCACCGGATACTTGCCATCGTCTTTGCGTTGCGCCACGCACGACTTTTCCGTCACCGCGCACGTGTTGAACGTCGCCACCGCCTGCGACGCGTACAAGTCTCCGCATCGAATCTGACAATCGCCCTCGTTCTCCTTCCCGAAACATCCCTGCAGGCACACCAAATCCTCCGCGCACTTTTCATCCGTCACGCACGCCGCGAGCTCCCGTCCACAGTTTTGCAACAGACACGCCCCCGTCTCCTGCATCTCCGCCTGTTTCTCCGGCGACACCCCCGCCCGCGCGACGTCCGCGTTCGCCGCGAACGCGAACGCGCTCGCCGCCGCCGTCGCCGCCGCCAGCGCCACCCCCGCCGCCTTCGCGCGCGTCCCTCCCTTCGCCTCCTCCTCGCCCTCCTCCTCCATCGTCACCGTCGTCCACCGTCCCGCGCGCGCGACGTTCGCACCACCGCGTCGTCGCACCGCCGACGCCGACGACCGCGACGACGCCGACGACCGCGACGCCGCCGATGCCGATGACGTCGGCATCGTCATCGTCGTCGCGGTCGTCATCATCACCCGTTCTCGTCTCTCACGCGCGCCCGCACGCTCTCTCTCGCGCACACGCGCGCACACACACACACACACACACACACGACGACGACGATGATGATGCCGACGATACTGCTA
>Ga0208410_1001273_pt1 | contig 13275 bp, 8 predicted proteins | sample ETN02SmetaG_3_FD_185787 | JGI IMG/M metagenome (GOLD analysis project Ga0208410, IMG submission 185787) | Marine microbial and viral communities from oxygen minimum zone, Eastern Pacific Ocean - ETNP2014F10-02SV257 (SPAdes) (version 2) | ecosystem: Environmental > Aquatic > Marine > Oceanic ... | reverse complement strand
TTTTCGGCGTAACCGGAAGAAGCAATATCGTCCCTAGATGAAATCGGCGTGGCGACGAATACGAGACACAGCGTACAGAATCCGCCGACCCATTGCGTTAAAGAGCGAAAGATGTGCACTGACGAAGCTAAGGAATTAGGTTCCAAACCCGAAACTGCAGTAGTTGTTATCCCTGCGGAGGCTTCCCATATGGCAGCATCAAGGGTGCTTACAATCCCCGCGATCAGATACACAATTGCGGAAGAAACTATAAAAAAGATAACGGATACGACGCTGATAGAGAAAATCTCTGAAGCTTTCGTTACTTTTGGTATTTTTGACCAACGTATAGAAAAGAAACTAAGACTACCAGCGCTAATTCCGGCCAGGAGAAATGTTAGGAAAACCCGAGTGCTTGAAGAATCAGGATATTGAATTAAAGATGAGACAGTAGCTATAAATGACAGTAACCCCAGAGCAACACCTACCGCGAAAACTCTTAGTCTTTGAGCTTCGAAATTACTTGTAGATATCATTTAGTAACCTAAATTTCGTTACCCTCACGAGGAATCTTTAGCAAGAAAATATTCTTTCCGAAGTGAATCTACCTGTTCTGGCGGAGCAATCAACAACACTAAGTCATTCGGCATTAACTCGCTGTCCCCTCTAGCAATTGAAGGCTCTCCGTCTCTTACGATTGCCCCAACCAAGGCGTCATGGGAAAAATTCATATCCTTAATTTCAGATTTTGAAGCCTTGCTCCCCTCCTCAACTCGAATTTCCACGACTTCGAAATTCTGATCTTCACCCAAAAAGGTTGCTACATCCTCAACCTCGTGGACAAACCGAAGTACTCGATTCGCACTGGCAGTAACCGGAGAAAGCGCAGAATCTACTCCTGCAGATCCAAGTACTTCCAACAATTTGAGTCTGTGGAGAATCGCTATAGTCCTGTCAGTTCCAAGCGATTTTGCATACATGCAAGCAAGGACATTAGCTTCATCCTTACCTGTTAGAGCAATCGCTGCATCATATTTGCCAGCATCAATGTCTGAGCTTAAATACTGGGCATCCGTAATATCTCCCCGCACAACATCTACACCATCAAGCCTGGCAGCAAGTTTTTTAGCACGTTTAGCGTCTTGCTCTATTAGCGTCACTTCACGAAATTTTTTCTCAACTAGTTTTTTAGCTAAAAACTCGGCAGTACGCCCTCCGCCTAGTAGCAATATTCGTTTCTGTTTTTTGCTCTTAAAGCCTAATGTTTCAAGAACATTGCTTTTTTCAGAACGTTTAATGACGAGCCATATATGATCTCCATCTTGGAGAGTTTCTTCTGATCGAGGAATTTTCGTTTCACCATCCCTACGAAGAGCTGCTACCAAGAAACTCCAATCTGGTTCATAAAGCTTCCCAATTTCTGACAGTGTTTTCCCACAAAATTCAGCATCAGAGTTTAGCGTGACACCAATCATAACAACTGTCTCATCGCCGAGTGTAGCTATTTCCTCTGCCCCCCAAGAATCAAGAAGAGAATAAATCTCGTTTGCCGTATCCTGATCTGGGTCAAAGATTAAGTCGGGTTCATCTCCTCCAAGGAACCAATTATCTTTTCCCTTCTCTGCTTTAATCTCGGCAGCTTCGACACGAACAATTGTCTCCTTGACGCCTTGAATTTTTGCATACTGCCCAGCAATAAGATTTACTTCGTCGCTGGAAGAAACCGCTACTAGTAGATCTGCTTTATCGATCCCGGCTAATTGAAGGCTCTCTGGATGACTACCGCTGCCTTCAACCATCGTTGCATCCAACTGCGCCGCTAGCTCTGAAACCCGTTCAGCGTCAGCATCAATTATAGCTACTTCCATATTCTGCGTTTGGTGTTTGGGGTCTGTTAACAACCGAGTTATGTAATAACCGACTTCCCCTGCCCCAACGACAACTATGCGCACTCCTAATTGGTAACAGTTCTTTTGTAAGAAATCATAGATACTCAGCAAAAAATCATTATTTTCTAATTTCTTTAGAAATCATTTCAAATGGTTATCAAACTAGAGCTATCAACATATAGACTTCCGGATTGAACATGAGTGCAGGTTTTAATCGTCTGTGCTTCAATTTAAGAGGAGTTACCTTGGAATCAATCCCCTATCTAGCCTTGGCTAGTGCATTAGCTGCATTAGCGCTAGCTTCCTATTTTTTCTCAACTGTTAAAGCAGCACCAGCTGGAAATGACCGAATGGTCTTTCTTATGAACGAAATCCAAAATGGAGCTAAAGCTTTCCTAAAGCAAGAATATACGTGGGTATCATTCTTTGTTGCCGCCATGGTAATCCTCTTGGCCATCGTTATTACTCCACTTGCTTCAGTGTCATATCTAATCGGCGCAGTCCTATCTGCCACAGCTGGGTATATAGGAATGACCGTTGCGACAATGGCCAATGCGCGAACAACTGAAGCTGCAAAGGATGGTCCATCAAAGGCACTTCCGATTGCTTATCGCGGAGGGGCCGTAATGGGATTTTCTGTTGCTGGACTGGCATTACTCGGGCTCATGTTCGTTTACCTTCTCTTTGTGATCTGGCTAGAAGTAGATCAGGCATTTGAAATTGTTACTGCCTATGGTCTTGGCGCTTCATCCATAGCGCTCTTCTCCCGTGTTGGCGGAGGAATTTACACTAAGGCTGCTGATGTTGGTGCTGACCTTGTCGGCAAAGTAGAAGCAGGTATACCTGAAGATGATCCCAGAAACCCAGCCACTATCGCTGACAATGTCGGTGATAACGTTGGTGATGTAGCCGGAATGGGCGCTGATCTATTTGAGTCTTATGCAGGGTCAATAATAGCACCTGTAGCTTTAACCGCATTCGCTTTAGATTTGCAAGCTTCAGGCGCTACCGAAACAGGAAACATTGAACAACTCATGTTCCCAATGGCTATTGCTTTCATCGGAATGATTGCTTCAATTCTTGGGTCCTTTCTTGTCAAAGGCGGGGACTCTACAGATTCAAAATCACTAAGCCATGCATTACACCGAGGAACGAACGTTGCCATGGGGCTCACAGTAATAGGAACCCTTGCGGTATCATATTGGCTCTTTGATTCAGCAGTTGGGAACCCTATAGGACTCGCAGTATCCGTTATCGGCGGACTGATTGTTGGTTGGGCTTTAGGCAAAACCGCTGAATATTATACTTCCGATCATTTCTCACCGGTAAAGAAAATTGCTGCTCAAGCAGAAACCGGTCCAGCCACAACTGTTCTCAGTGGAATAAGCGCTGGAATGGTTTCAGTAGCATCATCAGTCATCCTTGTACTTGCCGGCATCGGAATTGCCTACTGGGGAGGCGAAGAGACATTAGGCAACGGTATTTATGGAATCGCAGTGGCAGCAATTGGAATGCTTGCAACAACCGGGGCTGTCGTTTCAGTAGACGCTTACGGACCTATAGCTGATAATGCTGGCGGAATCGCTGAAATGGCTGAACTTGACCCTTCAGTTCGGGAAGTCACAGATGCACTTGATTCCCTTGGAAACACTACAGCTGCAATTGCAAAAGGCTTCGCTGTTGGATCAGCAGCCCTAACAGCACTTGCTTTGTTTAAAAGTTTCGAATTAGCGGTAGGCCAAGCCGGAGGAACGTTAGAACTTAATGTCGGTGAAGTTGACGTCTTTATCGGCCTTTTCCTCGGAGCGGGACTACCCTTCCTATTCGCTGCTTTAACCATTGATGCCGTTGGAAGAGCAGCAACTGCAATGATTGAAGAAGTCCGCAGACAATTCCGTGAAATTCCTGGCCTGAGAGAAGGACGAGAAGGCGTCGTCCCAGACTCCGCCCGATGCGTTGCTATCTCAACAGAAGCATCATTGAAGGAAATGGTCATACCAGGATCTTTAGCTGTAGTCGTACCGTTAGTCGTTGGGTTCATTGATATTGACGCGTTAGGCGGCCTACTAGCCGGAGCTTTAGTAACTGGCTTCGCTCTAGCAATCTTCATGGCCAATGCTGGTGGTGCTTGGGATAATGCCAAAAAATATATCGAAGCCGGAAATCACGGCGGTAAAGGCTCGGACCCCCATAAAGCAGCTGTCGTTGGAGACACAGTGGGTGACCCTTTCAAAGATACTTCAGGGCCTGCAATGAACATCCTGTTAAAAGTGATGACGATTGTCTCACTTGTCTTTGCATCGGCATTTGTATAAGCGAAACTATTGAAGCTTAAAGTATCCTTTTAAGGATGCCTTACATTCAAAGCAACGAAATCAAGATCTGTTACGAAATTTCCGGTAACGGATATCCGCTTTTAATTATAAGTGGAACAGGCGCGGACCTCCGCACACCTCGGGCGCGGGTATCCGATATAGACAAGAATTTCGCCGTGTTACGTTACGATCAACGTGGCCTAGGGCGCACAGAAGCACCTGCACCCCCCTATTCAATGGAAGATTACGGAAACGATGCAGCTGCACTTCTTTCCGGCTTAGGCATTACCAAAGCAAACGTAATCGGAATTTCTTTTGGTGGCATGGTTGCCCAACATCTAACTCTTAACCATCCCAACATGGTTAAGAAACTGGTTCTCGCTTGCACATCTCCAGGTGGCCCAGAATATTCTTCTTTTGACCTTCGTACTGTTCTTCAACAACCGGTTGCCAAACAAGCTGCCTATTGGTTGCAACTACTTGATTCTCGGTATGGAAGCAAAAATTCCAATCTTCCAATCATTAACATAGTTGAGGAACTAATCACAGCAGGCAAACGGGTCTTCCCAAACAACTTAACTCCTGGCTTAAAGAATCAACTAGAGGCTAGATCAACTCATGATGTAGTTGATCTTCTACCCAACCTGCATCACGCAACATTGATTGTTGGTGGCTACCACGACCGTGTCGCCCCAGAAAAAAATCTTCAGAAATTGCATGATCTAATTCCCAATTCAGAACTTCAAATATTTAATGGGGGCCATTTGTTCATGCTTCAGGACCCCACCGCCTGGGCACGGATCGCTTCCTTCTTACTGGAAGATTAAGGTATTCTAATAAAGTGACCAATTCAACTACTAATGACCCGAGTGACATCAGGAGACCACTTGTCATTATTTTCGGCGGGCAATCTCCTGAACACTCTGTCTCTTGTTCTTCCGCTGCTCACATTCTTAAAGCCGTTAATACCGGAAAATACGAAGTCCATGTTATAGGAATTACCCTTGATGGAACTTGGGTTCATGCATTCAACGAAATGAGTTGTGACGAGCAAAAAAACCTGCCACAGACACTAGACACAGTGGGGGCTGCATTAAATCCTATAACCTTTTTTGACCGTTTTAAAGAAACGCCCCCGGTAGTCTTTCCTGTTCTTCATGGGCCAAACGGTGAAGATGGAACCATACAAGGTTTCCTAGAGCTCATGCAACTACCTTATGTCGGAAGCAAAGTTCTTTCTTCCGCTTTATGCATGGATAAGCTCAAAACAAAGGAAATTCTCAAGAATGCGGGCATCTCGCAAACGAAATGGATTGGAATTCACTCTAGTCAAATAGACCAAGTTTCAACGTCAACTCTTGGTGAGGAACTCAAATGCCCTCTTTTTGTAAAGCCATCGAACATGGGATCATCAATTGGCATTACCAAAGTTACGGAAAGATCAAAGCTTCATTCAGCCCTCCAAGAAGCAGCGAAATACGACGAGTGGATCGTTGTTGAAGAAGGGACAGCCGGAAGGGAAATTGAAATATCAGTCCTAGGGAATACCAATCCGAAAGTTTCGGTACCCGGAGAAATAATTCCAGGTGCGGACTTCTACGACTACAAGGACAAATATGAAGATGGAGCAGATCTTAGAATTCCAGCAGATTTAACAGATGCAGAAATTGAAAGAGTTCAAGAAATTGCTCTTAACGTCTATACGGTTCTCCGTTGCAGAAGCCTTGCAAGAGTTGACTTCTTCTATGACGAAAAATTAAATACTTGGTTGGTCAACGAAGTGAACACCATGCCCGGATTCACACCAATCTCGATGTATCCAAAACTCTGGTCTTATTCTGGCTTAGCTTACGAGGACTTAATTGAAGAACTGATTGAAACTGCGCTTTAGCTACTACTCTCCACTTTTGGAGTTAACGCACTGTCAAGAAATCGCAACAATTCTTTTCTTCTCATTGCAGCGCCACGAAGAGTCTGTTTCTCTCCTATAGCTTCAAATAGTTTGACTTCTGTTGCTGCTCCCATGACTGTTGAGTAGATAGATAGAACTAGTAACTCTGGATCAGATTTTCGCATACGCCCCGCATCCATCTCATCTTTCATCCAGTCAGTAGCTCCTTTGATAAGTGGGTCCACCCCGTCAATTGCGCGTGTTAAGACTGGGGGGCCTAAACGAGTCACTTCCCGTAATAATCCGAGCAATTCAGGGCGGCGAATCGCTAACCTAAACACGCTTTTCACTATGGACTCAACACGACCCCAACCATTACCACTTTTTTCTATTGCTTCATCGAGAACGGCAACTAATTCAGCAATTGCTCTATCAACTGAGGCTGCTAACAATTGTTCTTTGGACGGAAAATGGTACAAAATCGATTGTTTCCGAATCCCTAATTCCTTCGCTAAGTCATCCAAACTAGTGGCATCATAACCAAACTCACCAAAGGCTGTTGTAGCTGCAGATAAGACACGTTCAGAAGTCTTCACGAAGAGATTGTACCATTGTCTACCAAGTGGTAGAAATAGAGTGTGATAAAAGAATCCCTTGAAGGTAAGAAAATTGCCATTACTGGTTCTACAGGTTTCCTTGGAACGGCTTTAGTTGAACTTCTTCTTCGAGAAATCAAAGATGTTCAACTCCGACTGCTTATTCGACCATCGGGAAGGAGATCGCCACAGAAAAGACTCGAAAGAGACATTCTAAGAAACGATGCTTTCAATTCCATCAAATCAAATATTGGAAATGATGCATTTGAAAAGATAGTCGAAAATCAAATCAAGGCGTTACCAGCAGATATTTCTGAACATAATCTCGGATTAGATTCTGAGGGTATTAAAGAACTATCAGAATGTGACGTTATTATCCACAGCGCTGCTGCTGTTAGTTTTGATGAGCCGCTAGATCGCGCTGCAGAAGTAAATTTGATGGGACCAGTTCGATTAGTTGAAACATTAAAAGAATTTGAGGCGAGTCCACACCTTGTAATGGTTAGCACATGTTACGTTGCCGGCAATAGAAAGGGAAAAGCTCCTGAGAAGCCCTTATCAAAAAGCCCATTCTATGTTCCACTGAATTGGCGCGAAGAGACGGAAGCAGCCAGAAGAACAAGGTCCTACACCGAAGATGACAGCCGAAGAAGCGAAAATTTAGAAAATTTTAGAGCAGAAGCAAAAGAAGAGCTCGGAGCACCCGGCATTTCAGTAATTGCAGGCAAAACAGAACAGATCCGGGAACGTTGGGTTAAAGAAAAAATGGTTCAGGCTGGAAGAGAACGCGCGACCTCCTTGGGGTTTCCGGATGCTTACGCTTTTACTAAGGCAATGGCTGAACAAGCTGTCCAAGAAATCAAAGGCGACATTCCTTTGTCAATTGTCAGACCGTCGATCATTGAATCCTCATGGCAATCACCAACATCTGGTTGGATTAGAGGTTTCCGAATGGCTGAACCGATAATCTTAAATTTTGGGCGCGGAACACTCAAAGAATTCCCTGGTATACCTGAAGGTATAATTGACATTATTCCTGTTGACCTCGTTGCTTCAGCTATTATTGCCGCCGCAGCACAACCACCTCCGGCAGAAACAAAAATCTTCCAAGTGGCATCAGGGGCATGCAACCCAATCCGTATCGGCCTTTTAGCTGATTACGTGCACGACTACTTTGGAAAGTTCCCAATTCTTGATGAAAAAAATCAACCCATTACACCATCAAGGTGGGAATTCCCTGGCCGCGGACGTGTAGTCACCCAACTAACACGAGCAAAACGAATACTCAAACTAACTGAAAAAACGCTCCACAAGCTACCCATTAGGGGAAGTAGCGCAATGGTCGTAGCCGACCTCGAAGAACGAAGGAATGAACTTGATAAGGCAATGGAATATATCACGTTATATGGTAAATACGTCGAGTGCGAAGCGATATACGACGTTACAAACCTTATATCACTTTGGAATGAAATCTCTGACGCTGATAGAAAATCTTTCCCATTTGACCCACGAATAATTGATTGGAAAAGATATGTATACGACATTCATTTGCCCACAGTAATAGCTCAAGGAAGAGTAAAAACGTCACCAACTCCCACAAACGTTGACTCAAGAAACTCACGACTCAGAAGGCAGGTCCTTGATCCAAAACGACAACTAGCGGTTTTTGATCTTGAAAATACGTTAATCGCTTCAAATGTCGTTTCGTCTTGGGGTTATCTCGCAACGAAACGACTAGGGCCATCAGAGAGGGCACGCGTAATCGGCAAAACGTTACTAGAAGCTCCAAATATGCTGGCAATGGACCGACGGGATAGAACAGATTTCCTTAGGAATTTCTATAGAAAATATGAAGGTGCCCCAGTCTCACAAATCGACGAAGATTCTCTTGATATGTTTAACGAATTCATTCTCAATAAATCGTTTCCAGCAGCTATTCGAAGAGTAAGAGAGCATCGATCTTTAGGCCACAAAACGCTTCTAATCACAGGCGCATTAGATTTCGTAGTACAACCACTCAAACCATTGTTTGATGAGATTCTTGCACCTTCATTAACCACTAAAGGGAACAATTACTCTGGGAAAATGAATCAGGTCCCACCAATTGGTGAAACAAGAGCTGCTGTACTTCGTGATTTTGCTGAGAAACATGATATTGATCTTGCCGAGTCAATTGCATACGCTGACTCAACAAGTGACTTGCCTATGCTTGAAGCCGTTGGTTTCCCAGTTGCTGTAAATCCAGAAACTAAACTCGCTACTTTAGCTAGGAGAAGAGGGTGGCTTGTTGAAAATTTTCAGCCGGTATCAGGGTCTCCTAAAAAAATTCTACCGCTCGGTACAAGTAAGGAATAGCAAATGTCTAAAAATCGCAAAAAGCACCCCAGACCCGGATTAGTTCTAGAAGTAGACCGAACTACACCACCAACGTTATTTCATCACGGAGAGAATTTCAGATTAGAGAAGCTTCCTCCCGGCAGGTCGCGAATTATTTACCCTGCAGAACCTCTCCCAGGAATGAGGGACCCTAATCAAGCTATTCGAGATGCACTTGAAAATCCTCTTGGGGATTCGCCTCCCCTCTCAGCTCTCCTTTCATCAGGAATGAAGCTAACGATTGCATTTGATGATATCTCCTTACCCCTACCCCCTATGAGAAAACCAGATATTCGACAGCGAGTTATTGAAGCAGTTCTTGATACAGCCGCAGCGGCAGGTGTAGACGATGTTCATTTAATTGCGGCACTCGCATTACACCGGAGAATGACTGAAGCTGAGTTACGTCATGCCGTTGGTGACCGTGTGTACGATGCTTTCTCTCCATCAGGGGCTATTTACAACCATGATGCAGAAGATCCAGATGGAATGGTTTCTATAGGGGAAACTCCACACGGTGAAGAAGTACAAATAAATAAACGCGCCGCTGAGAGCGACTTAATTATTTACGTAAACATAAATTTAGTTTCTATGGATGGCGGTTGGAAAAGTACCGCAACCGGATTGTCGGGATATACAGCTCTTCGCCACCATCACAATCCTGAGACAATGATCAAATCTAAAAGTTTCATGGATCAAGAAAACTCTGAACTGCATAAATCAAATTGGCGACAGGGAAAGGTTTTGAAAGATTCGGGAATAAAAGTATTTCAGATTGAAACTACTGTTAATAACAACACTTTTGGTTACGACGGCCCGTTGGCGATGCTACAAAAAAGAGAGTGGGAATGGACACTAAAAGATCGTGCATTATTCCTGGGCATGCAAGGTGGAATCAAACGGATGTCCGCTCAGGCACGCCGAAAGGCATTTATGGGCTGGGAGTCACCATATGAAATCACATCAGTTCAAGCTGGCGAGGTAGAAGCCGTCCACAAGCAAACAACTGAGAATGTCTACAAACAACACCTAGTTAAAGTGGAAGGGCAAACGGACGTATTAACCATGGGCCTACCGTACATATGCCCATATAACGTGAATTCTGTAATGAATCCAATACTTGTTGCGTGCCTTGGACTGGGATATTTCTTTAACATGTACAAGGGAAAGCCTTTAGTTAGGAAAGGCGGAGTAGTTATTATGACCCATCCCACTCCTTGGGAATTCCATCCCGTCCATCACCCAAGTTATATTGATTTCTTCGAACGAGTTCTCAGCGAAACAACTGATGCGGTTGAGATGAGCCAGAAATATGAGAAAGCGTTTGCTGAAGATGAATGGTACAGACATCTCTACCGAACCTCATACGCTTACCATGGCGTTCATCCATTTTACATGTGGTATTGGTGCTCACATGCCTTAGATCACCTTTCTCAGGTGATTATCGTAGGGGGGGAACCTGAAGCTGTTAGACGAATGGGCTTTAGACCTGCCAGTACAATCCAAGATGCATTAGAAATTGCTTCAGATACTGTGGGATTTAGCCCATCAATAACCCACTACCACAGCCCGCCGATCTTAATGGCAGATGTGATATAAATACCATGGCGAAAAAGCTAACCTCTAGGGAAATTAAACGAAAGACACGACAGATCTATCGGGCAATAGGCAATTCACCCAATAGGTTTCGGAATCTTAAAATAGTACGCACTTCTCAATTCCCTTATCGCGCACCCACTACACCAAAGGGAATTGAGCCTTTAGAACCTAGTTTAAAATTAGGAGAGGATTACCCTACAAAATGGTCCAGAACTGTTCCAAGTCGAATTATACGAACAGTAACAACTGAATTGATTACTCGGCCACTGATGCGTTATTTAGCTAACCCAAGTAGGACTGGATATGACCGTTTAGAATCATTGCACAAAAACCAAGCTGTAATTTTTGTTGCGAATCACCATAGCCACGCCGATACTCCTCTACTACTGACGTCAATTCCAATCCGCTGGCGGAAACGATTGATTGTCGGCGCTGCCGCAGATTATTTCTTCTCCTCCAAAATAGGCGGAGCTTTGTCAGCTCTCTTCATCGGAGCTGTTCCAGTTGAACGCTCAAAGGCGAGCCGCAAATCCTCAGACCAGATAGCTTCTTTGATTAATAAAGGTTGGTCATTTATGGTTTTCCCAGAAGGCGGAAGATCTCCTGACGGGTGGGGACAAGCGTTCCGTGGTGGCGCCGCGTATCTAGCACTAAAATGCGATGTCCCTGTCGTTCCTGTACACATAAGCGGAACTGGATCTATCCTCAGAAAGGGCAAATTCTTGCCTAAACGGTCCGACACTACGGTCACTTTCGGAATTCCAATTTGGCCTCAAGAAAAAGAAACTTCAAGGGCCTTCTCAACGCGCATAGAAGATTCAGTGGCGACACTTGCAGATGAGACGCAGCAAGACTGGTGGACTGCAACCAAAAGACATCATTCTGGAACAACGCCCAAATTGCATGGACCTGAGGCGAGCCCATGGCGACGATCATGGTCCCTAGAAAGCAAAGGATCTAAATCCGATCCCAACAAAAACAAGTGGCCGAGAATCTGATTTTTCGTTCACCAGAATCAAGCGTTTAGGTGATAGATTTATACTGCTTTTGTTTTTATATTTAGGAAATTATGACCGTTTACACAAACACACCCATAGATCTGATTGAAGGGGTTTACGGAACACTTCAAGAAAGACTAGATAATGGCCGCAAAAAACTAGATCGGCCGCTGACTTACGCCGAGAAAATACTCATTAACCATCTAGATAACAGCCAGCAAGATTTAGAACGGGGTGTTTCATACGTTGACCTTCGGCCTGATCGTGTCGCTATGCAAGATGCGACAGCTCAAATGGCATGGCTACAATTTATGACTGCTGGGCTTGACGAAGTCGCCGTTCCCACAACGACGCATGCTGATCACTTAATACAAGCAAAAGTTGAAGGTAAACACGACCTTATGACTGCTTCACGAGATAACGAGGAAGTATATGACTTCCTTGAAACCGTCTGCGCAAAATATGGTGCCGGATTTTGGAAACCTGGAAGTGGAATCATTCACCAAGTAGTACTTGAGCAATATGCATTTCCTGGTGGAATGATAATTGGCACAGACAGCCATACTCCGAATGGTGGTGGGCTTGGAATGATTGCTATCGGTGTTGGTGGTGCAGATGCCGTGGATGTCATGACTGGCTTTCCCTGGAATGTTAAGTGGCCAAAACTCATTGGCATCCATCTAACAGGCTCCCTTAATGGCTGGAGCGCTCCTAAAGATGTGATCTTAAAAGTTGCTGAGATACTGACAGTAAAGGGAGGAACAGGAGCCATAGTCGAATATTTTGGCGAGGGATCAGAGAACCTATCTGCGACTGGTAAGGCAACCATTTGCAATATGGGGGCTGAAATTGGAGCAACAACATCTCTTTTTCCTTACGATGCCTCAATTGAACGTTATCTGCATTCAACGAACCGTAGCGATGTAGCAACTCTAGCTTCTGCTCATGCACACCATCTGAAAGCTGACCCCGAAGTTCTAGAGAACCCAGAAAAATATTTTGACCAAGTAATTGAAATTAATCTTGATGAACTTCAGCCTCATATAAACGGGCCACACACGCCTGACTTAGCTAGAGAGGTTAAGAATTTGGGAGCTGAAGCTAGATCTAATGGTTGGCCCACAGAAATCAGTGCGGCTTTAATCGGAAGTTGCACTAACTCTTCTTATGAAGACATAACAAGAGCAGCTTCTATCGCTAGAGAAGCAGCAGCATTAGGGGTCAAAGCTAAATGCCGACTCTTAATCACACCAGGGTCTGAACAAGTAAGAGCAACTATTACTAGGGACGGCCTTTTAGCCGATTTTGAAGCTCTTGGAGCTGTCGTTTTAGCTAATGCATGCGGTCCCTGCATCGGCCAGTGGGACCGGTCAGAAGAAACTGAACACAATCCTGGCACCCCAAACATTATTGTCACCTCTTACAACCGGAACTTTCCTAAACGAAATGACGGCGACCCATCTACGCTCGCATTTGTAACGTCACCAGAAACTGTGATGGCTTTAGCTCTTGCTGGGACTGTTGATTTTGATCCAATAAATGGAACATTAGAAAATGAAAAAGGTGAATTGGTTTCACTATCAATTCCAGAAGGGCTCGAATTGCCCCCGTCGGGATTTGACCCCGGCGAGG
>Ga0208410_1001271_pt1 | contig 13280 bp, 15 predicted proteins | sample ETN02SmetaG_3_FD_185787 | JGI IMG/M metagenome (GOLD analysis project Ga0208410, IMG submission 185787) | Marine microbial and viral communities from oxygen minimum zone, Eastern Pacific Ocean - ETNP2014F10-02SV257 (SPAdes) (version 2) | ecosystem: Environmental > Aquatic > Marine > Oceanic ... | reverse complement strand
TTAATTCAGAATTATCCCAATTAATAGCAAAATCAATCATTCTTTTGATATTATTTCCATAAAATCTATACTTAGGATAATTTTGAGGATAATCTAAATTATTAGGCTTTCTTTTTTCATATACTTCCTTTGATGGTTTATCAAAGGGGCTTTCAACGTCTAGCTGAAAATCAGACATAATAAAAAGCTGAGCCCATAACTTATGTTTAAAATCCGGGACATCTCTTAGATGTGGGTTTAAATTACCCATAACACCAATTATAGCTTTAGCCATTTCATTTCTTTTTTCTTTGTCTTTTAACTCAACAGCTTGATCAATCATTTGATGAACATGTCTTCCATATTCGGGTATAATAAGTTTTTTCTTTCGTGTATTATATGTTAATGCGTCCATAAGATTAAGGAATTAATGCAATTTAAGAAATTTTAATGTTCTATCTATAGTGAAATAATATTATCTAATGACCCTATTTTTTTATAAATACTTATAATTTCAATAGGTGAGTCAAAAAAACTTTCAAATGAAATACTTTTGTAGTTCCCTTTACCTGATGATTTAACTTTAAAATCTCCTTTATAATCAGATAGTATAGCCTTTAATTTATCCAGGTCTTTAAAATTATTTTTAATAATAAATTTAAACATATATATACCTGGCCAGCTTTGAGATTCTTTTAACTGGATTTCAAATCTATTATAAAAATCATTTGTTTTTTTACTTATGTTGGCCAAGCTATCTATTTTTGTAAATTAATAGAGCAAAGATATAAATGATTTTACGATAGTTTCATGAATAGATCGATAAATAAAAAAGTTGTTATTACGGGAGGTCCAGGAACAGGTAAGACATCAGTTATTAAGAAATTAATAGGTAATGGATATAAATGTTATGATGAAGGATCAAGAGATATAATATCCAAGATAAACTTAAAAGGGAAGACTTTTAAATCTGATCCTTTAATGTTTAGCGACTCTTTGTATAAGGCTAGGGTTAAAGATTACATTGATTCACAGAAAAAAGAATATAATACGAATACCGTGTTTTTTGATAGAGGAATACATGACATTGTAGCATACCTTAGATATGTAAAAAAAAATAATAAACACTGGGAAGATTTGATTTTAAAATATCAGTATGACCTGGTTTTTGTTTTTCCACCATGGAAAGAAATCTATACAAAAGACAATGAAAGAAAAGAAGACTTTAAAGAATCTAAAGAACTAAACTCTGAAATCATTAAGGTTTACAAAGAGAGTGATTCGGATATTATAGAGATCCCTAAAATGAGTATAGAGGAAAGAGTTAACTTTATTATAAATCATCTATTTAGCAATGGAAAATAACATAATATTTATGGGTACTCCTGATTTTGCAGTTAAATCTCTGGATTTTCTACGAAAAAGAAATATAAATATAAATTATGTTGTTACTTCACCAGATAAAAGGTCTGGAAGAGGTCTTAAAATAAGTAAATCTGAAGTAAAGATTTATTCTGAATTGAATAAAATAAAATTACTACAACCTGAAAATTTGAGTGATCCAGATTTTATCAATCAAATAAAAAAAATTAATCCAATTTTGATTATCGTGGTTGCATTCAGAAAATTACCAAATATTTTGTTTGAAATACCTAAGCATGGTACTATAAATCTTCACGCTTCATTACTTCCTGATTATAGAGGCGCAGCTCCTATTAACTGGTGCTTAATAAATAATGAAACATATACTGGTGTTACCATTATTAAGATTAATAAAAAAATTGATTGTGGAGATATCCTTATGCAAGAAAAGGTGTTAATTGATAAAGATGAAGATTTTGAAACATTGAAAAATAAGCTATCATCAATCGGTTCACAAATTTTATACAAAACGATTGATTTAATAATAAAAGGTAATATACAAGTTAAGCAACAACTTATTTCAGAAGATGACAAACAAGCTCCAAAACTTACTGCTAATAACACAAGGATTGATTGGGAGACCTCAATAGATTCAATATTAGGAAAAATTAGAGGATTAACTCCTAGACCAGGGGCTTGGACAATTTTGTTTAATGGAAAAAATCAGGTAAGAATGAAAATTCTTAAAGCTAGACTGATAAATTTCTCTAAAGGCGAATCAAAAAACATTTTATTGATTCAGGATAAAAAAATATACATCTCAACACGAAATGGTAAAATTGAATGTGAAATAATCCAATTAGAAAACAAGAAAGCAATGGTAGCAAAGGATTTGCTCAATGGCTACAATTTTTCATCAAATTGCTACGTAAATTAGAAAAACAGGCTATGATATCAACAAAATAGCTGAATTTATTAACAATAACGCATATTTTGAGCTTCTTATCGTTACACTTACAATAATCCATATAAATTTGTTTAAACTTTAAAATTAAAGAGATATGAATAAATCAGAATTAATTGACGCTATGGCATCGGGCGCTGGAATATCTAAAGCCTCTGCTAAAAAAGCTCTAGAATCTATGCTAGGGGGTGTTGCTTCAACATTAAAAGGTGGTGGACGTGTTTCACTAGTTGGATTTGGATCTTGGTCTGTTTCTCACAGAGCAGCAAGAGCAGGAAGAAATCCTCAAACTGGTGCTACAATTCAAATCGCTGCTAAAAACGTGGTAAAATTTAAGGCTGGTGCTGAACTATCAAGCTCAGTTAACTAAGCTTTTAAATTCATATACCATAAAAAAGCTTCCTTCGGGGAGCTTTTTTTATATATTTATTTGATGAAGGGTAATATATTAATAGCTTCACCTAACTTGTTATTTGATAGTTTTTTCTCAAAAACTATTATTTTATTAGTTGATCAAACTCAAGATGGTTATACTGGATTTATCCTTAATAAGCCATTGAAAATAAAAATTAAAGAAGTCAAGAAGTTTAAAATATTTAATGGCGGTCCAGTATCCACTGATAATTTATATTTTATCTACAGAACTGAAGAGCCAATTAAAGGAAGTTTGAAAATTAAAGATGATTTTTATTGGGGAGGGAATATTGATGAGATTTTTAAAATGATAGAAAAAAAAATAATTGATAATAATGATATTAGATTCTTTATAGGTTATTCTGGATGGAGTCACAATCAATTGAAAAATGAAATAGAAAATAAGAGTTGGATAGTAGGAAATATTAATGCAGTAGATATATTAAAGATATTTAATCAAAAGCATTGGAAAAATGAAATGAAAAGGTTAGGCGGAGAATATCTTCTTTGGTCTGAGTCACCAGAGGATCCAATTTTAAATTAATTAGCTTGAACCTAATACTTGCTTTAAATCTGAAATTAAACTATCCCATAACAATTTTGATTCTTCCAATTCATCTTCTGGAGAAAAATCTGTAATAATTAAAGAGACATCTTTTGTTATCTCATCCATTTGAATTGTAAATTCAAAAAAACAATCTTCTTGATCTTCATCTCCATTTATCCATTGGAACTTAACTTTCTCATAAGGTCTCTTGGATAGAAGCATCGCATCCTCTTCAGATTCACCCCAAAAAAAAGTATATTTCTCACCTCTAGAGTTTACGTCATCAGAAAACCATTCTGACAGACCTGAAGGGGTTGAAAGATATTGAAATAATAACTGAGGGGAAGATTGAATATCATATTCAATTGAAAACTTTTTTTTCGGAATCATTTATGAATTAAATTATATATCCCAATATATTAAAAAAACCTTATCATTTAGAAAAATTCATAAATTATTCACTATATAGAGTATATTTTGTTTTATATATTTGCATATCTTAGTTGGCGAGGTAGCTCAGTTGGTGAGAGCGTCGGATTCATAACCCGGAGGTCGGGAGTTCAATTCTCCCTCTCGCTACATTAAATATAAGTTATGAAAAGATTATTTTATATTGTTTATTCTTTATTATTCATCATAGTTTTTTCCTGTTCAAAAAATCAAATTGAAGAAGAAGAAATAGTTGTTGAACCTACCTTATTTAGCTGTGTCACCTATGACACATTGTTAGATCCAACAACAACAAAAGATGATGATCTAATACAATACTGGGATAAATTTGTAGCAGATGTTTTATGTACAAAAGGAGCACCAGACTACGGACAACAAAATACAGTTGTTAATCTTTTTTTTGAATATGAAAGCGATGCTGCAATTGCAGCTGGTTTAACACAAAGTCATATAGCTTATTCTAGTTTTGATGGTTACTGTAATAGTGCTAAAGTAAATGTTGGTGTTGATTGGAGGTCATGGACTGAGATGTCCTTATTAAAAAGATTATGGGTTATGTATCATGAATTTGGTCATGATGTATATAGATATGAACATAGTCCTGATCCAGCTGATATTATGTATTATTCAAGTACTCCTGGTTTTATAAAAATAAATGATTTTATTCAAGCAAAAGACAGGTTTATAAAAAGAGATTTCCCTGGGATTTCTTATATCAGCTGTCCTTCTGATTTCGATGACGGCATTAGTAGTGAATATGAGGACTTTCATATTTGCTCCTTAAATCCACCTGATTTTTTAGATGAATACTAAAGTAAGTTTTCTTTTTTTTTTCTTTTTTTTTCTTGTTCAAGATCTGATATTCTAGAATTGAATCAGTATCCTGAAAAAAGGTTAGAAAGTTGTGTGAGTTATGATAACCTTCTGGATGTTAAATCTGACAAATATGATCTAATGGCTTATTGGGATAAATTTGTTGAAGATGCTGGATGCTCAATGATTGGTAGACCAGATTTTAGTATAACGAATAGATCTGTTAATATATTCTTTGAATATGAAAATGAAAATCAAATAACATCGGGTTCTCCAATTTCTCAAGATTACTGGGGATATGCTGAAGGAGTTTGCAATGATTCAGTTGTAAATATAGGTATTGCATGGAGTTACTGGATAAATGCAACTGTAATTGAAAAACTTGCATTGATGTATCATGAGTTTGGTCATGATGTATTAAATCTTGGTCATGGATCGAATACTAATGATATTATGCATCCGATGATTTTAGGGACTCAAGAGTCTACTTATAATGAATTTATAATTGCAAAAGATAGATTTTTTGAAAAAAAATTCGATGGACTTAATTATATAAACTGTTATAATGATTAATTAATTTTATTAAACAATCAATTTGTATACCCCATATAATACTCTACTCGTGGGTTCATTATCTTAAACCATAGAGGAGGGAAAAAAGAAATTAGAATTGATGTTGGGTAGCCATATGGTAACTGAGGACTATCTTCAATAGATTCTAGAACTTGATATTTTTTTGATGATATAAAATGATGATCACTATGTCTTGTTAGTTCGTATAAGACTATTCTACCTACTGTATGATTAGAATTCCAAGAATGATGAGGTTTAACTCTTTCATATCTACCATTAGACTTAATTTTTCTCATTAACCCATAATGTTCTATATAATTAATAGTCTCTAAGAATAAAAAAGAAACTATCGACATAAATAATGAAAAAATAGTTATCGTTAAACCATAGTTGTAGTATATAAGAAATAAAAATAAAATTTGAAAGAAAGTGTAAAACATCATATCATTTTTAACTGAAAAAAAACCTAATTTGGATACTCTCAAAAGTCTTAATTGTATTTTCCATGCACTAACATATGTCTTTGATACAGAGGTAATCCAAAAACTATATAGGTTCTGTTTATATTTTGCAGTAGCTGGGTCATTAGGAGTTGCTACATTTATGTGATGGCCATAATTATGCTCTATAAAAAAATGCATATACTGACATGGTAAATAAAGTAACTTAGAACAGGTTCTACTTAACAATGATTTTCTATGCCCTAGTTCATGACCAACATTAATTCCATTGGTAGCCATTACAATACTTGCTGACAATATTATACCAATAATTTCACTTGTCGAATCAGTAACTAATAGAGTGTTTAACGAAAGAAAAAAAATACCATATACTATAGGGATATTTAAATAGAGCAAAAGATCAAAAAGTGGGTTAAGATTTCTATTTATTTTTTCCTCTTCAGAGTGAGTATGATTATCCTGTTTTAAATTAACTTCCAGGATTGGTATAAATACAAAAGTATATACTACTGATAAGTAAACATATGGCCCTCCGATTAAAATACCTAAAAATGCAGTTACTGCAATAGAGTAAGACATTAAGTATTTCAGATCTCTCATAATAAGTTATTAGATTTTATTAAGTTTAATGCAGAACCATTTTTATACCACTCAATCTGTTGAGAATTAAAAGTATGATTTAATTTAATCATTTCTTTAGAACCATCAATATGAATGATTTCAAGAGATAAATTGTTTTGGGGAGAAAATGATTTTAGATCAATAAAATTAAAAACATCTTCTTCTTGAATTTTATCATAATCATTTTCATCATCAAATGTTAGAGCTAACATACCTTGTTTTTTCAAATTAGTTTCATGAATTCTTGCAAATGATTTAACTATTACAACCTTTATACCAAGGTGCCTTGGTTCCATTGCTGCATGCTCTCTAGACGAACCTTCTCCATAATTATGATCTCCAACAACTATGGTTTCAATATTGTTTTTTTTATAGAATCTTTGTGTTTCAGGAACTGGACCATAATCTCCAGTAACTAGATTCCTTACATTATTAGTTTTCATATTAAATGAATTAATAGCTCCAATCAAACAGTTGTCAGATATGTTATCAAGATGACCTCTGAATCTTAACCATGGACCAGCCATTGAAATATGGTCTGTAGTACACTTTCCGTGAGCTTTTATTAGTAATCTGGCATTAGATATATTCTCACCATTCCATGGTTTAAATGGTTCTAAAAGTTGAAGTCTTTGTGAATCAGGGTTAACTATGATCTCAATATCTGATCCATCTTTAGGTGGCTCAACATAGCCATTCTCTTCAACTGAAAAACCATTTTTTGGAAGTTCATCTCCATTTGGAGGAAGGAGTTTTATTTCTACATTATCTTGATTTTTAATAGTATCCGTAATGGGATTAAAATCCAACCTTCCTGATAGAGCAATTGCCATTACCATTTCAGGAGAAGAAACAAATGCATGAGTGTTTGGATTACCATCATTTCTTTTTGCAAAATTTCTATTAAATGAATGGACTATGGAATTCTTTCTTTCTTTATTAGCACCTTCCCTATCCCACTGACCAATACATGGTCCACATGCATTTGTGAATATTTTAGACTCTAAATCTTCAAATATTCCAATTAAACCATCCCTTTCTGCAGTATACCTAACTTGCTCTGAACCAGGGTTTATACCAAGTTTAGATTTTATTTTTAGATTATTATCCTTAGCCTGAGAAGCAATTGATGCTGCACGAGATAAATCTTCATAGGAAGAGTTCGTACAAGAACCTATTAATCCCCAATCAACATCTAAAGGCCATCCTTCACTTAAAGCTTTTTCTTTCATTTTAGATACAGGAGTTGCTAAATCAGGAGTAAATGGTCCATTTAAATGAGGTGATAATTTATCTAAATCAATTTCTATAACTTGATCAAAATATTTTTCAGGATTATCATAAACTTCAGGGTCAGCAGTAAGATGCTCTTTTACATTATCAGCAGCTTCAACAACATCACTTCTACCAGTAGACCTTAAATATCTTTGCATAGAATCATCATAACCAAAAATAGATGTAGTTGCACCTACCTCTGCACCCATATTACATATTGTGCCTTTTCCAGTACATGACAATGATTTTGCACCCTCACCAAAATATTCTATTATACAACCAGTTCCTCCTTTTACTGTTAGTATACCTGCAACTTTTAGTATAACATCTTTTGCCGAAGTCCATCCATTTAGTTTTCCAGTTAGTTTTATCCCTATTAGTTTTGGGAATTTTAACTCCCAAGGCATTCCAGCCATAACGTCAACAGCATCAGCACCACCAACACCAATAGCAATCATCCCAAGCCCTCCTGCATTTACAGTATGAGAGTCAGTACCTATCATCATTCCACCAGGAAAAGCATAATTTTCAAGAACAACTTGATGAATTATTCCTGCTCCAGGTTTCCAAAAACCTATACCATACTTTCTTGATGTAGATTCTAAAAAATTAAATACTTCAGAGCTAACTTTATTTGCTTGCTTAAGGTCTTTTTTTGCTCCAGATTGAGCTAAAATTAAGTGATCACAATGAACAGTTGTTGGAACAGCAACCTTTTGCTTACCAGCTTGCATAAATTGAAGTAAAGCCATTTGAGCAGTAGCATCTTGACAAGTAACACGATCAGGTCCAAAATCAACATAATCAGTACCTCTTTCATATGCATTAGATATGCCTTTTTCCCATAAATGAGAATACAAAACCTTTTCAGTTAAACTTAAAGGTCTCCCTATTACCTTCTTTGCATGCTGAATCTTTGAAGACATTTCAGAATAAACTCTTTCTATTACATCTATATCAAAAGCCATAAAATATTTTTCAGTACAAAAATAATATAATATTATTTAGTTTTAGTGACTATTTCCTCTATTGTTTTATAATCAGAATCTTTATTATTCGAAGAATTAGAGTTTATAATTCCTGAAAGATGAATTTCTTTAAAACCTGAATTTTTAAATTCTAAACAATTTTCTTTATTTACACCTCCCCCTGGCATAATCACGATCCTATTATTTGAATATTTATTTAATGAGACAAGTTTTTCAACACCATTTATTGCATCTTTTTCATTACCAGAACAGAGAATTCTTGAAAATCCACAATTTACTAATAAATCAATAGAGTCATTTTGGTTATTTAAAAAATCAAAAGCTCGGTGAAATGTTAAATCTAGATTACCTGTATGACCTCTAACCCAATTAATGAATTCATAATCAATACCTCCATCTAAATTTATTGAACCAACCACAAATCCGTTTACCCCTAGTTCCATTATTGATAAAAGATCTTTTTTCATCCTATCAATTTCAATATCATTATAGATAAAGTTTCCTGATCTTGGTCTAACTAAAACATTAATTGGAATTTGTGAGATATCTAAAGCTTCTTTAATAAATTTAATTGATGGGGTTAATCCTCCAACACTATAATTTGAGCATAGCTCTATTCTATCGGCTCCTGCCCTATTAGCATTTTTAACAGAGTTAATTGTCGTAGCACATATCTCTATAATCATGAATAATTCATAAAGTTTTTTATTATGATAAATTTAATTAAATTCATCCTGCTTTATGGAAATAATTAATAATTCTCCAAAATATGATGTAATTGTTGTAGGTTCTGGTGCAGGAGGTGGGATGGCAACAAAAATTTTGTCTGACGCTGGTCTTAAAATTGCTCTTGTTGAAGCTGGACCATATTTTGACCCTGCTAATGCAGATCAAATGACTCAATTGAAATGGCCTTGGGAATCTCCAAGAAGAGGTTCTGGGACTACTAGAGCATTTGGTGATTTTCATATGTCATATGGAGACTGGGAGGTTGATGGCGAGCCTTACACAATTGAAAAAGACACTAGCTTTAGATGGTGGAGATCAAGAATGTTAGGAGGTAGAACAAATCATTGGGGTAGAATATCTTTAAGATTTGGGCCAAAAGATTTTAAAAGTAAAGATTATGATGGTCTGGGAGAAAATTGGCCGATTAGTTATGAAGACATAAAACCTTATTACGATAAACTAGATAAGCTTATAGGTGTTTTTGGCACTAAAGAAAATATATTTAATGAACCTGATGGTTTCTTCCTACCTCCACCTAAACCGAGACTTCATGAGTTGTTTTATATAAAAGGAGCTAGAAAATCTGGAGTTACAGTTATCCCCTCAAGATTATCAATTCTAACTAAGAGAATTAATAACACTAGAGGAGTTTGTTTTTACTGTGGTCAATGTGATAGATCATGTTCTGCCTATGCTGACTTTTCATCTAGTTCATGTTATGTGATACCTTCATTAAAAGGTGGAACAGTAGATTTGTTTACAGACTCTATGGTTGTTGAAGTAAAAACAGACAAAAATGGAAGAGCAACAGGGGTATCTTATATAAATAAAAAGAATGGAAGAGAATATTCAATTAAAGGAAAAATTGTTGTCCTAGCTGCATCTGCATGTAGCTCAGCAAGGATATTATTGAATTCCAAAAGCAAAGCTCATCCAAATGGATTGGGAAATAGTAGTAATCTTATAGGAAAATACTTACATGATACAACGGGAACTGGAAGATCTATTTTTATCCCTGAACTTATAAATAGGAAAACATATAATGAAGATGGTGTTGGTGGTATGCATGTTTATTCCCCTTGGTGGTTAGATAACAAAAAACTTGATTTCCCTAGAGGTTATCATATAGAAATTGACAGAAGCTTTACAATGCCTCAATATGGCTTCGGATATAATCCTAATGAATTTAATAGATTTTTTGGTCTTAAAGTTGGAGGTTATGGAGATAAACTTAGACAGGATGTGAAAAAATATTATGGTTCAACAATTGGTATTTCTGGAAGAGGTGAAGCAATTCCAAGAAAAGATAATTATTGTGAAATTGATCCTGATACTAAAGATAAGTGGGGAATCCCTGTACTGAAATTTAGATATAAGTGGTCTGATCATGAAATAAAACAGGTGAAGCATATGCATGACACATTTGAAGAATTAGCCTACAATATGGGAGGAATTGCCCTTGGAAATAAACCAACTAAAGAACAAAATTATGGTATCTCTGCTCCAGGGGAGATTATTCATGAAGTAGGAACTACAAGAATGGGAGATGACCCTTATAAATCTGTTGTTAACAAATATGAGAGACTTCATGATGTTGATAATGTTTATGTAGTTGATGGAGGTCCATTTGTTTCTCAAGCAGATAAGAATCCAACATGGACTATCATGGCACTGTCCTGGAGAACTTCTGAACATATAATAGATCAACTTAAAAAACAAAATATATAATGGATAGAAGAGATACAATAAAAAATATACTATTAGGTTCAATAGGCTCTTCAGTTCTATTAGAAAGCTGTGTTTCTTCTCTTGATAATAAAGTTTTAGAAAAAATATGGGAATATCAATATGGAAGAACTCCAGAAGAAAAGGAAAGAGATGACAAATTTTTAAATTCAAGTTTTTTCAGTGAAAGTGAATTAAAAACGATAGAAAAAATTGCAAACATTGTTTTACCTCCTAATGAATTTGGAGACATAAATGATGCCGGTGTAGTTGAGATGTTTGAATTTATTGCAAAAGACTGGAGTACCCCTGCACATAACAAATATGGCGAAAACGTATTAAGAAGAGCTTTAATTGTATTTGATGAGTTGTGTATTGAAAAGTTTGATTCAAAACTACTAGACTGTTCTGAATCTCAGATTAAAGTTCTTTTCGATGAAATTTCGTATGAAGACAAATCATTAAAAGATCAAAAAGAAAGTGTAAAGCTTTTTGCAACATATAGAGGTATGATTGTAACTGCATATTTTACCTCTGAGATAGGAATTAAAGATTTAGGTTATAAAGGTAATACCCCAAATGTTTGGGATGGAGTTCCTGATGAAGTATTGGAGCAATATAAAGGGATTGTGTCCTATGATAAGGAATGGATTGATAAGTGCGTTGATCAAAGTAAAAGGGGGGATATTGCTGAGTGGGATGATAAAGGAAATCTTATAACATAAAACCTGTATTAGAATTTGCATAAACTCCTTTTTAACAGGATTAAGGCTAATCAAATGATCAAGGATCTATTCTAGATAGCTTGCTTTAACATTTAAACTCACCTTTTTTAATCATATACTCGTTGAGTTTACCAAAATATTACTAATACAGGCTATGGTAAATTTAATAACTTATATTTTATTATCAATTGAATCTATCATATTTCTGATCTTTTCATCAATTTCATCATCAATTTTAATATTATCAGTGAGATTTTGCTGAAGCTTAGCTGCAAACTGAATACAAGCCATAGCTAAAAGATCTTGTTTATCTCTAACTGAATAATTCGCTTCAAGTTTTTTCAAACTCGATTCGATTTTTTTAACTGCGTCTCTAAAAAAGACCTCCTGAGATCTTTCAATTGTTAAGGGGTATAATCTATCCCCAATATTCAACTTAATTTTTATATAGTCGCTCATCTTTAATTTATATTTAGATCATTAACACAATCATCAATTTCTTTAATCATATAATCAATCTTGTTCTTTATAAATTGCTTATCATGTTCTTCCCCACTAAAAGCATTCTTCAACATAATGTTCTTCTTTTCCCCCTCTATCTCTTTAGCTTTAACATCTAGATCAATATTTAATTGACTAAGCGTATTAGTTTTTTTTAATAATTTTTTATTTTCATCTTCAAGTCTACTTATCTTTTTAAAAAGCAGCTCTAATTTTTGTTTTAATTCATCTATTTTACCTATCATTTTTTATAAAAAATTTAAATCGTTATTAATTTATAAAAATCTTGAATTAAATTTGAATTATAGTATGAGATTTTTTAATAAATACTTTTTTTCAGTCTACCTAATTAGTGTTTTATCAACATTAAATTCCCAAGAATATAATCTTAATTCACCTATTGACTTACCCATAAATCTTTCTGGAACATTCGGAGAGTTTAGAAGTTCACATTTTCATTATGGATTAGATATTACAACAAATAAAAAACCTGGTTATAAAATATATAGTATTGATTCCGGAAGTATCATTAGGATCAGAGTAAGTACTAGCGGATATGGAAAGGCAATATACATAGATCACTCAAACGGGTTAACATCAGTTTACGCACATTTAAAAGAGTTCTCACCTAAAATTCAAGAATATATAAAAAGACAACAGTATTTAAACAAATCATATAGTATTCAAAAGTTTTTTAATGTAGGAGATTTTGTTATCAATAAGGGTGAATTAATTGGGTACTCAGGAAATACAGGCGGGAGTAGCGGACCTCATCTTCATTTTGAAATAAGAGATACAAAATCTCAAAACCCTATAAATCCACTATCATTTAAATATAAATACATAGATGATAAAAGACCTATAATAAAAAGTCTTTATGTTTTTGATGAGAATGATAGATTCGTAAATAATGTCCCTAAAAGATATTCTATAAAAAAAATAAATGATAGTCTATATGAGTCTAAAAAGGTTATTTATAATGATAAAGCTGGTATTGGGATTGAAGTATATGACAGGCAATCATCAAAAAACTATAATAGGAATGGTATATATGAAATAAGAATGTATTTAGATTCAATTTTAAATTTCTCTTATAAAATGGATAATATTAATATCTCTGAATCTATTTTCAGAAAAGTATTCTATGACTAT
>Ga0208410_1001268_pt1 | contig 13286 bp, 8 predicted proteins | sample ETN02SmetaG_3_FD_185787 | JGI IMG/M metagenome (GOLD analysis project Ga0208410, IMG submission 185787) | Marine microbial and viral communities from oxygen minimum zone, Eastern Pacific Ocean - ETNP2014F10-02SV257 (SPAdes) (version 2) | ecosystem: Environmental > Aquatic > Marine > Oceanic ... | reverse complement strand
CGCGAGGCGTGGTCATGGCGCGCGCGTCGGTCGGCGTCGTGTCGAGCGTCGTGTCGAGCGCGCGTGCAGACACGAGGCGGTTCGAGCGCGCGATGTGTGGTGGATTCGGCGCGCGAGGACGACGCGCGAGCGACGACCGCGTTCGAGTTCGATCGCGCGCCGAGGAGGCGAACGAACGCTCGTGGGCGACGCCTCGACCGTTCGTCAGAGCGCGGAGGACGCCGATGGGGAAGAGGCGGTGCGAGAGGTGCGACGGGTTCGGCGAGCGCGCGTGCGGCGCGTGCGGAGGGTCGGGACGGGTGAATCGCGCGCGCGAGGGGGGGATGTTCGAGCGCGGCGCGTGGCCTCGATGGTGTGGAGACTGTAGAGGGTGCGGTGTGTGCGCGTGCGGGGATTGTTTCGGCACGGGGGCGCACAGGGATCCCATCGGGTTTCGGTTGGGCGACGATTAGCGAGCCGAAGCCGAAGCCGAAGCCGATGTAATGTTGTACCATCTTTTCCTCTATTGCGGTACAGCGCGCGCTATGAATACTAAATACACTGCGTACGTGATCGATCGATCACTCGTCGTCGACGTCGAGCGCGGCGAGGATGCTGTCGAGCATGGCGACGCGGTCGCGGGCGAGCTCGCGGCGAAGATTCGCGTTTCGCGAGAGTTCGAGCTCGAATCGGTCGCGTCGCGACGGTTTCTCCGAGCGTTCGCGACCGCGCGTCGACGCGTTCATCGCCACCGCACGTTTCAACAGTCGCGCGATCTCCCGTCGCGCGGCGTCGATCTGGCGCACGGCGTCGTCGGCGTCGTCTCCGTCGGCGTCTGTCGAAAACGAACCGTCGCCTTCGTCCGCGCGCGCGCCCGTCGTCACCTCGTCATCGTCCGACGCCCCCTCCTCCGCGCGCGCGAACGAAAACGAACGCACGACGTTCGCCGCGGACGCGTCCGCGCGCGCGAGTCCCGATGGACGCGCGCTCGCGTCTCCTCCTTCTCCTCCCGCGTCGTCGCCGCCGCTCGGCGCGCGCCGTCTCGCCACCGCCTCGTACGCCCGCTCCGCCGCCTCCACCCTCACCCGCGCGCGCCGCTCCGCGTCCTCAAACGCGCGTTCTCGTCGAAGCGTCGCCTCGACCGCTCGCGCGAGCGCCAACGCATCGCTCGCGCGTTCGAACGCCGTCGCGCGCGCGTTCCCGTCCACCCGTCCCCCCTCCTCCTCGTCGTTCGCGCGCCTCCCCTTCGGTTCGCGCGTCGACGCGCGCGCGAACGCATCCTCGCGCGACTTGTCTCGCGTCTCCGTCGTCTCCGTCGTCGTCGTCGTCGTCGTCACCGTCGTCGGCGCATCATCGTCGCGCGCGCGCGAATGCATCCCATCGCGCGCGTCCTCCTCGTCGCGCGCGCGCGCGATCGCGCGCCGCGAAAACGCGGCGATTCGATCGCGCACGCTCGTCATGTCGTCGTCCCCGCGCGAGTCCCGCGCGAGTCGCGCGCGATCGGTCGACCGCGCGTCGTCGGGTGACCCGCGTCGCGAAACGTCGGTCGACACATCGCGGCCGTCGCGACCGGGACGACTTCAGAGAGACGCGTCGCGCGCGAGCGTCGCATACATCGCGTCATGGTGCGTCGACCCTCGAGGCTCGAGCGCGTTCGTCGTCGTCGCGCGCGCGCGCGAGAGAGAGAGAGATGATGATGATGATGATGATGATGATGATGATGACCTTTCGCGATCGCGACGTCTCGCGGCGCGCGAGAACGCGAGACGCGCGAGACGCGGGATGGAGGACGAGTGACTGACGCGTCCTCGCGAGTCGTTCGTCGATGATGCGCGCGCGTAGGCTGATTTCGTCGGGAAACAGTTCGATAAGGAGGAGGTTGGGAAAAAGGTGCTCGAGCAATACGACGACGAGGATCGACGTCTGTTTTATACCATCGTCATGGGCGGTGGTGGCGATGATATTCACTTTGGAATCTACCGCGATGGGAAGGACGGCGTGCGTGAATCGAGCGCGGCGACGACGGCGTGGATGATGACGCAGTTGGACATGGCGAGACCGCTCGCGCGAGGCGATCGGTTGCTGGACATCGGCAGCGGACACGGCGGGGGATCGCACGCGTTGGCGAAGACGTACGGATGTAAGGTGATGGGATATAACATCGGTCCGGGACAAAACGCGCAAAACTTGGCCAAGGCGAAGGAACTCGGTCTCGGGGATCTCGTGGACGCCGTGGTTGGCGACATTAACCAGCCGTTTCCGGCGGAGTGGACGAACGCGTTCGACGGCGCGTGGTCGTGCGAGGTGCTCTGTCACGCCGGTGATAAGGCGGCATTGTTCAAAGAAGTGCACCGCGTGTTAAAACCGGGCGCTGCGTTCGTGTTTTCGGACATCATGGGCGCCGATGGCGCGGATGAAAAGACGCTCAAGGGATTCACCGATCGAAACGCCACCACGGTGATGGGTCGCCCGTCGTCCTACCTCAAGTGCATCAAGGATGCGGGATTGGAGTACGTCACGTGGTGGGACGGAAGCAACCACTTGGAGACGTATTTTCGGGACATGATCAAGCAAATCAACACCCATCGCGAAGAGATGCTCTCCAAGGGACTCACGGCGCAGTACCTCGACAACTGGCTCGAATCTCTCACCGAGCGCGCCGACACGCAACGCGATCACGGCGTCTTCGCCTGGGGCGTCTTCGTGTGCCGCAAGCCTCTGGCGTGAAGTGATGCGAGCGACGTCGAGGCGCGACCGACATCGCGCCTGTTTGTGTTTCATTCTATTCTTATTCCACCCTCGAGTTGTAATTCCAACGCCCGTAATTTTAAGACGAGCGCACCGCGGCGCGGTTTTCCGTTTGTATTTCGAATGTGTATATCGTGAATATTAATAAACTGCTGCTACTCGTACTATCGATAGCATTTGTGTGTAACGATAGGTTTGTTAAGTGGTGCGAGTGAGCGTCGTCGGAGTTCAGCCGTCGACGAGAAACTTACATTTCTCCCGGCAAGAGGGTGTCCTCGAGATCAACCGGGCAGAGATCGCCACCTGCTACGTGCGCGGTGCCCATGAGTTGCGAGACGCAGCCCTTCTCTCCCGCGAGCTCTTCTTCGCTCTTGGCCATGCGTTCGCGGAGCCAGTCGTTGATCTCCAAGCCCTCGACGAATTCGTACGAACCGTCGCCGGTGGAGCGGCACGGGAACGAGTAGACCAAACCGTCTTGAATGCCGTACGGGTTACCGTTGCTAAGAACCGCCGTAGAGAACCAGTCACCCTCCGCGGTCGGGTTCACCAAGTCTTTGATGGCGCTCTCGATGGACACCGCCGTGGACGCCGCCGAGGAGCGACCCCACTTTTTAATCAACAAACCGCCGCGCGTTTGAATCGCCGGGGTGAAATCGTTCTCGAGCCACTCCGTATCATTGATCACTTCGGTGGCATTGTCACCGTTGATCTTCGCGTTGACGAAATCCGGCACCTGCGTCGTGGAGTGGTTGCCCCAAATCACGACGTTGCTCACCGTCTCGTAAAACACGCCAGCCTTGATGGCGAGCTGGCACTTGGCTCGGTTTTCATCGAGCTTGGTCAACGCGTGGAAGTTGCGCGGATCCAAGTTGGGCGCGTGCGAGAGTGCGATCAACGCGTTCGTGTTGCACGGGTTCCCGACGACGATCACCTTACACGTCGGCTTGGCGACGTCGTTCAACGCCTTGCCCTGTTCGGCGAAGATGGCGCCGTTCATGTCGAGCAAATCACCGCGTTCCATTCCCGGACCGCGCGGCTTAGCCCCGATCAACAGCGCCCAATCGGCGTCCGCGAACACCTTTCTGCAATCGATGCCGATGTCCACCTCTCTCAACAACGGAAACAAAGAATCCTCGAGTTCCATCGCCACGCCCTCCAGCGCCGTCTTGCTCCGCTCGCTCCCGAGCAAACGCAACACCACCGGTTGATTTGGTCCAAACACCGATCCACTCGCGATCTTAAACAACAAGTGGTTCGAAATTTGTCCCGCCGCGCCGCTCACGCACACCGTGATGGTCGGTTTCCACGACGCCGGTCGATGTTCCAGATCGCGCGAAATGTCGTATTCGAGTCTAAACACCCCGAGCGGATCGTCCGCCGTGCGTCCGACGCCCGCCGGGGTGTTTCGTCGAACGATGGAGTCCCCGCGAGAGGACGTCGTTTTCATCGCCGCCGTCCGCGTCACCGCGCGACGATCGACGCCACCGACGCCGCCGCCGACGCGCGTCACGGGTTTCCCCGCCGTGGCGCCCGATCGCGTCTTCATCGCCGCATCACACCGCGCCTCGCGCACCGTCGCCGCCGTCGTCGTCATCGACATCACACCCATCGTTCGTTCGCGCGCTCGCTCTCGGAAGCGATCGACTCTGCCGACGCGCGCGCGCGCGGTCGTCGCCCGCGCGCGCGCGGTTGGCCGCCGCCGGAGGGACGAGGGACACATCGACGAGTCATGACCCATAAAACCGAACCCGCGACCGACAACGAACCTCGCCGAGCGAATCAAATCCAGGGCGACCGACCGGCGACAGGGACTCTTTTTTGAGTCGTGACCCTTCGAATTGACCGACCGATCGACACGTGGAATGGAATCACATGATTGGGCTTTGTAAAAGATCGTCCATTGTTGAAGGGCGTAGGTACATAGTATGGTAGAAAAGGACGTAGTAGAGACACGCCATGTGCCAAGAGTGACCCGGGATGAAGAATGCGCGTCCCATCATCCGTCGCGTCGGCACATCGTCGCGCCGACGACGATTCGACGATTCGACGATTCGACGGCGTCGATGGAGTCGTGGGCGACGCGCGCGCGCGACGCGGTCGCGTCTAGGGATGGGATCGCGTTGACGGCGTGCGTGTCCGCGCGAGCGATCGTGGGTGGTGGTGAATGTGATGATGATGGAGACGGCGCGGAGGCGATCGAACGACGCGCGTGCGCCCGCGTGCGAGGTCTCGGTGGTGCGCGCGAGGGGTCGTGGGACGAGGCGTTGGGTGCGTTTTACGCCGCGGCGGTGTGCGGCGCGCGCGCGGCGGTGGAAGCGGCGGATGCGCACGCGAGAGGGGTCAAGGCGTTCGTCAAGGCGTTTCGAGCCGACGACGACGGCGCGTGGGCGACGCCGGCGGTGTACGCGTGTGTGGACGACGCGAGAGCGTTCGCGGAGCGCGCGGACGAGGATTTGAAGCGGCGAGGTGAGAAACCGAGTAAGTTAGCCGACGTCGGGTCGACGTTGATGTTGGCGTACAGAGCGGTGTCGCAGACGTCATCGCGGGAGAAGAAGGCGCCGCAGTTGCACGTGGTGAACGCCCTCTTCAAGGTGTACTTTAAACTGAACGCGCTGCATCTGTGCAAGAATCTCATCAATGCGGTGAATTTACCGACGTTTTTACCCTTCGATTCATTTCCGAAATCGGAAAAGGTGACGTACAACTTTTACGTCGGACGGTTGGCGGTGTTCGAGGACGCGTACGAACGCGCGGCGGCGCACCTCGAGTACGCGTTCGAGAATTGTCACGCGCGGAGTCGGAAGAACGTGCGATTGATTTTACAGTACCTGATACCGGTTAAACTCATATTGGGGGTGTTACCGTCCGAGCGATTGCTCCAGACGTACGAGTTGCGCGAGTTCGTCGACGTCGTCGAGGCGGCGCGTCGAGGCGACGTGCGTCTTCTCAACGCCGCGCTCCACGCCAACGAGAGCACATTCATCAAACAGGGCACGTATTTGATCCTAGAAAAACTCCGCATGTCCGTGTACAGAACCCTCTTCAAGAAGATTCACGCCATTCACGGCGAACGCGAGACGAACAAGGCGAATCAAGTGGCGTTGGCGAAATTTCAACGCGCGCTTCGATGGTGCGGCGTCGACGACGTCGACATCGACGAGGTCGAGTGCGTCGTCTCCAACCTCATCTTTCGCAAGTTCGTCAAGGGATACATCTCCCATAAAAACCGCGTCGTCGTGCTCTCAAAGGCGGACCCGTTCCCGCCCTTGAAAACCGTCTTCGCCGACTAGTTTGTTGTAATCGATTCGCATCCTCGCGCGAGACCGCGTCGCGTGACGTCCGTGGACATGCGCGATCTCGGAAGAGACGGCGCCGCCGCGTTTATCGCCGTGGGTGCGGTCGGTCTCGTCGTCGGCGCCGCCGCGTCGGCGTCATGGTGCGTCGTCTCGTCGTCATCGTCATCTTCTCGGGGCCATCTCGGGGACATCTCTCTCTCTCCACCTCGACCGCGCGCGCGTGACTGACGCGCGAATGCGTGCGCGTCGACGCTCGTAGGATTTCGCTCACGCCCGCGCGCGCGTCCATCGCGTCCGCGATCGCGTACGGCGTCAACGTGGCGACGGTATCGCTTCCGGGACGCATCGACGGGGAGATGCAAAAGAGAGCGCGAGAGGCGAAAAAGGCGACCGCGAGCGGTGGGAGGGGCGAGGGCGATCAGAGCCGCGGGGAGGTGAAGACGGATGACAAGGTGTACGCGATTCCGTTGGATAGTGAATACAGATCGCTGTTCACGCCGGCGGGATGGGCGTTTGCGATTTGGGGTGCCATTTACGCGGGCGAGGCGGCGTTCGTGGCGCACGCGTTGGTGCGTCCGGGTGCGGTCGTGCGCGACGTCGCGCCCTGGTGGACGCTCGCGTGTGGATTGCAGGGATTGTGGTGTCTGGCGTTCAGACCGTGGGCGTCCAAGCCGCGTCACTTTTGGGTGAGCAGCGCGCTGCTCGTCGCCGAGGCGGCGGCGCTCGGCGTCGCGCATCGCGCGCTTCGCGCGGCGGCGGCCACCATGTCGGCGGCGCGATACTGGACGACGCACGTGCCACTGTCGATGCACTTTGGATGGATTTCGTGCGCGTCTTTGGTGAACATGAACTCGTTCGTGGCGAAGACGTGCGCGTTGGACACGCAAATCGCCGTCGCGTTTCTCAGTTCCTTCGGCGCGGCCGCGCTCGGGTGCGTGGTGACGCTCCGAACCGGTGATCCCGTGTACGCGTGCGTTGTCGCGTGGGCGCTCAGCGCCGTCGCGAGCGATGGAGGTAAGCGCACGAGCGAGACGCTTGGCGACGCTCCTCTCAAGGCGTTGGCCAAGTCGGCGCGCTGGAGCGCGAGAATCGCCCTCGCGTGCGTCGTCGCGAGCCAAGTCGTCACGTCGCTCGCTGCGTGAGTGCGAACGGCGATAGATTTCTTCTCCTTTTTTTGCGCGCGTCAGCGCGTCGTAAAGTTGGTTACAAAAGGGTTTATTAGGATTCATTTTAGACTTACGTCTTCGTTTTGAACGGCGCGCGCCCGTCCCGCTCGCGCTCATCGTCGTCGCGAGCTCGATCGCGAGCTCGATCGCGAGCTCGTACGCTTCGGCGCCGACGCCTTCTTCGCCGCGGGCGCCTTCTTTTTCTTACCTCCACCGATCTTCGGCAGCGGCAGCGCGCCTCCGTAGAGACCGCACGCCAACGCGACGACGCACGCCGCGGCGCACGACAATTTCGTCGGGCACATCGCGTTCCCGCGCGCGTACACGTCGAACAGAGAGAACGCGTGCATCATCAAAAACACTTCCGCGAGCGCCTTCTTCGTTCCCTTGGCCGCGTTCGCCGCGTGGTGCGACATCAGCGCCAACGACACGTCCCGAACCGCGCAACGGCTGATCTTCGCACCGATCGCCGCCACACCGTCCTCGACGACGCACGACGCGGCGACGAGCGCCATCATCAGGGCTTGCAGTTTCAACGCCTTTCCGAGCATCGTTCGCGTCTCTCGTCGCGCGAGCGAGCGCGCGCGTGTGACGCGTCGTCGCGCCGTCGCGAGAATCATCCGCCGATTCGTAATCCCGACGCGAGAGAATCCGAACCGATTTTGACGAGTCACGACCCCTCACGAGTCCCTCGAGGGGAAGCATCCATCTCGTCCCCCTCTCGGCCGCGCGGCTCGTCTCGGCGCGACCGTCGGTCGCCCTCGGGTCGTCACACCGCGCGCGCGACGACCCCGCGACGCGCGATCGACGACGGTCGCGTCATGTCCGCCGACGTCGTCGCCTCGTCCTCGGACACCGCGCGCGTGCTCGTGCGCATACGCCCGCCGAACGCGCGAGAGATTAATTCCGGGTACGTCGAGGCGGCGCGCGCGCATCCCGATGCGCGCGCGGTCACCCTGGCGCGACCGGCGAGAGAGAGCGTGAAAACGACGCCGTGTCAGAGTTTCGCGTTCGACGGCGTGTGCGATCGGGAGGTGTCGCAGAGGGAGATATTTGAGCGCGTGGGGAGGGACGCGGTGGACGGCGCGGTGGACGGCGTGCACGGGTGCGTGCTCGCGTACGGACAGACGGGCGCGGGGAAGACGTACTCGATGCAAGGGGTGGACGGCGCGCGAACGATTGATTCGGGGGATGGGACCGGGGAAGAGGGAGAGGACGGGGACGTGGTGATGTCGGAGGATGAATTCGAGACGAACGGAGACGCGACGACGGATCTGGACGACGAACACGCGGGGTTGATTCCGCGCGCGTTGAAACGATTGTTCGAACGCGTGGAGAAGAAACGCGCGGACGCGGTGGTGAATGGAGAGTCGTGTGAGATCGAGGTGAAGTGTTCGTACCTGGAGATTTATAACGAGACGTTGAGAGATTTGTTGATGTGCGTCGATCACGACGGACCGGCGCCGAACGTGCGCGAAGACGCCAAGCGAGGCACATTCGTGGAGAATTGTCACGAGGAGCGCGTGTACGGCGCCGAACAGACGTACGAGACGTTTTTGCGAGGCGCGGCGAATCGACGCGTCGGGCGGACGAATATGAACGCCGATTCCTCGCGGTCGCACAGCGTGTTTACGATTTCGATCGAGTCCAAGACGACGCACGGGGAGACGGGGGCGAAGACCAAGACGAGTGCGTTGTTACACCTCGTCGATCTCGCTGGGAGTGAACGACAAAAGAGCACCGACGCCGCCGGGGAGCGATTGAAGGAGGCGAGCGCCATCAACAAGTCTTTGAGCGCGCTCGGGAATGTCATCAAGGCGCTCGTCGACGTCGCGGACGGGAAGGAGCGTCACGTGCCGTATCGGGATTCGAAATTGACCTTTCTACTCAAAGACGCGTTGGGTGGACGCGCGCGGTGCACACTCCTCGCGTGCGTGTCTCCGGCGATGGTGAACATCGAGGAGACGACCAGCACGCTGAAGTTTGCGCAAAGGGCAAAAATGGTCAAGGTTCGCGCCGTGGTGAACGAGGAATCCATCGGATCGGCGAGTGAACTCGCGGCTGAGGTGGCGCGTTTGCGCGCGTTGCTCGCCGAGGGCGGCGGAGGCGGAGGGGGGGCGTCGCGCGGTGACGTCGACGCGCTCGAGGATATCATGGCCAAGGCGAATCGCGCGGCGGCGGCGGCGGCCAAGGACAGCGAAGAGGAGGTGCAAAAGTTGAACGCCAAGCTCGAGCAGGCGAAAGATTTGTGCGCGTGCCTGGACAAGAATTTACAATCCGCCAAGATGATTATTCGTCTTCGCGACGAAGCGTTGAAGAAGAAGGCGTTGACGCCTGAGATTGTCAACGCGGAGATTGACGAGCTTCGAAAGCAAAACGAACACCCTCCCGAGGTGGTTCGCGTGCGCATCGAGCTCGCCGAGCTTCAAGAGCGCGCCGAACGTTTGCAGGCGGAGAATGAACGCTCGGCCAATCGAGGTCGCTTGGCCACCGCCGAGGCGGAACTCAAGGATTTACGCCGACTCGTCGTCGCCGAGGGTGAACTCACGGCGAAGGCTTTGGAGGAGAAGGCGCTGGCGTTGCAATCCACGGATGACGTCGAGGTTCGGAATAAAGAGCTCGAGGCGCGCGTGGAAGACGCGTTACGGCGCGCGGCGGAGAACGAAAAGGCGGCAGAGGCTGCGCGTGAGGCGCAACTCGCTGCCGAGGTGTTGGAAAATGAGCACAAGATGGCCAAGGAGACCGCCGAGGCTGAGCGCGCGCGCGTGCAAGCGACGTTTGAAGAGAACAAGGAAGTCATGGAAGAGATGTTTTCCAAGTTGGAATCGCTAGCTGCGCACAAGATGCAAGCGGATAAGGAGCGCGTCGAGCTCGAGGAACGACTTCGCCAAGCCGAGGCCAAGGCGTCGAACGCCAACGCGTCGTTCGAGGAGACGACGAACGCTCTCGCAAGCGCCAAGGCAGAGTTGGAGACAGCACAGGGAACGATCAACACCGCATTAGCGACGCAAAAGAAGGAACACGAGGCGGTTCTGGAGGTAAAGCGCGTGGAGTTTGAAGCCGCGATGGCGGAATCCGACGCCGCCCACGAAGCCGCGTTGGCGACGCTGAAGGGCGAACACGAGGCTTCGTTGGCCAGTCTTTCGAGAATGCACGAAACGGCGCTTGAGAAGGCGAAGAACGACGCCGGGAGCGAATTCGACACCGAGCGCGCGACGCACGAAAAGGCGTTGGAGACGCAAGCGAAGGAACTCGAAGCGAAATTCGCCGCCGACGCGGCGAGTGTTCAAACTGCGCACGAGAGCGAAATCGCGGTGCTCAAGGAGGAACACGCGCAGGCTTTGGATAGAGCGAGAGAGGAGATGGAAGCTTCGAAAACTGAACTCGTCAACGCGCACACGTCCAAGCTCGCCGCGCAGGCGCAGGCGTTCTCTGAACAGGTTGAAAAAATCAACGCGGCGCAGGCGCAAGCCATTGAGGCGTTGGAACAAAAGCACGCCGCCGCCATGGCTGACGTCGAAGTCAAGCTCGCAAGCGTGAACGAACAGGAAGACAACTCCGCTATAGAAACCGCCTACTTGGAAAAGTTGGAAGCCGTCAACGAAGAGCACGCGAAATCCATGGAGGAGTTCGAAAGCGAGTACAAGGCACAAATCGACATTCTCGAAAAGGCGTTGGCGTCGAAGAACGATGCGCACAAGGTGGCGGAAGAAGCATTGGTCGAAGAACACACGGTGGCGTTGGAAGAACAGAAAAGTCTTCTGAGCACCGCCTTCGCCGCGGACATTAGAAACGCGGAAAAGAAGCTCGCGGCGGCGAGAGAAGAAATCACGAAGGCGAAATCCGCAGCTTCGGCCGAGTTTTCCGCGGCGAGTCAAGCGCAATCTCAGATGAGACAGCTCCAGGAACAAATCGAAGCGAAGGATGAAGAAATCAGAACTTTAGAAGAACGACTCATGAGCGGTGCGGAGGGCGACTCGTCACCCGAAGGCGCTGACGTGCAGCATCGCTCAGATGCCAGATTGGACTCCGCAAAGGCGGCGCGCAAGCGAGCCGAGGAGCGCGCGCAAGACATGGAGGCGAAAATGAGCGCGCTCAACTCCGAGATGGAGGAAGAGCGCAAGTCCATCGCTGCGACGAAGAGCAAGTACTCCGCCGCGAGGTCGCGCATCGAATCCTTAGAAGTCGCCCTTCACGCGGCAAAATCCGAGCTCGCCCAGCTCAAGGGTCTCGACCCTCCGCCGAGCGTGTCGAAAACTCCGGCGAGAACGCCCGCGGTCAAGCGCCCGATCGCCGGCAGAACGCCGGCGAGAACGCCAGGAACGATGGGCACCGCTCGCCGCATTCTGAGCACCGTCAACGCTGACGAACCGCCGTCGAGTCCGTCCACGACGCGACCGGTCAAACACATGCGCTTCGACAGTCCGAACGTCGGCGAGCGCGCCAAGCACGTCGCCAAGCGCCCCGAGCTCGAGGGTATCCGACGCGGCACCGGACGTTTGCTCTCCAAGCCGGCGATGCGCGTACAAGCGAACAAACCGAGCGAGCGACACGGCTAGACTGCTTTAACCCAATTTCTATATCTGTACAACGGGACCTCGCGCCCTCTAAGACTATGCTACGCTATCTCTCTTCTCACTCTTTCGTCTTATCCATCACGTTCTTCTTCACGAACGCCTCCGCCTGCGCGCGTCCAGTCTCCCTCGCCTCTCGCGACCTCGTCTTGAAAGTATCTCTCGCGTGCTCCTCCGACATCTTCCCCAACGTCTCCGCCATCTCCGTCGTCACGCGATCGATCTCGTGCAGAGACGACTCACCCTCGCGCACGGAATCCGCTCCCCACTTGGCGAACGACGCCAGCGCGCGCTCGTTCTCCTCGTTTTTCTTCGTCATCGCCTCCACCTCGCGCTGCGTGCGCTCCAACGCCGCTCGCTCGGCGCGCAGGCGCTCCAGTGCGCGCGCCTGCTGCCTGTACACGCGCACGTAGTTCCATAGCGTCTTGAACACCATCCCACGTCCGCGTCCGCTCGCCGCGACGCGCACTGCCGCCGCGCCCGCGCGGCTCGAGTTTAAATTCAAATGGCTGACGCGCGTCAGATGAGCTGTCGTCAAAACTCGCCTCGGTGACGGTCCATCTCGCCGCCGCGCGACGCACACGAACACGAGCGAACGCATGAGTGATCCCGCGAGCGTACCTCCCGCGCCCGCCGCGCCGCCGGCCGTGGAAACCGAAGCGCCGACGCGACAAAAGCGCGAGCGCAAACAGACCGCCTTCTTGGGCGCCGGAGACGCCGACGACGCCCCCGCGCGCAAACGCGTCGAGTTCAAGCCGGGGCGCGGCACAAAGCTCGCGGACATCCCGAACGTCGCGTTCCGTTTGTCCAAGATCTCGCGCAAGGATGACATCTTAAAGTTCATCTACCGCGTCTTGTACAAGGGCGTCGGGAAACAGATGACTATTAAAAAGGACATCGGCGAATTTTCGGGATGGACGTTCGCCAACGACGCCGAACGCGAGGCGAAGGAATCATTGTTGAGTCGAGCGTTTAAGGACACGTTGCACGAAATATTGGACCTTTTCGAGGTGCCGAGAGGAAGCGGGGCGGACGGGAAGAAGGAGGCGCAGGTGGCGCGCTTGATGGCGTTTTTGGACGCGCCGCGAGAGAGCGGCAAAAAGTCTCTCGCGGAGGCGGAAGAGAAGAAGAAGAAGGCGCGCGAGCGCAAGAGAGAGCGCACGGCGAAGAAGGCGGCGACCAAGGCGAAGTCTGCGGCCAAGGCGACCGGTGGATCCGCCAAGCAGGCGGCTTTGATTAAAAAGCTTCGCGCCGAAAACGCGGCGCTTCGAGCCAAGCTCGCCAAGTTGACCGGTAAGGAAGAACCTGCGGGCGAGGACAACGAAGGCGAGGAAGAGGAGGAAGAGGAGGAGGAAGAGGAATCTGAGGAAGAAGAAGAAGAAGAAGAAGAAGAAGAAGAAGAAGAGGAAGAGGAAGAGGATTCGGACGAAGAGTTCACTGACAAACCGGCGCCCAAGCGAGCGAAACCGGCCGCGCCCAAGCCCGCGCCCAAGGAGCCGACGCCGGAACCGGTACCGTCGCCC
>Ga0208410_1001266_pt1 | contig 13297 bp, 9 predicted proteins | sample ETN02SmetaG_3_FD_185787 | JGI IMG/M metagenome (GOLD analysis project Ga0208410, IMG submission 185787) | Marine microbial and viral communities from oxygen minimum zone, Eastern Pacific Ocean - ETNP2014F10-02SV257 (SPAdes) (version 2) | ecosystem: Environmental > Aquatic > Marine > Oceanic ... | reverse complement strand
TACGCGCTCGATGCCGTCAAGTGCATGGCGTCCATCTGCCGCGAAGCCGAGGCGTACGTCGACAACGTCGCGAGCTACTTCCAAATTCTCGAGCACCAAGAAATCCCGATGTCCATCTCGGAATCCATGGCGTCGTCCGCCGTCCGTACGGCTCAAAAGAGCGAAGCCGCGCTCATCATCACCCTGTCCAGAACTGGTACCACCGCTCGCTTGATCTCCAAATACAGGCCGAGCGCACCCATCTTGTCTGTCTGCTACGCCGAAGAGAAGGATCCGGCGAGCACTGCCCGCCGTTCTCTCATCAGCCGCGGCATCATTCCGATTATTCAACCGCCGGAGTGGGCTCAAGGTAACGCCGTTGTCCCGCAGCAAGTCATGCGTAACGCCATCCTCTACGCGCGTGACACGCTCGGCTTGATCAAGCCGGGTGACTCCATTGTTGGCGTTCACCGTCTCCTGGGCGAAGCGATCTTGAAGGTCGTTGAGTGCCCGGTCGGTAACGACTTCTAAACATTTTTTCGCTCATCTGTGCTATATTTGTCCCGCACGTTACGAGTCCCGCAGCAACGATTCCGCTGGTTTGCTATTAAATATCCTACGATAGTAAAATCTCGCTCACTCGTCCTCCGCGAAAATCGAGTCCATCATCTGCTTAAACTCGGCGATGCTCTCAACGCCCGCCATCGGAGCAATCCAGCGCACGGAATCGGGCCCTGATTTCATCTCAGAGACAGTCGCCTCGTGGTCGGTCATCGGTGTGACTGGTGGTGCCGTTGGCGCTATCGGTCCCTCGCGCGAGCCGGGCTCTTCTTCGGGATCGACGCATAGACCCGTGGGACCAACGTCGCGCGCGAGCTTGATAATCGTCTCCGCGTCCTGTCGCGTGTATTCACGCGAGAATCGTGACTCGTCTGACTCGTCGCGCTCATCCGCCGCCGCGATGTCCTCGATAGTCGCCTCGGTTCGTCTGAACCTCGATGAAACCGTCGGTTTTTCCTTTACCCTCTGCTCCAAGTCGTTCATCATTCTGAGAGTCTCGGTGTGCGTCAACGACACGTCGAGAGGAAAACGCATCGGTCTTTCTGTCGGCGCGGAAGTCTCTCGCGCGCGCGGTTCCGACGCATCCGGTGCCCTTTTCCCTTTCATGCCGATGAAAGCCGCATACGGATCCCATTCGCTCTTTTCCTTTTCCACGCTCTTCTTCGCCGATGGCATCGGAGGTTCAAAACTCTCCGCTCGATCGCCCGTACTCAACGGCGTCGGCATCAAACTGAGCTTCGCTCTCGGTCTCGGCGGCGAGATCGGCGCCGACGTCGACTGAGGCACCACCTCCGGCTCGCGACTCGGCGAGTTCACCGTCTCGAGAGCTCTGTTCACTATCCCGTCTCCCAGGATTTCGCGCAACTCAGCCTCCAGCGCGCCGAGCCGCTCCAGCGCGGACACCGGATCGGTGTCATCGTTCTCCTCCTCATCATCCAGTCTCGACGTCTCGGCGTGCGCCGATACCGCCGAGAGCCAGTCCTCGTCGGCGACGTCCCGTCGCGTCTCCGCGAGCGCCCGGGCGTCCGACGCCGTCCCCGACTCCAACTCCCGCAGCACTCTCGGCAGATCGCGCATGAGTATTTTCGCGTGGGCTCGATCCTCGTCGCTCAGCGTCGTCGTCGAGACGCCGTCGTCGTCGAACGATGCAAAAGATGACGACGTCTCGGCCGTTGGACCGCTCGAACGATAATCATCCTCTCGCGGTCGAGTTGCGCGCTCCTCGGCGATGATTTCGAGCGCCGCGGCTCGAACGTTCGTCTCGTACGACGTGTCTCCCGCGCGCATCGGGTCCTCGACGCGTCTCTCGCGCGCGAGACGGGGCGCGTTTTGGCGACAGAGAGCCAACAGAACAGAACAATTTTCGAGCGCGCGTCGAGGCGGCTCGTGTCGAGCGTCGCGTTCGCGCCGTTTCGGGAGCGCCGATGGCGAGGTACTGTTACATGAGCGACGCGAACTATCGATCGTCGAGGCCGTCTAAGTCGTCGAAAATGTCAAACTCTTCCTTTTCGTCTTCGCGTTCTTCGGGATCGAGCCTGCACTCGCGAACGAAAAATGTTGACGCGAATCGACCCTTGCGATATCGTCGCGCGATGACGCGTCGCTCGGTTTCGTCGAAATCGCGTCCGGGAGCGCCCTGGTCGTACCGCCCGCACTCGACAACGAGTTGATCGTCCACGGATTCTATGAGCACCCAAATGTTATTGGGCAAAAAGACGAGAGGAGAATTTCCTCCGACGACGTACTCGCCGCCCATGGACCAACTCGACGGAGATTTGACCGCCCACCACGGAACGACGATCATGCCCTCTGGCTCGCGCGCCGCCGCTTCTCTTTCCTCTTTCGCCCGTTTTTCTTCGGCTTCTTTTTCGGCAGCGGCGGCGGCGACGAGCGCGCGGTCATCCGGTTTCTCCCGCGCGAGCTTTTGCGCCGCGCCCGCGGCGGCGGACGAACCGCTCGCGCTCTCCGCGTTGCGATCCTCGGGCACGTCCTCCAAAGCCTCGATCGCTATGAAGGTGACGCCGTTGACCGCTCTCCATTCTCCCAAACTCACCGCGTCCTCCGCTAAAATATCACCCTCCGCCGGACTCTTCGCCTTGAGCCCCGATTCGCTGGACGTCTCGTGTGTGACGTCTACTTTTGACATTCTCCAGTCTCGCTTTTCGCCCGGCGCCGCTTTGACCGTGATTTCAACTCGACGCCGTTCGCCGGGAGCATCCTCCTCGGCGAATGCAAACGTAAATTTCGCCTCCGCGCCCTCGACGCACTCGGGCAGAATTTTCGGTCCATCGGCGTAACACCCTTGCACTATGAACATTTTCCCCATCTGTCCGCCCACGCACACGTCCAACGACTCGGTCATCGCGACGTCGCTCTTCCCGTACTCGCACCCGGCTTCCGGATACAAACGAGACGTCTCCAGTCTCAATCCATCCCCATCGTTCGTCATCGCCCCTCGGGTGACGATCTGCCACTCCATCACGTCCACGCCGTACTCTTTGAACGCATCCGGGACGTACCGCTCCGGAAGAGGCATCGCGCGTCCCGTCTTTCCATCGAACGTCGCCGCCGCGCCCGCGTACTCGCCCGCGTGCGCGGCGACGAAGTCCTCCCACACATCCTCCGGCGGCCACTCCGCGTTCGGTCGCAACGCGCGGACGCCGACGACGCCCCTCGCGCGTCCTCGCGCGCTTTCGCCCCTCCCGCGCCGACGACCGCGGTCACCGACGACGCCACCGACGACCGCGGTCACATTCGCGCGCGCGCGCGTCCCCGGCGGCGACATGACGATGACGCGCCCGTCGACTCCTCGCGTCGCGTCGCGTCGCGCGCGTTCCCTCGTTCCCTCGCGCGCGTTCCCTCGTTCCCTCGCGCGCGTCGCGCCGTCGCGCCGTCGCGCTGTCGCGTCGCGTCGTCGGGTCGTCGGGTCGTCGGTCGGTCGGATGAAAAGGTGACGATGAAAAAGTGCACCGAACGCCTCGAACGTGTGACGCTCGAACGGCGCACATCGCGGCGCGGGAGTCGGTGCAGATGGGATGCGTGCGGTCGCGAGTAGTCGTGAGCGCGTGTTACGGCAGCGTCGGGGACGTGGCGCCGTGTCTGTGGATGGCGAATGTGATTGGCGCGGCGTTCGGCGGCGAGCTCGACGTGGCGTGCGCGACGAATCCATACTTTCAGTCTGAATTGCGGGATGACGTGCGTTTCGTGGCGGTCGGGGACGAGAGAGAGTACGAGGAGATGTTGTGTCGATCGACTCGCGAGATGTCGCACGCGAGAGACGGGCGACGCGTGGTGCGGTGGTGGTTGTCGCATTTGGACGAGCATTTCGACGCGTTGACAAAGCTCGTCGAAGGCGCGGATCGAACGATCATTCTGGCGCACACGCTGGATCTCGCCGTACGATTGTTGGAGGAACTGGACGAACATCCGAACGTGAAGTGTTACTCGGTGGTGTTGTCCCCGGCATTGCTTCGAACGTCGGATGAGTGCGTGTTGCCATTTCTTCAAGAGGCGATGTGGTTCATCCCGAAGCGCGCGGCGCGCCGGATCGCCGATTTCTTCGTCGATCGAGTCTTCGCGCCCGAGCTCAACGCGTTCAGACGGAAGAGACTCGGCATAAAGACACCCGTTAGAGGCGTGTTCGCCGCAGAGGGATGGTTTTTGTGTCGACACGTGGTCGCCATGTTTCCCGAGGTGTTCTCCATCGTGAAATCAAACACTGCTCGCGTCGTGCATCAGGTTGATTTTCCTTACGCACACGCGGACTCGAGCGACGCGCACGAGTGCGCGATTTCACGCGTGCAAGAGTTCGTGACGAGCGACGATGTACCCACCGTCGCCTTCGTTTCTGCGAGCGGACATCCACCCTTCGCCTCAAAGTTTTTCCGCAAAGCCGCAAAGGCGATGGCTCGCCTCGGCGGGGGAATCGCTAAGGCAATCTTCCTGACGACCGATCGGAGTCATTTCGAGAAACGCGACTTGCCTCCGAACGCGCTTCACGTCAATTATCTACCCCTCACAGCGTGTGTCGACGGACGCGTGCGTTTGAGCGCATTGGTGTACCATGGAACAATCGGGTGCGCCGCCGCGGCGCTGCGATCCGCGATGAAGCATGTCGTTGTGCCTGCCGCGTTCGATCAACACCACAACGCCGCGTTGCTTTCGCGTTTAAACGTGGCGAGAGTCATTCCAATGCACCGTTTGACTTCAAAAGTATTGGCTCGCACGCTCGAACAAACTCTGCGAGACGAAAGTATGCACCGAACCGCGAAGACGGTCGCGCAGCGCATTCGCGGCGATCCACGGGCGCGCGTGGCGGACATCATCGCGAATGCATTAGCACAATCCACGCACTGAATATCTAATGTACAACATCTAACACAGGGATGACACAAAGTCGAGTTCCGCGCCGTCGCTCTCGCTTTCGCTCTCGTCTGAAATGTCTCTCGCCCAAGACCGCACGCGCGCGCGCTCTTTTTCCCGCCTCTCCACCGATTGCACCCTTCGGAGTTTCTCCGCCGAGGTCACGCCGTCGTCATCGTTGTTATTTTTCACGAGCGGACTGGCAGCGGTGGACGTCGTGATTCGCGGCGCGTTGGCTCGCAATACGGCACCCCAAGTGAGACGGTGCCCGCAACTCGCGCACGGTCCCGCCTCTGGAATCAAACGACTCCTCCACGTCAGCGCTTCGTCCCCTACGCTGTCAAAGAAGTGTCTCGCTAAACACGTTGCGTGAAATCGCGCACCGCACGCGGTGCACCCGACACTTCTATCGATCTGCACTAATTTCCCGCACGCGCTCGCCCTGCACGCCGTCGTCGCCGCCGCCGTCGACACGCTCGGCGTTCCGATCTCCCCGTTCGCGTCCACGTTCAGCGAGCGCTCGCCCATATCTGTGTCATCATCCTCGTCCCGTCCCGCGTTCCCGCTCAGTTCCACCAGACGCTCCATCTCTCGCGTCGTCGTTTCCGCCACGTCCACGTGCGACGGAATCGTCCCTCTATATTTTTCAATCAACGCCGTTCCCCTCTCGCTCATGCAGTGCACCGACAACGGCATGTGCCGCCACGGTGCCAATCCAAGCATCTCGCACATCAACTGCGCCTTTTTCGTCGGCGCCGTGGACTTATCGGTGATCTTCGCGCGCGCCGCCGCCTCTCGCGTCGCCCTCGAGCGCGCTGGATGCTGCCACGCCCACTCAAACTGTAACGCCTGCGTCTTGCTCGCGAAGCCGGAGACGACGAGCACCATCTCACACGGTCGCAGCGACGCCGTGTACCGCGCACCGTTCGCGATCGCGCCGTTGTGTTGCGCCAAGCGTCGCGGGGGATTGACGGTGAAACCGACGTACGATTTTCCTCGTCGGGACGGATCGAGCGAGACGACGAGGTAACACGCGAACAGGGCGCGCGTCGGTGGGTCGTCGTCGTCTCGCTCGTCCGCCGCGCGCGAGGGGGACGCGCGAGACATGGCGGATGACCCGCGTCGCGAGGTGAGGCGAAGGTGATTTAAAGCGCGAGCGACAGGTGCGAAGCGCCGACGCGAGCGGGGACGTTCGTTCGCGCGTGCTATGGAGAAAATGTTACAACACGGCGTCGTCACTCGAATCTAAGGCCTGGGCGATGATTCGAGAGTTTTCGGCGTTATGAATGGCGAGCGAACCGGTCGCGGGCGCCGCGCTGGGCGGCCGACCGATGAAACGTAAACCGGCGTCGTTGAGCGCGCGACTGATGCGCATGGTGGTGGCGATGCGAGGGGCGACGAAGGCCCAATAGCCCATATTTTTGGGTTCCTCCTGCGCCCAGACGAAGTGAGCGTTGGGATAACGTTGGATTCGACGCGCCAGGGCGTCATGCGGGAATGGGAAGAGTTGCTCGACGCGCACGAGGGCGACATCGTCAATCTTCTTCGTCAATCGTTGGCGGGCGAGTTGGTAGTATATCTTTCCCGTGCAGAAAATTACGCGTTTGATCTCTGAAGTTGGCTTGAGCGGGATGTGTTCGTGTCGCGTCACGTCGTCGCCGGCGTCTCCGTCGGCGATGACGCGGCGGAACGAAGACCTTGGAGCAAAGTCGAGCAGTCTCGACACGCAGTGTTTGTGATGAAGGAGCGTTTTCGGCGTGAGCACGACGAGAGGCTTCGTGTGTGGCGAACTCGCTTGGCGACGCAACGCGTGGAAATACTGCGCTGGCGTGGACGGCTGGACCATGATGAAGTTGGCGCGCAACATGACGGACGCTCGCGCGCGGTGCCGCATGTACCGAATCCAATCCCGTCTGTGAATTTTGCCGGTGGGTCCGAAATACGCCTCGACGTCGTCCCACATACCGCTCTCGTGAGCCTCGCCCGCGTATCTTCCGTGTGCATTGCTCTCGGTGCTGTCCTCGCGGCAAAGCTTTGACCTGACGCTCTCGAGGTCGATGAAATCGTCTTCGCAGGGTTTGAGCGCGTCGAACGTGCGCTCGGCGATTGCGACGTCCCATTCCGTGTTGCCCGGTAAAGAGTCTGGATCATCGTTCGCCGCGGCGAGCCAACGCTCGGGTCTCGCTGAAGAGTGATCCGGACCTTGTCCTTCGTAACCGTGAGGTAGTAGAAGGACGATTTTACTCCTCTGGCCCCATCGCTCTTCGCCAGAGCAAATGAATTGATCGATGATGACTTGGGCGTTATTCGCAAAGTCACCAAACTGCGCCTCCCATAAAACGAGCGCTTCTTTACCGATTTCCGACGCGAAGCCGTACTCGAATCCCAGCACCGCGTGTTCGCTCAACGGCGAGTTGGCGGCACAAAATTTATCTTGCGGGCCTATGCGCATGTTGTCCAGAGGTATGTGCTCGTATGACGTGCGACTGCAGTACACCGCCGCGTGACGCTGATTAAATGTCCCTCGAACGCAATCTTGTCCGCTCAATCGCACGTGAACGTGCGATCCCACTCGATCTTCCTCTTTTTGGCCCTTCCACCACGCGACGTGGTTTTGCCATCGCTCATCGCACGGGTGCATGAGTAGAGAACCGAAAGCGAGAGCCTCGGCCGTGGCCCAATCTATTTTACCGGCGCCTTTCTGCGCCTCCGGCTCCATGGCTTGCCGGCGCGCCTCAAAGAGCGTCTTCACGTACGGATGAAGTTCAAAGTCTAATTCCTCCGGCGGGGACGTGATGGAGTGACAAATCTCCTTCAGAGCGTCCGACGGCATGCCCGTTCCAGACGCCGTCAAAAGCGCCTCTCGACCTGAAATACCGTTCTTCACCGAATGCGTCGTCGCAAGCCACGACTCGGTGGTTTGAACAAAATCCTGATGCGTGGCGCTGTCCGCTACGAAGTCTTTCTTGATTTCTTCTCGCACGGAACTCAGTTCGTCGCCCGCCAACAAACCATCCGCCACACACGCGTTCGCGTACGTCTCCGCGACTCTGCACGTGGCTTGTATTCTTCTAGACATGAGTGGCAACGTGATCGATGGATCATCGAGCTCGTTGTGACCGAATCTACGGTAGCACACGTAATTGACGACGACGTCGGATTGGAATTCCGTGCGATAATCAGCAGCCAGTTGCATGGCTCGAACGACGGCGTCTGGATCGTCGCCGTTGACGTGTATGATCGGCGCGCCGTATGCTTTTGCCACATCGCTCGGGTGTGGACTCGAACGCGCCCGGCGAGGAACGGTGGTGAAACCGATTTGGTTATTCACCACAACGTGCACTGTTCCTCCCGTCGTGTAATCCGGCAAATCTTGCAACTGCATGACTTCTGCGTTCTGTCCGAGCCCACAGAACGATGCGTCGCCGTGAAGTAACAACGGCAGAACATGTGAGCGCGCGGCTTCACCCTTTCCGTCCGGATCGCGCCTAAACTGTTGCGCTCGCACCACGCCGCTGACCACGGCGTTGACCATCTCTAAATGACTAGGATTCGGCACGAGACTCAACGCGACTTGTCGAGCCTCTGAGCCGTCTTCGACCGCGACGTCCACCACTGTGCGCGCGCCGAGATGATATCTCACGTCGCCGACGAAAAAAGAAGATCTGTCGTCCACGATTTCAGCGCAAATCGCACCCAGAGGTTTTCTAAAGACGTTGTGCAAGACGTTGAGCCTTCCTCGATGCGCCATTCCAATGACGATGCTCTCCACACCTCGCTCCGCAGCGCGCTCGACGAACGCCTGTAAACCGGGAACTAAACTCTCCGCCCCCTCTAAACCAAATCTCTTCACCGATGGAAATTTCTCCGCTAAAAACTTTTCCAAATGATCCGCGACGAGCAGTCTATTCAGCGTTCGCCGTCGATCCTTCGCGCGCGGACTCACCGGTCCACTCTCCACTTGTTCCCTCAACCAACGCTTCTTCGACTTGCTCGTCAAATGATGACACTCGACGCTCATCGTACCGCAATACACGTCCCTCAAACGTTCGAATAATTCATTCGCCCGCCACGACGTCTTGGTCCTCGTTCCGCTCGGATCCAACGTCGTCGCGTCTTCTCCCAAATAAAACTCCCGCGTCGGCGTCGCGTCCGACAACCCCAGATACGTCGACAGACTCACACACTCTCCCCCGACGTAAAAGTGATCGGGATACGCCTGTAGCATGGCGTGAATGTCCCTGGCGTCCGCCGGCGTCGTCGCCTCCATGGTTTCGTACCCTTTGGTAATCGGCCCCAAGGATCGTCCCAAGGGGTCCAACGGTGCGGTGAGATGGCCTCTCGCGCGCACCGCGCGCATTAAATCCACTAAAACCAACGCGTCTCGCGTCTCGTTCGCGCGCGCGCCTCGTTCCGCCGTCCCAGTCGCGCGCATCGCGTCGGCATCCGCGCGCGAACTAACGGTTCGAGGTCCTCGCGCCGTCGCCTCGAACGCGCGTTCGACGCGCGCATCCGTCGTCCTCGACGCGCGGACGCGATCGACCGCGCGAGAGACGACGGCGAGCGCGCGCGCGGTTCCGCGAGAGGTCGACATCGCGCCTCGCGGCGTCGCCTCGCGCGCGGCAGTGACGACCGTCGCGGAGCACCACTTCTCGCCTCGCGGACGCCGATTGTCCGACGCGCGAATGTCCGCCGACGCACCGGCGTCGCCGAGCGCGTCGCCCGCGATCCTCGTCGACGCGTGCCAGATCGAGGCGACGATCGCGCGGTTGGCGCACCAACCGACGCTCGGGCACTCCTACGCGGTGGCGCACGCGAAATCGCGGGCGAAAGATTTCCTCGAGGAGGCGCGCGCTCTTCGCGCGACGCGCGAGGGACCGTGCGCGAGGGCGAAAGCGGACGCGATGTTCGCGCGAGAGGCGATCGAGGGCGTCGCGCGCGCCGACGTTCGCGCGTGTCGACGACGATGCGAGCGGTTGATCGCGCGGGTGGACCGATTGGCGCGCGATGTACGGGGTACCGCTTGTCCGAATGATACATAGTGTGTGCGATTCAGGGCGATCACGTAAAGTTTAGCGGTTCACGATAGTTTTTAGCGTAGCGCACATGTAGTACTAAAAGACAAACAAGAGGATGTATCATTCCGTGAGAAACCAAACGATCGGACGTACGGAACGTCCCGCGCAGCGCGTCCGCGACCTCGCGCGCGCGTCCGCGCGTTCCGCCTTTCTGACGCGCGCGAGCTCACGAGCAGCCATGAGCAAGAGAGGTGCGACGAACGATATCGTTTCCCCCGCGCGCACGCGCCCGCGCTCGTTCGCGAGGTCGCGATTTCGACCGCACGCGCGCGACCGCGCGAGAGATCCGCTCCGCGCGAGCGCTCTAGGGCTTTCCACTGGATGGACGATGATGACTGACTCCGCGCGCGCGCGATCGACGCAGGTGGCGGTAACGCCTCCGGTACCAAGTACAAGATGTCCTACGGTCTCCCCGTCGGCGCGGTGGTGAACTGCGCGGACAACACGGGGGCGAAGAACCTGTACTTGATCGCCGTCAAGAGTACGTTCGTCTCGCGCGCGCACGAAAACCCTGGGAGACCGGCGCGCGAGGAGAGGACGCGCGGGTCGATGACGATGCGAGTTCTCGCGAGACGGACGCTAGGGGTGACTCCTTGGACGACGTGCGAGTCGTCGCGTGATTTTCGACCGCTCGATCGACGATGGTGACGAACGTGACGACTGACTCGAACGATTCGTTTCGCGCGCGTAGGATGGGGTTCCCGCCAGAACCGACTTCCGGCGGCTAACCCGGGTTCCATGGTCATGGCGACGGTGAAGAAGGGTAAGCCGGACTTGCGTAAGAAGGTTTTCCCGGCGATCATCGTGCGTCAGCGTAAGCCGATTCGTCGTAAGGAAGGGTTGATCATCTACTTTGAGGATAACGCGGGCGTCATTTGCAACCCGAAGGGTGAGTTGAAGGGGAGCGCCATTGCGGGGCCGGTCGCCAAGGAATGCGCCGACCTCTGGCCGCGGGTCGCGAGTGCCGCGAGCTCCATCATCTAGATTGAATGCATGAGACGGTGCGCTTGTGTAGCGTCGCGTGTGAAATAGCCAAGAGAAGGTTCATTCCGGTAAACAGCGCGCCTCTCCTCTCCTCTCGACGCGACTACTTTCCACGTCACACCGCCGCGCGGGGCGCGTTCGCGCGTTCGCGCGTCGTGCGAACGCACGCGTGCGATGACGCTCGCGCGTTCCGCGGTCCTCGCGCGAGTGGTCGCGCCGGCGGCGTCGTTCGAGGGCGCGCGTCGCGCGGCGCGCTCTCAGAGTCCCAGGCGCATCTTCGGTCGTCGTCTTCAACGGTCGCGCGCTCGCGCGCGCGCGCTCGAGAGCGGCGCCGAGGACGACGGAAGCGCGATGGTCGGCGTCCCGGTGGGCGATCTCGTCGACGCGTCGGCGAAATTTGCGTACGCGTGGGTTATTTTCGGTTACGTCATCCCGAGCGCTCTCGCAACCGTCGGCGTCGGCGAGGTCGCGTCTTCGGCGGATGTCGCGGGTGAGCGAGCCATGACGTTGAGCGTCATTATGCTCGCGTGTGAAACCGCGAAAGCCGTCGCGACGGTGCGCGCTCTCGACGGCATCGATCGAGGCGTCGCGCATTCGTTCGCCCCGGCGTCGGTTGGAGTCGCGTCGGAGGGTCTTCGTTACGGACTCACCGCGAGCGTCGCGTCGCGGATCGTCGATACCGTGTACGCGTCGCTATTTAATTTTCAAGTCGACTCGAGCGTGGACTCGTCGAGCCTCATGGAGAGCGCCGAAGATCCTTTGGCGACGGCGTGCTCTGTCGCCGCTTCGTGCGTGGTGGCTCCGTTTCTCGAGGAACTCTTCTTTCGTGGGTTCTTGTGCGAAGACATACGCGCCCGAACGCGTTCTGACGTCCTCGCGATCGCACTTTCATCGATCATCTTCGCCGCCGCGCACTTTTCACCGCAAGATTTCGCATCCCTGGCGACGTGCGGCTCGCTCTTCGCGCTCGCTCGGCAGAGTCCCGGAGGCGTGCGAGCATCCATCTTGGCGCACGCGACGTACAACGCGAGCGTCCTCATCGAACCATCATTAGTCTAAGCCTGCATTTTGTATTTTTGCGCTAGTTTCTAGGTATGACTACGTTTCAGCCCGCGCGGTCGTCCGCGCGACAGTCCGGAAAAAGGACTCGCCCCTCTCCTCCTCCTCTCCCCGACCCGATCTCTCAATCCTTCACCCGTTCCAACTCCGCCAATCGCTCCATGATCGCACGCTTACTCGTGTCTTGCAACTCCCCGCCGAGTATGAACTCGTCCACGAGCAGATACACCTTTTGAAAGTTGAACACGAGGTCGAGCTCGCACACGTTGGCAAAGAAGTGATCCAGCATCTCGACGAATAAGTGAATGGATTCCAAGTGCGTGAGCTCGTTATCGTTCAGATCGACGCACAGAGAGAAGAATAAACCCGCGTATCGTCGGTACACAACCTTGTAGTTTCGAAACTCGACGAAATTCGTGTGTGTTGGGTCGCGATTGACGACGAGTCGGTGCACCTCGTACTCTAATTTTCGCTTCTCGTCGTCCGCGAGCGGGACGTAATACTTGGCGAGACGGGTCTTGCCCTGTCGGTTTTGGAGCAAGATAAACCTGATCATCGCGCGTGCGCGTGCGCGTGCGCGTGCGCGCCGAAGATTGGGGCGGTGCGCTCGGGGAAGTGACGCGAGGATGGGATTCGCAGTCTCCTCTACGCTGGGCGCTTGGCGCGCTTCTTTGTTAATTTAAATTTATTACGTGCCTGCTAACTATCGCGAAGATGCGTTTCGTGCGAGAAAGAATATGACGTTCGTGCGTGGCGTCCGCGCACCGCGTTTACTCTGGAACTTGGACCACCTTGAGCACGGCTTCACCCATGATGCGGTGCACGCCGACGATGTGGTCGCCGGGCTTGACTAAGCCGAGAATGTCCCGACAGTAGATGATGGCGTTGTGCATCACCTCTTGCGGGTGACCGCTGTCGCCTCTCCACGCTGGATTCTCTAATATAGGCACGAGACCGCGCGTGGCGAGAGAGCGGTGAAGAACGTTCAACGCACGGCCTGGGAACTCGGGTTCTTCGATGCACACGTTGACGACGCGCGCGGTGGGACGATACTTGGCGATCAAGCGAGCGGTGTGACCGGTTCTGGACAGGGTGATGATGAGCGCGGCTTCGACCTTTTGAGCCGTACGGACGGCGGACGACGCCATGGATTCCGAGATGGGCATCGGGATTTGTTGGTGCTCGAGAATTTGGAAGTAGCTCGCGACGTTGTCGACGTACGCCTCGGCTTCGCGGCAGATGGACGCCATGCACTTGACGGCATCGAGCGCGTA
>Ga0208410_1001265_pt1 | contig 13298 bp, 14 predicted proteins | sample ETN02SmetaG_3_FD_185787 | JGI IMG/M metagenome (GOLD analysis project Ga0208410, IMG submission 185787) | Marine microbial and viral communities from oxygen minimum zone, Eastern Pacific Ocean - ETNP2014F10-02SV257 (SPAdes) (version 2) | ecosystem: Environmental > Aquatic > Marine > Oceanic ... | reverse complement strand
GAAATTGAGCCACTCAGGGTACAACAATTATTGTCACTTGCAATTCATGCTGAAGGGAAAGTCAAGAGTAGATTCCTTAAATCTTGATCCTGGCTCATGCACTAAATCAATCAAGACAAATTTTTTATGGCAAATTATTGTTATGAAGTAAAAAATAATTTATTCAAGCAGTAAAAGTTTTACGGTACGCAAACAATCCCGCCGAACCGCCTGTGTGAAGAAAGACGATGTTTTGATCTTTCCTGAATTTCCCTTTGCGAATGAGGTCTATTAAACCTGCCATTCCTTTTCCGGAATAAACAGGGTCCAGTAGAATTCCTTCTTCACGTGCCAACAATTCAATAGCCTCTACCATTCCGTCTGTTGGTAGTCCATAACCCTGCCCGACATAATCACCATTCGCAACTACGGCTTCACGTTTAACACTGCCAGGAATTCCTATATATTCTGTTGTTTTTTCAGCCAGCACAAATACTTTTTCTTCCTGCTTTTCTTTGCCAGCGTTCACACAAATTCCCAAAACTGGAATTCCGCTGCGTGTTCCTTCCATACCAACTACAAGTCCTGCCTGTGTCCCCGCGCTTCCGGTTGCAAGAACTAGGTGATCAATTTTCAAACTGCGGTCATTCAGCTGTCCCACAAGTTCCATTGCACAATTCACGTATCCTAAAGCGCCAGTGGGGCTGGATCCTCCTCCTGGGATAATGTATGGGGTACCACCATTTTTGCGAATATCATCAGCTTTATCCTGCATTGCGGCATCCATGTCTGTCCCAGCAGGAGTAGAGTATATATTTGCACCAAACAATCTATCCAATAGAACATTACCATTTTCGAGATAATCTGGATCCTCACTTCCTGTTCGATGTTCCAGGAATATCTCGCAACCCAATCCTAACTTGGATGAAATCGCAACTGTCTGACGCGTATGATTCGATTGTGTAGCTCCCTGAGTGATAATTGTATCAACTTTTTTTTGTTGCGCCTCACCCATCAGGAATTCTAGTTTACGTGTTTTGTTACCTCCGGTAGCAAGCCCGGTACAATCATCACGTTTGATAAATATCTTTGGACCACCTAGCAATTTGCTCAAATTATCTAGGGGCTCCAGCGGTGTTGGCAGGTGAGCAAAATGGAGCCGTGGGAAGTGCGAAATGTGCATAATATTTTTTTGAAAATAGGTTAAAGAGCCTAGAAAAAATCCAATTCCACGTCACATCTAATGAAACAAGAATCTTGCTAATAATATACTACACTAATTACGTTAAGCTTTTCCCTGCATTCGCAATGAAAAATTGATTAATACAAACGTTAAGGGGACAATTATTTTCAAGCATTCTGCAACAGCATAAGTGCCTGTGAGTGTAACTCTGAGGATGCGGCAGCCACCAGACAGCCATCCCAACCCTCATTAAAAGAGTTTTTACCCTGCCAGTCAGTGATAACACCGCCTGCATTTTCAACAACCGGAACAAGTGCCATTACATCATAAATTTTAAGGTCAGCCTCAACTACCAAATCAATATATCCAGAAGCCAGCAAACCATAGCTGTAACAATCTCCACCATATCTTAGCAATTTTACTTGAGAAGAAATCCTGTCAAAGTTAGGTTTTTGTGAAGTATTGAACATCGCTGGATCAGCACTGTAAAGAATTGACTGTTCTATTTTTTTTTGACCGGATGCTTTGCAGAGTTTCGCTTTTCCAGTTTCCTGATTGTTATAGAATAAACATTCTTTGTTACGTATTCCTAACCATCGTTCACCAATAATTGGGACATCTATAATTCCAAATGACGGCACTTCATGATCTAATAAGGAAATCAGTGTCCCAAAAATCGGCATCCCAGCTACAAAACTTCTTGTACCATCAATAGGATCGATAACCCATTTCCATCTGCTTCCTGTAGGTTCATACCCATGCTCTTCTCCAAGAATATCATGATCCGGAAATTTTGCAGATATCATATCCCTTAAAACTGTTTCTGCCTCACGATCTGCGATCGTAACTGGACTGTCATCTTCTTTGTCCTCAACCTTCATTTTTGAACGAAAATATTTTTGGATCACTATTCCAGACGCGTCAGCCAGTTCGTTGGCAAATTGAAGAAATTCCGACATAAGATTTAGCTTTGAGAAATTAAAATAGCTTTTTCCTAGCTTACACTACTTTGGTGGAATCTTTTTCAATCTCATCAACCATTGATTTAAGGAAGAAGAAAAAAGTTTGCAGAATGGAATAGACTGGCACTGCCAACAGCGCTCCTGCTATTCCAGCCATATGTTCTCCTGTTACAAGGACAAACACAATTATGGCAGGATGAATTTGTGCTGATGTTCCCATAATTTTTGGATTAAGAAAATTTCCTTCAATGAAGTGAATCAATAAAATCCAGGCTAGTGCCAACAATCCTGTACTCACAGAAATAGTTAGCCCCATAATCACGATCGGTATGCTCGAAAGAATAGTACCAAAGATAGGGATCAAAGATAAAACCATAGCCACTATTCCAAGTGTAAAGGCGAAGGGAACTCCAATCATCACCAACCCTAAAAAGGTTAAACACCCGTTTAATAAACAAATCAGTAATTGTCCGCGAACCACCCCACTTAAACCTTTATCCAAACTTTTTAACAAATCGTTATACCTCAGATGATATTTTTTCGGCACAAGTGATCGCCAGAAAGATAAAATTCTTTTTGTATCAACCAAAATAAATGCCGCTACCATAAAGGTTATAAACAAGGTAAAAACAGAACCGACAACATTGGCAATCAGTCTACGACCAAGTCCCAGAAAACGTACCATGTCCTCTTTTAAACGATTCATCCCCTCTTCGGCAAGTATAGAAATCTGCGTATTTATATCAAGGGGAACCTGCTGATTTTCTTCAATTCCACTTTCTATACCGACTTTACGATGAGGCACAACCTCGATCCTGTCTGAATCCAGTCCGCGTATTTCATAGGTATAACCGTCAAGAATTGTTAGTAATTCTTCGTTTTCCTTTTGAATCACAGTGGTTTTAGACTGCGTTTCATTATTTTCAATTATAGGTACAGTTTCTAAAATTTCTGGTTCAGGAAACAGTGAAGTAATGTCCCTTAATTTTTCATCAAAAATTGGTCCCCATTCTTTAGAAATCTTCGTTACTGCCTTCGGAAGTTCCTGAATCATATGTCCCATTTCAGCTGAAACATTAGGTACTACATAACTTCCTCCTCCGATAAGTACGAACAAAATAACTAAATAAACCATTAATACCGCAAGTCCACGAGAAATGCTGTATGTACGGATTTTTCTCTGGTGAAGATAGTCAATTAATGGAGCAAGAACGTATGCTAGAAAGCATGCCAACAGGAATGGAAAGAGAATTTTGTTTAAAAACAAAATTATCCCTAACAAAGTGACAAGTAAAATAAGAACAACAAGTATTCGGACACGGTGACCGAGAAATTCAAGCATTTTAATAGTTTTTGTGATTTGTAAGACGTTGAATGAATGGTAGCAGTCAACTCAGGTTAGTCTTTTTACTGGATTTTTCAAGCTGTTTCGGCTATTCCCTCTGCGTCCCAGCCATGGCACAGGGTTGATAGTGCCGCAAAAGATAGCAAAGCGTATTGCCCAAAACTTTACGGCTCTGTCCAGGCATCACAATTCTAGAAACAGAACCCAGCTTCAGTGCTTCTTCAGGATTCAGTAATTCCCTTTCATAACGAGCGGTCAGTTTTGCCATTGCTGCATCCCGCTCAATAGCAGCTTCGCGTTCTGAATTTCCGGAATCAAGATCATGCTGATATTTCTTTAGAATTCCGCGGAATTCATCTTTGTAAACAAACTGCCTTCCTGCAGGACCCATCACCGCAATCCTGGCACTGGGTAAAGCAAAAATAAAATCTCCACCGACGTGATAACTGTTCCACGCACAGTATGCCCCGCCAAAAGCATTTCGTACAATCAAAGTCAGCCGCGGCACACGTAAATCAACAATTGCATCAAGCAGTTCTCGCCCCGCCTGAACGACACCCGCTCGTTCTTGTTCTGATCCAGGAGCATAACCGCTAACGTCTTCAAGAAAAATAACTGGAATATTGTACAAGTTACAGAAACGAATAAATTTTGCACCTTTTCTGGAAGCTTCCGTGTCTATATTTCCGGATGCAAAAGCACTATTATTGGCAATAAAACCAACCACATTTCCACCCATTCGAGCAAATGCCGTAATTAACTGTTTTGCCCTGAGTTGTTGAATTTCAAAATAATCCCCATAATCCACTAAATGCTGTAATAAAAGACACATATCAAATGGAGTGTTGAAACCAGTAATAGGATTGGTAAATGTCTTGTGGAGCAGGATAGCTTCCTCTTCAACGTAATCGTCGAGTGTTAGTGATGTGGAACTAATGGGCGGTGCAGAGTAGTTATTATCCGGTAGATAACTTAAAAGCCGCAAAGCAGACTTCAATGCACCCAATTCATCCGGAGCAATCAGGTCAACCACACCGCTTTTACTATGTACTTTCGGTCCACCCAAATCATCCGCGCTTATGTTTTCTCCTAAAGCTTCACGTACTACATCAGGTCCAGTTAAGCCAAAAAACGTATCATCCGGCTGAATCACAAAAGCACCTTGACGTGGTAGGTACGCTCCTCCACCCGCGTTGTAACCGAACATCAGCATGACCGATGGAACAACACCACTAATTTTTCGCATGGCCGCAAAAGCTTCAGAATATCCGTCAAGACCTCCAACTCCTGCTGGAACATAGGCTCCTGCAGAATCGTTCATTCCAATCAGAGGAATTCCGTGATCTCCTGCCATTAGAATCTGCCTCGCAATTTTACTCCCGTTTGTAGCATCTATCGAACCGGCACGTACTGTAAAATCATGACCGTAAAAGGCAACATCACGTCCGTCAATGTTGAGAATGCCAGTTACAATTCCGGCTCCATCCAGATCCGATCCCCAATTTTGAAAAGTAATGTGCGGCTCATAGGAAGTCAAAACTTTGATTCGTTCCCAAACCGTCATCCGTCCCTTGCTATGTTGCACACGAACCTTGGATTCACCGCCGCCAAGCAACGGTTTTTGCAACAACTCTTCACCACGAGTCAACATCTGCTCATAAAGTGTTTTCGAGCTTTCTGTTGCAGAATCTTCTTTAGAGTTTTCAGCATCAAATGGATTTTCTAAACTCAATTCTTTCAAGGGTCATACTCCAGAATAATTAGACGATCAGACGAAAATTGCTCAAAGAGAACTTTAATCCCAAATTGATCGCAAAGCAAGTTAAACTATAATAAGATCATTAAATTGAGACATGTAATCGAAGATTGTTTGAGAAACGAGGCTGCATATGAATTTGTAATTTAGATCACAGCTTTTGTCATTCAGGTTTAAGTGATGGTTCTTAAAAAAATTTTGAAACACTTTTTAAAAATATTCTCACTTTTTAGTAAATAACAGCTTTTAGGGCATTTTTCCGAATCACCTATTCTTCTAATATAAAAAATAATGAGCATAATTTTTATGGGAACACCTGAGTGGGCGATTCCTTCTTTAAAAGCTGTCATTGATAGCGGTTGCGAAATCAGTGCAGTTTTAACTCAACCGGATCGACCTTTTGGGCGCAAACGTCAGTTAAAACCCTCGCCTATAAAGCAATTTGCTATAGAGCAACAACTGACCGTGTACTGTCCAGAAAAAGCAGGGAACTCAGAGACTCTGGAGTTACTGCGTTCCCTGAATCCTGAATTGATTTTAGTTTGTGCCTACGGTCAAATGTTGGTGCAACCTTTTTTGGATATTCCGAAAGGGGGATGTTACAACCTACATTTTTCATTTTTACCAAAATTGCGAGGAGCATCTCCTGTACAAGCGGCCATTTCTTCAGGATTTGAAACAACAGGTGTTTGTTTACAAAAAATGGTTTTACGTCTTGACGCAGGACCATTGGTAGCCACTTCCGAAAAAGAAAAAATTCTCCCGGACGATACAACACATTTGCTCGGCAGTAGATTGGCAGTAATTGGCAGCAAACTGATTCGAGATGCTTTGCCAAAATTACTTTGTGGGGATTTTACTGAAACTGAACAAAACGAAGAGGAATCAACTTACTGCAGGATCATCAATAAAGAAGACGGGCAAGTATGCTGGCATGAAGAAAGTGCGGTTGAAATAGAAAGAAAATTACGTGCTTTTACACCGTGGCCAGGAATATTTGGGTTCTACAGACTTGACAAAAAATCCGCAATAAAGCGTAGAATTCAGTTTACCAAAGTAGCGGTTGTAAAAGGAAACTTTGAACCAGGGAAAATATATCCAGATTTGATCGTAGGCACTCAAACAGGAGGGTTACGGATCTTAAAACTAAAACCTGAAGGGAAACAGGAAATGGACGCGGATTCATTTTTACGAGGACAAACGCATATTGTGGGGGCACAACTATGCAAATAATTGAAATTTATAAAAGATAATTGTCTATGTGAACAATATATTTAAAAATATCAGCTATAAATAAGTTGAAATCTGATCTGAAAATGTTCCAAATGATGGTCAAAGATGATGTTGTTTAAAGAGAATTGGTTACCATAATTTCAAAATTTTTACGTTAAGAAATATATTTTGGCCTATCTTGTGTAAATACCATCAGTATATATAAAATTATCTTAGCCAAATTTTAAATTTCAAGAAAAACAATGGATGGGTTGAGTATTTACGTAATTCTACTGAATTGTGCTTATACAATTTGGTTATTAGCATTTATGGCAAAAAAAATAGTCTGGCTGAGAGCTCTGACTATTACTGGGAATGCCCTAGTTATTCCTTATTATTTATATTTCTTTGAAACACCTTTGTGGAATCCCATTATTTGGGTTTGTATCTATACGGTAATAAACCTGGTAATGCTCTTTCTCATTTACCTAGAAACTAGGCCGGTCAAACTAGGTTTTTTAGAACAGAAGATCTATGATCTGACATTCAGATCTCTAGGACAAAGGGAATTTAAACATTTGATCGATCATGGATCTATCGAGGAACTCGGACCTGAGATAACTCTTGTCACGCGTGATTCAGAACTCGATAGCTTGATGCTTGTAGTAGAGGGTGAGGCTGAAGTTGTACTCAAACATGGAGAGCATATAAGAATCCCTACAGGTGGATTTATTGGCGAGCAGTCTTTCATCACAGGAGGAAAAACATCTGCAGATGTCACAACCGGCAAGGAGGCAGCTAAGATTTTACGTTGGAATAGCCAAGTACTAAGGAAGTACCTTGCAAAAAAAGAGACTTTGAAAGACCACCTCGATCTAATACTCACTTCTGATTTGATCTATAAACTTAGAGAGATGGAAGAAGATTTTGATGAAATTAGACATTCACAAGATATGAAAATAAGTTAAAAACATTAAATGAATTGAAAATATATGTTTTGATTATTAATTGATGTAAATTAATCTTCCAGTATTGGATAGCTTATGGTTCAATGAGGAAAATGTTTTAGTATAAATTTGTATTTACAATTTAACTAACAAAAAATAATGATACATGTTATTGCGAGCATCAAAGTAAAATCTGGCAAACGTGATATTTTAATAGAGCATCTAAAGTCTAATATTCCAAATGTTATTAAAGAAAAGGGATGCATAGAATACAATTCTACAATCGATATGGATTTTCAGATTGATAATCAAGTATTTGATGAAAACATGGTTACCATTATCGAAAAATGGGAGAATTTTGACACTCTAAAAAAACATATGAATGCACCACATATGTTGACTTACCGTGAGAATGTAAAGGACTTTGTTGAAAATACTTCACTAAAAATACTCACAAACACATAATCCATATAAAGTCTCTAATAATTTCCTAAAAAGTGGTTTAGAGAACCTAATTTAGATCATCATATGTTTTGTATTTCAATTTATGGGGTAAATACTATAACAGTAACTGAATATTAGGGATAAGCGAAAATTATATCATTTAGATTAGGATAATTCATTTAGAGCAGAGCATTGATTGCGCAAAATTATATCATGCTTTAGTACAATCTCTAACCTGTGACCAAGGGCTGCACCATTATTTTCATGATTTACAAAAAGATAGCTATAATGTTCCCGAATCAGTTGTTGGAATCGATCTTTGTTGTTGATTGGACAACCCCTGAAGGATGATAAAGCATCAAGATATGGGCCATAACCCTGAGCAGCGTTTTCTGCGATTTGATCATAACTTAGATCTATAAAACTAATGTATTCGTCGCATTTCGTAGATGTAGATGAAAATGCTGTTGTACCCTCAAAACTTGTTAAAAACCCACTTAGACGAGACTTTGGGTTGTGACCTCTAAGGGTCGGATAACCCCCACTATTCGCTTCCTCGTGACAAGCCATCACATATTCACTACCAAAAGTAAATATGAGAATGGCAAAGATTGAAAAAATACTTAATTTTTTCATTTTTCTTTCCTTATACTTTTCTACAAGACAATTTTAGTTTAGAATTTGAATCTATTAACTCTTCAATCCCATTCCTTAATACTTGTGGATTATTGTGATCACTAAATAATTCAATGTAATTGACACGCAAAGCTCTAGAGAACTCAACTCTGACCCCTTCTTCACAACCATTTATCGTTGCGAGAGCATCAAGATGTGCCCCATTCCCAAAAGCTATCTGTTGCTGAATAAAATCATATTCACTTTCTAAAAATGCTGTATAGAAATCACAGGAAGTAGTAGTTGAAACTGAAACAGTTGAATTTTCCGTAAATTGCAAAATTCCACTATTCTTTCCAAATTGGTGATGGCCCTTGTTGCCACTTTCAAAATCACCTTGGTGACAGGCAAAAGCATTTGCCGCAAGGGATGCAAGAAAAAGAAACAGGACAGGTTTTAAAAACATCTGCATGATATTACCTAAGTTTAGTACATTTATTTATTAAAAAATGTTATTTGCGAGCAGCAACCACTATCACTTCAACTTTGTATTCTGGTAAAGCAAGTTTCGCCTCACCACACGCACGTGCCGGAGAAGTTCCAGGTGTTATCCAAGCATCCCAAATTTCATTCATCTTCGCAAAATCATCCATATTATCAAGCCAAATAGTAGTTTGCAGAATTAGAGTTTTATCTGAACCAGCTTCATGGAGTAAACCCTCGACCTTTTCAAGGCAAGTTTTAGTTTGTTCTGCTACTCCATCTTCGGCATTCCCTACCTGACCAGCAAGATAGATGGTATCATTATGAATCACAATTTGACTCATACGGTTCCCAGTTTTTATTCTAGTGATTTTGTTCATTCTTAATGTCCATTAAAGAAAGTTATAGAAAAATAAATTTTATGGAATAATGTGCACAAATTTTGATTAAAAAGTAACATCAATATTTTAATTGTACAAGGAATTAGTCTTTGCAACTTTTTTTAATTTTAGGTTATATGATTTAATATATAAATAATCAAATACTATTTGTATCAAACATTTTTTTTGTATTAGAAAATAGTTTTTTATCTGTCTCATTAAGATGTACCTCTAAACCACCTTTCATATCCAGAAGAATGTTAACATTTCACCATGGACTACAAGACAAAATAACTGTAAAATGAATTCTTCAATATTTAATATTGCGACGTTAAATCTTTAAATTTCAATTATTGACGAGATCGATATTGAAAATCATGAGAATAAAGTAATTTTTTGGACTCATTTGAACTAAATCTTAGTAAATGATCCTTCTTAACGGAAAAAATGATTCGAATTCTTATTAGCATTACTTTGATATTATCAATTTCATGGTCTGTTGATGCTCATCAACCTGTTTTGAACACTGAAAACAGAACCGTTAAATCTCCTTACATTATCGAGGAGCCAGAAATCTCCAAGGCAATTTTCTCCGAACTCATGGGAGAACCACATTACTATCGTATCGACAGTGATTCGAGATTCAAATTTTATGTTGGTATCACTGTACCTAAGATAGATAATTGTCCCATTTCAAAAAAATTCTCCTTCGAAGTTCTTGACGAAGACTTTGAACTGATTGAACGTAAAGATGGTGAAAACTTTAACTGGTGGGCATGGTATGAAAAACACGGAGAGAAGTGGTACTGGATAGGTCCAGAAATAGGACAGAAATTCAAATCCAACAGGTTTTACAAGGAAGGTACTTACTACCTCCGTGTTTATAACAAAACTAACACAGGGCAATACGTGTTAGCTGTAGGCGATAAGGAGAGTTTTCCAATCTCTGTTATTATTCGAATGCTTTTCACAATGTCAAAAATAAATTCAAAGTTTTGGGACGATGTAACTTGTCCATAAACCAACAGGGATTACTAGACGAATACATCCTAGGGAATCGATTGATCTGTGATATGAAAAAATCATCATCGTTCAAAATAAATTATCTGTTTGACAAAATTACCAATTGCTAAAAAAATTTATATTTCTTCTAATGTGCACAGTCCAAAATAACAAAAAACAAATAACGTTTAGCATTACGGACAAAAAAAATATTAAATTATGAACAAACAAAGAATTTGGGAAATTTTAGAAATAAGTAAGGAGAATGACAAAAACAGTAAAGTCTTTGATTATTTTATTTCAATACTAATTGGTTTAAATGTTGTTGCATTAATTCTAGAGACTGAGGATAAATTATTTGGAGAATATGAATATATTTTTAGATATTTTGAAATCGTATCTGTTTTAATCTTTAGTGCAGAATATTTGTTAAGATTATGGTCTTGTATTTCAGTTGAGAAGTACCAAAACCCAATTCTAGGTAGAATAAAATATCTTTTTTCTCCAATGGCAATTATAGATCTGCTTGCTATAGCACCATTTTACATGACCTTTATTGTAAGTGATTATAGAATCCTTAGGATCTTAAGATTCCTCAGAATTTTAAGAATAACCAAACATTTTAAACACTCAAAAACTTTTCACATCATAACTAATACAATTTATAAGAAAAGATCAGAATTATTATCTTCATTAATATTGATGTTCAGTCTCTTATTGATTTGTTCAACAGGCGTATATTTTGCGGAGAACGAAGCGCAACCAGAGAAATTCTCAAGTATTCCGTCAGCCATGTGGTGGGCAGTAGCAACTTTAACAACTGTAGGTTACGGTGATATTTTTCCGATCACATCTCTTGGGAAATTCTTAGGTTCGGTTTCTGCAATTTTCGGAATTGGGTTTTTTGCTCTACCTGCGGGTCTATTGGCTACAGGTTTTTCTGATGAAATGAAAAAAGGTGGATTTTGTCCACATTGTGGTGAGAAGCTACATTCATAATAATTTATAAATGTTATCTGTCTGTGTATAATTTTTATGAATTACTAACTGGAAATGATACAGACTATTTTGAAGTAACTACTGTTTTACTCCATTAACCCACCTTCCTTTAACATTCCCGTTTTCGTATACTAATCCGTCCCAAATTAATCCATTTCTAAATTCTCCTACATATCTTCCACCAGTGTTATATTTTATAATATTCCACATTTTGCCATCTTTGAATTCTCCTTCATACTTCTCCCCTTTCCTTTCGCCCATCACGTAAGAAAGTGCTCCTAAGCCGTGCTCCTTACCATCTTTCCATTGCCCAACATATTTTCTTCCATCAGGGAAACTCATTATTCCCATACCGTTTGGTTTCCCATTTTCAGCTTCTCCATTATAAATAGGATGGTCGTTGTTGTCACCGAATTCTTTCAATTGAAAGCCAGAAGATGTTATCCAACCGAAATGGTTTTTTACGATATGAGAATCACCGTACAAAGGCGATGTCAGGAGCATGAAAGAGATAATGATCAGTATGTGTCTCATATTTTTTCAATTCGTTAAATTAACTTGAAACACCCTCAAAATAACACAAATCGTTTTTTTTTACAAGAATAGGGAATTATAACAGAATAATTGGATGACACTGAATGTTTAGCGTGAGTTAATAACAGTAGATCCTGGCTTTGATTTATCTTTTATGAAACTATTTGTTTCTTTTCATTATCAACTACAACAGGCGTCGCATAAAATTTAATTTCTGGCTTGGAATATCTTTCTGTTATCCAATTAATCCTATCTTCATCAAACCATTCTTTAGCATCTTCGATACTATCAAAAGTATATACACCACCAGCAATATTGTCCTCAAGGTTGTATATATAATTTTTTCTTCTTAGACCAGTAACATCCTGATATAAAGTAGATGTCTCCAAAAATTTCTCTTTTAAAATATCTGCAGTTAACCCACTTGAAATCTTAAATGTAACAATAACAGTGATCATTTTTTCACCTTTATTAATTTTTAATACTCCATTTTAGCACTAAGAGATGTTGCTATAAACACAAGCGAAGAATCTCAAATCCTTCAAATGCAGGAACTATTAAACTAATAATAATATGCTTGGAAAACTTTTTGGTACGAAAAACTCCATCCAAAAAATTTAAGATGAAATAACAAGTGGGGGAACCACAAGACGTTCTTCAACTCAATATGTGTCGAAAGTCCTTTTTGATTTTTCTATAATTTTTTTTCTATCTCTGACATTTTAGCACTATTTCCATTTTTCATAAATAAAGTGCTTACCAAGTCTAACTGTTTCACTATATGGAAGAGTCTAACTTGACCTGAAATTAATTCATTGCAGACATGCCAAGAGATAAAGTACCCCAGATTGCACCAATAAATGAAGAAACGGTAAGGAGCAATTCGATAGAGCGAAGAACTGATGAATTAAGTAATTTTTCTACAACACCTCCATATTGTTCCAAATGCAAATGAGTATCATGTTTTTCCGAAGACTTTTTCCTCCTTCTAGCACGCCTTTGGTGGACGTGTCTATCGAGTGGATTGATGCTTGAAGTGAAACCAATTCCGGCAATGACTAGCGTGAAAACTATCATATCAGTAATGCTTGGAGGAATCGCCCAGAAACGCTCAGCATAGATGGGGTAAAGTATTGCTGAAGAAGCCAGTGATCCCAACACAGCAACAATCAACCTAGCTGGACTGGCAATCAAATGCTGAGCCAACCCAGATAACGCAGGTAGTAAAATAAGAATGAAAGCCCAGTGTGCATAGAGTCCCAAAAGCTGTAATACCATCAAGGAACTTTGCAGGTAGTATGTCCCACCACTTACCAATGCAGTAAAAACAATAATCCCAAAAAAGAAACGGATGACTTTATCTGATGTTGATAGTTGGGCTTTTGGAGCAGTATGCTTTGTTGCAGCTGCTTTAGTTGCAGTATGCTTTGTTGCAGCTGCTTTAGTTGCAGTATGCT
>Ga0208410_1001264_pt1 | contig 13303 bp, 14 predicted proteins | sample ETN02SmetaG_3_FD_185787 | JGI IMG/M metagenome (GOLD analysis project Ga0208410, IMG submission 185787) | Marine microbial and viral communities from oxygen minimum zone, Eastern Pacific Ocean - ETNP2014F10-02SV257 (SPAdes) (version 2) | ecosystem: Environmental > Aquatic > Marine > Oceanic ... | reverse complement strand
GCGCTCTCTCGGATCCGACGACGGATGGATGGATGTGTGTCGCGTTCGCGTCGCGCGAAGACCGATGGAGACGATGAACGGAGAGACGCGCGATGGATCTCTCTTCCTTCCCTCTTCTCTCTCTCTCTCGTCTCGTCGTCGAGTCCTCGTCGTCGAGTCCTCGTCGTCGCGCTCTCGCGCGCGCCGTCGACACCGCGCACACACACACCAATCCCAACCCACGCGCGATCGGTCGGTCGCGGTCGGTCGCGGTCGGTCGTGGGCCGACGACGCGGGGTGTGTCTCGAGTCGCGACGCGTCGATCGATCCATCGGACGATCGGACCGACCGGACGATCGGCGCCCGCGCGGGACGGACGGCGGCGCGCGCGCGGGTGGGTGGGTGTCCGAACGTCCGGTCGGTCTGTCGTTCGGACGTTTGAACGACGGACGCGGACGCGGACGGACGCGTGGACGATAGATAAAAATGAAGGATGCGACGCGACGCGAGGGTCGGGGCTCGGGGGTGGGGGGTGCCGAACCCTACCGTCGAGAGGCGGTGTGTCGTGTGGATTTCATGGGGAATGGGGCGGGGTGTGTATGGGGATGGGGATGGATATCGTCCCGGGGGATGGTGTGGTGGTGTGGTGGTGATTGATGAGTCAGGACCGGTCGTCATGGAGGAGGGACGACACGACGAGGTGGTGGGACCGTGGAAGGCGACGAGGGGCGAGGCGAGGCGAGGCGAGGGAATGAGAGGCGACGAGAGGCGCGCGCCGTCTCTTGTCGACGGTCGGTGATTTGACCATGGTGCGTGGACGACGATGTGACGATGCGATGGGACGGGGACGTGTAGACGCGCGCGTGGGGAGCGTTCGCGGTGGACGAGGGGAGACGGGGAGCGACCGGTCGCGCGCGCGCGTGGGATGCGTCGGTAGGGCTTGCCGTGGATGGATCGATCGACCGCGAGGCGTGGACGTCGCGCGGTGGGGCGCGTGAGGACGGGAGCGAACGGGATGGATCGGTGGAATTCGTTTTGGAGGCGCGCGATCGATGGGATCGGTCGGGGGGGGCGCGTCGCGTCGCGCGTGAAGGTGGACTGGGACGCGGCGAGGACGATGGATGGATGGGCTTAGGGTCACGACGCGCGCGACGGATGACGATGAAAAGCGACTGACGACGACGACGCGCGCGATTGTTTTTACGCCGACGCAGCCGAAGCAAATTAGCGAAATTAAGGACTTCTTGCACACCGCGCGCCGCAAGGATGCGCGATCCGTCAAGATCAAGAAGACGTCCGGCGTGACCAAGTTCAAGGTGCGCTGCTCCAAGTACTTGTACACGCTCTGCGTGGCGGACTCGGACAAGGCGAACAAGCTCAAGCAGTCCTTGCCGCCGGGTCTTCAAGTGATCGATGTCTAATTCACGCGCTGAGTGTGATCGATCATTAGAAGAACTAGAGGTGGGTGCGAGAGAGCGACGTATGAACGAGGCGCGAGGCGCGAGTATAGCCTAAACGAAGAAGAGCGGCGAGACGCTTGTAACCGTATTTCTACGGCGAATCGCCATCATTCATCTCGTCCGTGTTTGCCCTATCTTTCCTATTCGTCGTTACATCGTTTCTCTACGACTACCACGTCTCGACGCGTCACGCCGCGATCGTGTGTCGATGGCTAAGGTTGAAGAAGAAGTCGACCTCGAGCGGACCGTCTTCGGGTAAATCGACGCAGTGCACCGCGTTGAACTGTTTGTCTTCACCGAAACGCGCGCGAAGGGATTCCGGTCGAATCGTTCGCGCGATCTCGGGATCTCTCGGTCCGACGATCTCTCTCACGTCGTCCACGAGGGTTTCTGGGGAATCGAAACGAGTCAACTGTAACGCGACGCACGTCCCGCTCGAGAGCTCCTCCACCATGAGTCGCACCTCTTCCTTGTCCAACACGTCGACGTACACGGCGTAAAAAGATTCCGCCTCCGCCCTCGTGAGCGCCATCGTTCGCGCTTGTACCAATTCTAATCCCCTCTTTTCCACCAAAACGTCCATGATCGCCCCCAAGTTCGCCATACCGCTCGGTTTGACGAGCACCAACGTGGAGCGGTCCGAATCCGTCCTAGCGGCGCGCGAACTCGTCACCAATTCATGCAACGCGCGCGCGTGCTCCTCGTCCAGAGATCGCACGATGTCCGTATCACCAAATAATCGCTCTGACTCCGCGTTCGCCTCTCGTCCGTGCGCCCGTATCGCGCACGCCGTCCCCGCCAAGAGCGCCCGAGCGCTTCGCGGCAGCGCCGTCTCCAACTCCTCCGCCCTCGAGCTCTCGAACCTCACCGTTCGCACGTCCACGATCGTCATCCCCGCCCCTTGCATCGCCGCCACGCATCTTCCGACCCTCGACGCGTCCCGTCCGACCACCATGACAAACGTCTCCTCTCGCTTCTCTCGAACCGCGCGGCTCGTCTTTTCGTCGGCGTAGCCGGTGAGCGTCAACCGCCGCGAGTACACCGTCACCGTCGCCCCGACGTATAAATCACTCAACGATATCGGTCTCTGAGGCGCACATTTACGAAGGTACACTTTCTTTCGCTTATCCTCGATCTGCGTTCGCGCGCGCGTTCGCTCGTCAGTCCGTCGCGCGCGTCTCTCTCTTCAAATCAAATCGCACACAAAAAATTGAAAAATCCATCGCGTTTTCGACGTTTTCGACGACGACGCGCGCACCAATTCGACGTCTCCGTCGTCGACGTAGTACCGAAGCGTAAACTTATACGCGTAATCCTGCGCCGGATCGATCCACTCCGCGGTAAAGGAGAGACGCGCGCCCTCGTGCGACATGGCGGTCGAGTCGTCCGAGTCTCAGAGTGAGGCTCGGCGTGTATTTATAGCTCGGTTACTTTTGAATGTCTTTGTTACACACGCGCTCACGCGAGCGCGGTTAAGAAACGATCGAACGCGTGAATCATTTTCTTTTGAGCGAGGCGGTATCGCACGGCGAGACGAGTCCTCGGGGACATGGCGGCGACGGCGTCGGCGTCGGCGAGGAGCGCTTCGTCCTCGGCGACGGCGGTGGGACGCGACGCGAGGTGGGTCGCGGCGGCGTCGCGCATGGCTTGGATGACGGTTGGGTCGGTCTCTGGGGGTGGAGGGGCGTCGACTCCCGGTGGAGGAGCTCGAGCGGCGAGCATGAGGAGATTGGAACCGGCGAGGGCGGCTTCGGAGTCTCCGGCGTCCGCGAGCGCCTTGCACGCGTCGACGACGCGAGACTCGTGGACTCGACGCGCGCCGGGGGCTATGAGTTCCATCGGTAAGCGCTCATTACGGTTGTTATCGTCGATGAATCCGTAGTGAAGCATCAGCAGCATGTTATTCATGCGATCGCCGTACGAGATGAACACCTCGGTGTCCGCTCGAGGAGCGGCGCCCTCGGGGGCGTCTTGGTTCCAGGTGAGCTCGAAATGCGAGCCGTCTTCGCTCACGCCGTACTTGGCGGTGGATTCCACGCGATGATTCGCTAAATCAATTGTCGGCGCTAAGAAGGCGCAGTCGACGTCGCCTAATTTCCCACTGATGGCGCGCGTGTGCACCCACGAGCGACACCACGTCACGTGTTCGTCGTCGACGTCGGCGAGCGCCGCCTTCACCTCGGGAAACGCCTCCATGGCTGCGTTCCACGTCGCCTCGTATCCCGCCTTTGACCGCTCCGCCATAACGCGAATCTCTGGATCTTGCAAAGCCTCCAACTCTTCCTCGTTCGCGAGGTACATGCAATCAAACTCCCCCGGAACGACGCGTTCGCCGTACTCTCTCCACGCCGGGACGTGCGTCGTCGCCCACGCCAACGCCGCCGTCAATCGCACATCCTTGGCGAAGGGCGCGCGGACGACAAAGTCCACGATCGCGCTCGGCATCATCGCATCCGCACCAAAGTGTTCGGACCACCCTCCCTCGTACACCGCTCGCACAGACCCCTCCGCCGCCGACGCGCCCTCCCCCGTCGCCGCCGGCGCGCAACACAGCGCGTTCACGGGCATCCTCGCCAACACCTCTCCCGTTCCTGTGGCGAATAACCCTCTCCCAAACACCCCTTCATCCATCCTCGCGTGTTCCAACGCCGTCTCGGGATCGAACGACGTCGTTTTCGTCGACGCGCGACATGACGCGTCCCCGCCTCGCCGCGCCCTTCCCTCGCGTCGCCGCGTCGCTTCTCGTCGTCGCCCGACCATCACCGTCCCCTCGCGCGCTCGCGACACGCGCGCATCGATGGCACGCATTGCGTCGACGTCTCGCGCGCGCGGTCGAACGACGTCCGGTCGAGGGCTCGACGCGTCATCACCCGAGGGCGTCAAACCCTACGGGACGCGAACCCCGCCCCCGTCCCCGCGGAGGTTCGCGAACCTCCGCGGGACGAAAAGGCGGCGCGCGAAGCGACGCCGTCGTGGTCGCTCACGCGATCGGAGTGGACTCTCCAACGCGCGTCGGCACGCGAAAGGCGTGCACGACGGCGGGATCGGTGAGGACGACGTCTGGAAGAGGCGCCGGGGCGCGGGAACCGGCGCTCGCGCTCGCGCTCGTCGACGAGACGCTGGGACGACGGTGTCCTCTATTGGACGTGGACGGGCGGAAGTGGTGCTCGCGCCAACGACACCGGCCGTCGGTGGAGATGAGGATGACTTGACTCGTGCGCGTGCCGCAGTTGGGACGGCCGGGGAGTTCGCCGGGAAGGACGAAGGAGCACTCGCTCTCGTGCGCCTCCACCTGTTCGACGACGAGCTCGACGGTTTCTTCGTCATCCTCGTCGATGTCCACCTCGAAGTCATCGTAGGCGTCGTTCAACGAAGCGTGTGCGATGGACTGTTCGAATCGCACCGTTCGCGTGGGGCCTCGAGACGTCTCCTCGCGAGGAGGCGTCGCGGGTCGTCGTGCGCGTCTGGGCGGCGCCGCGTCGAGCGGCGCGTGGAGCACCTCTCGAAGCACTCGCTCCTCGAGCGCGAGCGCCGGAAGCTCATCCACACCGTACGTCGAGAAGTCACGCATGATGGCCTCCATATTCGCCTTCCCTCGCGTCACTTTCGGCCAGGGAGAATCTAAAACCTCGTTCGCCAATCCGTACACCCGTCCCGGTTCCAATCGCAGCGGCGTTCGCGCGTTCGCCTCGCCTCGATTCCCCACCCAGTGCGCGTGCGTCGTCCTCGCGTCACCGACGATGAGATTAAACCCATCGTACCTGAACCTCTCCGCGAACACCTCCGCCGCATACTTTTCCCCAGACGTCATCGGATCCCTCAAATAATTCGTCACCAGCGCGCCTCTCGACGGCGCGTTCCCGCGCGCCCGCGCCTCCGCCTCCGCCTTCCCATTCGCGTTCCCGTACGCGTTCGTCAACAGCGCCCACTTCCCCGTGCTCGCACACAACGCCAACCACGTCCCTCCGCACTTTTCATCTCGGCATCCCACGATTCGCACCGACCGCGACGCGCGGTCGCCCGCCCATTCGCGCGCATCATCATCATCATCCTCGGCGTCGATCGCGAGCTCGCCGTCGTCCCACGCGCGCGCCGCGCGCGTCGGTCGCGCGTAATCCTCGTCTCGATTGAAAGCGACGAGGAGTTTCACGGGCGTTCGCTCGGAGAGGGCGATGAAGGCGACGCACATCGATCGATCGAGCGCGCGTCGACGCGTGTCGATTCATCGATTCTGCTGACGAGGATGCGATGGGAATGGGCGCCGAGGGCGAGATATTTCAATCGCGCGCGACGGGGACGGGACGGAAAGGAGACGGCGAGAGGTGGGGAGAGGGAGGCGAGATGGGGGAGGTGTGTGCGCGACGCGATGCGTGCGTTGGGTTACATCGCGAGACGACGGGAGATACGTCGAGGGCTAGACGTCGAATTGACGCTCGAGAAGGTCGCGGTTGAGCTCGAGCACGACCTTGGCCAAGGCTTCGTCCTCGCGGAGGGCGAGGCGAGCGGCGGCGACCGGATCCCCCGATTCCCACGCGAATTCGGGGTGAGGGGTGTCGGTGGAGGTGGTGTCGTCGATCTCGACGTTGGCGAGTTTCGTCGTCGCGCGCCAGTTGTTGAAGGCGACGAGGGCGTCGAGGGCGTCTCGGCGGTAGCCGCCGTGGTAGAGGAGAATGGCCATGTCTCGCTGTTGGAAACCGACGTTACCGTCGAGCTCGGCGAGGCGTTCGGTGACTAAGAGGGCCATGGGGAGATTGCCGAAAGGTCTACCGGAGGGTTGAATGATCCCGACGACGCCCGCGGCGGTGTTCATGCGGTCGTCTTTGCCGTACGCGGCGGCTTCGACGGCGAGGAGAAAGCCGGAATCGCGCGCGTCGTCCCACTCCCACGGCCAAAAGGCGCGTTTTAAAGCCATGAGCTGCATGCGAACGACCATGTCCGCCGTGCACACGACGGAACCGTCCGGAACCGGATCCGAAGCCTTGATCCCGCGCGGTCGTCGCGGCGTGGTATCCGCGCCTCGCCGCACGCGAAGCGTAACGTTGATGTCGCCGCACGCGTCCAACTCTCCGCGTTGCTTCAATCTCGCGAGGAAACCGATGTAAATCGCCGCGAGTGTGGCGGGAATCCCAACCTTTTGCGCTATCACATTGTGGAAATACGTTCTGTACGGTGAAAACGCCTCTCTCCATCCCGTCGGCGTGCGGTACTTTTGCTCCTCGTAGAGAAACCGCTCGACGGCGGCAATCATGGCGTCGCCGTCCGCCTTTTCCTCGTCGCTCATGTACGATAAATCTCTCTGCACAAACTCGTTCACGAGCTTATCCACGCGCTTAAAATACGCCTCTCTCGGCAAACACACGCTCGTTCGTCCCTCGAACGCGTCGTCCTCCACCGCCACGTGCAGAGACGCCGCCACGGCGTCGCCCTCGGCGCCTCGTCGATACTCCTCCGCCAATCCCACTCTCGCCTCTCTCGCGAACGGTTCCCACGTCTCCTTCGGAGATTGCGGCTTCCCGAACTCATATTGCATCCCAGCGTTCGCCCTGAGAACCTCCGCCTCCCTCTCCTCGTACCTTTTCGCGATGGACTCGGCGTCCCCCGTGCGCTTCCCCGCGCGTCCCAAAAAGGTCACCCTCTCGTCGTCGTCATCCGCCCCCGTCTCGTCTCCATCACCCGCCGTGACGCGCGCGATCGACATCCACGATCGACGACGACGCGCGTTCTCTCTCGTTCGCACCCCACCGATCGCGCGCGTCCGCGTCGCCACCGTCGTCATCGCGCGCGCCCTCGTCCCCGCGGTCGGATAACACCACCACCCACCCACGAATGAATGAGTGAGTGAATGAATGAATGAATGAATGAATCGTTCGTTCGGAGACCTCTTCTCAAGACTCACGAACGACGAGGACGCACGAACGACGAGAAATCCGTCGACCCACTCTCCGCGCGTCTCCTCTCGTTCGCCGCTCTGCCGTTCACCCGTCGAGCGCCCATCCATCCCCATCCATCCCCATCCCATCCATGGGCGGGCGTGTTCCGGATGTCCGAACCCGTGGTCACACACTCGTCTCATGATGGGTCTACAGTTCACCACAGTACACGGAACAGAAGGGTCGGTCGGTCGGTCGGTCGGTCGGTCGGTCGGTCGGTCGGACACGCGCCCATACATCACACACAAAACAGTCGATGAGATGTGTGTGTGTGTTGATGACATGACATCGAACGCACGCCTCGAGCGCGCGTCGGGCGCGCATTCATCAATTCACACCCGCGCGCGATCGAATCGAATCGTCCGTCATGTCGACGATGACGACGACGACGACGACGACGACGACGGAGGAGACGATGGCGATGACGACGGTTGTGAAGCGACCGTCGACCGCGAGCGCGACGGTGGACGGGAGTGAGAGCGACGGTGAGGAGGATGTGGGAACGAGCGCGCGGTCGAAATTCTTACACGCCACGAAGAGTTTTCGAGCGCCCAGGGGAGGGGAGAAAAGGTCGTTGGACGTGTACGTGTCCACGTGGAACGTTGGAAATAAAGCGCCGACGACCGAGGCGGCGAGCGGTTGGTTGAAGAGCGCGAGAGGGTCGGACGTCATCGCGATCGGGGCGCAGGAGGCGAGTTACGTCAAGACGAAAAAGACGACGAAACCGTCGGCGGTGAGCGCGGCGTGCGGAGACGTCGAGCCGTTTAAATCGAGGTTTAAGAAGGGGTTCTTTCACTCGTCCAAGTGGACGCGATTGGGGATGATGATGGGCGGGGCGATGGCGGGAGGGGCCATGGCGTACGTCCCGGGAGCCATGTGCGGGATGTTCACCGGTTGGTACACGAGCAAGCGGTTGGTGCAAGAGATCAAGGTGCGAGTGCATTGGTTTGATTTCTTACACGCCTCGGTCGGGTCGGAGTACGCGCTGTTACAGAGCGAAATGTTGCTACAGATGCGATTGGTGGTGTTCGTGAAGAAGACGCTCGTGTCGCGCATTCAGAGCGTCAAGGTTGGCTCAAAGGCGACGGGTTTGGGAAATCTCGTCGGAAACAAGGGGGGAATAGTCGTGCACATCGAACTGGACAACGGAGAGACGATCGCTTTCGTGTCGTGTCACCTCGCCGCGCACGAAAAACCAAAGTTTCTTCAGGCTCGCAACGACATGGTGCCAGAAATCTTCAACGGCGCGTGGGGAGACTGTCAACTGCGACCGGCGGGCGCGCTCCCCGTCGTCAAGGACATCAACGCGACGTTTTTCGACACCGGAAACGAAGTGTTCAGAAAGTTTAAAGGCGCCGTGACGAAAACATCCAACGCGTTTGAGACCGCGACGGGGGCTAAGATCGGGAGCGGGTACGCGCCGAGAAAAAATCAAGTGCCAGACTTGTTGGACTCTACGAGTCACGTCTTCTTCTTTGGAGATCTCAACTACCGTCTCGATCCGGGTCAAGTCCTCGGTAATGAGTGGGACACGCACTGGAACAAGGAGATTGAGAACGAGAATAAGCCGACTCGCGAGAAATACGACGTCGAGAGCGTGCCTTTGAGTAAATTCCCCGCGAACAGACCGTCCGCTGCGCCCGGCGCGGGCGAGGACGACAGCGACAACGACAACGACAACGAAATCGTCGACGCGTCACCTTTCCAGATCGGACGCTCGGCCATCATAGAGTCCGTCGGTCGACAACGGTTCACTGAATTGTGCAAAGCGGATCAACTGAAGAGATCGATTCGGGAGGGTAAGGTGCTGTCCAACTTTCGGGAGATGCCGTTGAGTTTCTTTCCGACGTTCAAACGCGTCAGCAATGCTAAGAAGGAGAAATCCAAGGGTATGTGCTCGTCAAAGACGACGACGGTGGAAGAGAAGAGTTTAGCTCAACCCGGAACGAGCGAATACTACAACGCGAAACGCGTTCCATCGTGGTGCGATCGCGTGCTCGTGCACTCTCTGGCTGGCGCGAAGAGCTCCATCGAGGAGGTCGAGTACGGCGCTCGCCACGATGTCATGACGTCGGACCACGCCCCGGTCTATGCTCGCTTCCGAGTGCACCTCAGATCGCTTCCGCACGTCAAGTCTCTCCCACGAGCGACGTTGAAGCTCACGACGCTTCAGGTGACTCGCACGTACACCGAAGAAGAGATTGGAAAGAACGTCGGCTCATCCGTGTACGTCCACTTGTTTGTTCCTCACACGCGCATCGTGCTTCCGGTGGCGAGAGAGGTGAGCTCCACGCACGTCGCACGCGACGACAAACAACCGAAAGAGATCGGTAAATACGTTTTCCCTCCGCAGAACCTTCCGTCCACGCTCGTCGGCTACGACGCCTCGGATGAAAAACTTCGAATCGCCCAACAAAAAACGCAGGCGCGTTTCGCCCTGCTCACCGAGAACGAGCGTAAAAAGATAAAAGTCGGGGGCGTCATCGAACCGGAGTCGGACTCGGATGCGCACATCGAGCGATTGGGCGTAGACGCCTTCAAAGAATTCGTCGGCATCGTCTCCGTCGTGGACAGTCGAACCGGACAAAAACTCGGAACGTGCGCCGTGCCGCTTCCGGCGTCCTCCGCCTCGTTCAGCGTCCCGCTCTTGTACTACTCTAAACAAGTTGGTTCCGTCAGCGCCTCGTGGACGTTATCCAAATAATATTTATAATCATCAGTCCACCGATGGATTTTGTAATCACCATCCAGTACATTACATAACACTCTCCATCGATCCATCGTCGCCTCCGCGCTCGCTCTCGTCCCGACGTCACACCGCGGCGGGCGTCCTCCTCGCGCCCTCGCGGTCGTCCACGCTCGTTCCCTCTCGTCGTCGATGCCGCTTCGTCCGCACGAGGAGATCACCGCCGGGTTCATCGCCGGATGCGCGGTGCGTCTCCTCGCTCTCTCTCTCGCGCGCTCGCGCGTCCCCGCCGACCGACCGACTGACATTCATCATCGCGCGCACTTTTTCAGGATGCCCTCGCGTGTCACCCCGTGGACGTCGTCAAGACGCAGGCGCACGTGAATAAGGGCGCGAACGCACCGTTCATCCGCGCGGTTCTCTCGCAGGCGCGCGAACGCGGGGTGTCGTCGCTGTATCGAGGCGTGCTCCCGGCGTGCGCGAGACCGCAAGCGCTCTGCATGTACGTCGGGTACGAGTGGAGTAAAAAGCTCGTCGACGCGGCGGACGCGGAGGCGATGACGACGAGGAAGGCGGTTCTGGCGGGATGGATCACGGCGTACGTGGAGAGCGCGTGCGTGACGCCGTTCGAGACGGTCAAGGTGAGGATGCAAACCAAAGAGAATATGGCGAGGTACGCGTCTTCGGCGGCGTGCGCTCGAGAAATCGTGCGCGCGGAGGGCGCGCGAGGTTTATACGCGGGATTTTGGCCGACGTGTCTGCGAAATAACGTGTTTAACGCGTGTTATTTCGGAAGCATACACTGGTGCAAGGGTTTTATGTCCACGCCGGAGACGTTTGTGGAACAGGCTGGTCAAAACATCGGCGTCGGCATCGTCGCGGGTTTGGTCGCCACGGCGTTCAAGATGCCGTTTGATATATTAAAGAGTCGCATGCAGGGGCAAGTGCCGAGCGCGAGCGGTGCGGTCGAGTACCCGACGATGACGAGCGCGGCGATAAAAATCCTCAGGACGGAGGGTCCGTCGGCGTTTTATAAAGGGACGGCGGTGACGGCGGCGAGAATCACGCTCGGTTTTCCGATTAGTTTCGTCGCCTTTGAAGCCGTGGCGTCGGCGTTTCAAAATGAAATTCGGTGATCATATCGATTGGACAATTAGATAAGAATGATAGCTCTAGCGTGTAGAATAGAAAATCAAAGCAGCTCATAGCAGACTTAGGGCGCCAAACGCTTGGGATCTCTCGGGAACATGGACGTCTTGCGAATGTTGTTCAAGTCGAGGAACAACATGGCGACGCGCTCGAGACCGACGCCGCAACCGCCGTGCGGCATGGCACCGTACTTGAAAGAGTCAATGTACGGTTGAATCGTCGGGATCTCGATTCCACACGCCGCGGCGCGCTCGGCGAGAAGCTTGGGATCGTGAATACGTTGCGCGCCGGAGATGATTTCTTGCCCTCGAATGAAAATGTCGAAGGAGTTGGTGTAGTTGGGATCATCCGCCGCGGGCATCGTGTAGAACGGTCTCGCGTTGAGAGGATACCGCGTGAGCATGTAAAAGTCGGTGTCGTACTTCTCCTTGACCAACTTACCGAGCAAACGCTCCGTCTCCGTGCCGATATCTTCGAGCGGATCAACGTCGGCGCCCGCCTCTTGCAACATCTTGATGCCCTCCTCAAAGGTTAATCGAAGCGTCGGGCGGCAGTACTTGAGCGGTTCGAACGGATGTTGCTTGTTGACGACCTCGATCTCTCTCGCGAATCGTTCGTTCAAGCCGTCGAACATGCTGACGAACAATTCATCGAGCACGTCCAAGACTTCGTCGTAGTGCTCCTTGATGTTCATCTCCATGTCCAAACCGGTGAACTCACACAAGTGGCGGTGCGTGTTGGAATCTTCGGCGCGGAACACCGGTCCGACCTCGAAGACGCCCTCCAAATCACCCATGATGGCCATTTGCTTGTACAGCTGCGGAGATTGCGCCAGGCACGCCGGGCCGAGTTGCATGTAATCGAGCTTGAAGACGGCGGCGCCGCCCTCCGAGGCGCCGGCGATGAGCTTGGGAGTGTGGATTTCCACAAAGTTACGTCGCAACAGCGCCTCTCGGAACAGAGTGCCGACGCCGGATTGAACCTTGAAGATGGCATTATTCGTCGGCGTTCTCAAATCCAACACGCGGTTATTCAAACGCGTGTCTTGCAACACTCGGACAAACTGACAATCCTCGGCGTCAAAGGCGCTATCCGGTCTCGACGCGTCCTCCATCAAAAACGGCAATTCCGGATCCGATCTCGACACGCAGAAAATCTCTCGGCACACAACCTCGATCTCGTTCTGCGTGCACGACTCCACGGGAACCTCCGGCTTGACGACCAAACCCTTAATATCCACCACGCTCTCCTTGGCGAGCGCGCTCGCCCACTTCACCATGCCTTTGCTCACGTGCACGTCATCCACGAACATCGTCACCTGCACCGTCGCCGTCTGTTGTCTCAACACAATAAACGCACTCTTCCCCTTCCCTCGCACGTTGTGTATTCTCCCTCGAATCAACACCTCACGATTTACGAAACTCGCGTCCAGCGCGTCCGCCCGCGTCCACGCCCGCCCCGTCTTTTCCTTTGATTGCACCATCTCCGCGTCCCCGTACCGATGCGCCAGAGGATCCGGCGCCGACGCCATGGCTTCCATCTTCGCCGCCAACGCCGCCGCCCGCTCAGCCTTCACCCGCGCCTTCTCCGCCGCCGCCGCCGCTTTTTTCATCGCTTTTTTACTCATCACCGGGTTTCCATCCGCATCCACCGCCGGCGTCTCGGTCGCGTTCGCGTTCGCGTTCGCGTTCGTCTCGTTCGCGGACATGCTCGCGATGCGCCGACGCGTCGAGTCGAGCGCGTTTTCGCGCGTCGGTCGTTCGAGTCGCGTCGCGTCCACCCTCGCGTCCGTCCTCGCGCGGCGATCTGACGACCGACGTCCCAGAGGGTCGGTCGGGCCCGAGGGTCTCGACGGGGACGGGGACGCGTCGTATGTATAGTATTCAAGCGGTCGGACGAGGGGCGAAGACGCGACACGGGTCGGGGGCGACGACGCAGCGAAGGGGGCCGTACCTCGAGAGAGGGTCCGCGCGGGACGCCGCGAGTTCGCCGTCGACGGCGATGAAACCGCCGCCGCGGGCGCGGGCGCGGCGGCGGCGGCGGCGGCGGCGGCGGCGGGAAGAAGAGGGAGACGGTGATGATGATGATGCGGTATCGGT
>Ga0208410_1001261_pt1 | contig 13326 bp, 10 predicted proteins | sample ETN02SmetaG_3_FD_185787 | JGI IMG/M metagenome (GOLD analysis project Ga0208410, IMG submission 185787) | Marine microbial and viral communities from oxygen minimum zone, Eastern Pacific Ocean - ETNP2014F10-02SV257 (SPAdes) (version 2) | ecosystem: Environmental > Aquatic > Marine > Oceanic ... | reverse complement strand
TGTAGCTGTAAAGTCGTCTTCTCTTTTTATTTTACTTCCTTCTATATTCACTGGGTCATCTCTTTCTGTTCTGAGTGTTGCCATTTGCATTATTTTAACATTCGCTATATGTCCTTCAATTGCTTCTAACATACTGAAAGGTCCACACCTATATATGAAAATGGGTCTATATTCACCTTGTGTTTCTTTCCCTGTGTTATTGCATTGTTTGCACCCCTGACCGGAACATGCTTCATGCTTACCCTTTTTATGTGACCATGGCATACGAAACCCACTTCCTTTTGTTTTTCGAGATGAACTTCCATAGACAGACTCGTCGACAATATCTTTCCATTCCTTTGAACCGTAAGCTAAGTTGAGTGTGTTTATAATATGTTCTCTAAGTGCTAAGGCAGATGATCTATCTACTACAAAATCGGGCCAGTTAATGTGAATACCCGTTTTTATAAGGTGTCCAGCTGGTTTTGGAGCAGCTACGGATATGAGAGCTTCTTTACCTCCGAATTTTTTTACCTTATCACATATCACTTTACATATACTTTCAACTTCCGAAAATGTCATTTCATCTTCGTCTTTATAGTCGAGATCTACAAAAAAGTTATAGTTTTCTGTTTTCTGTTCGACGACAAATATCTTTTCACCTGAATTATAAGCCTCTACGTACTTTTCATAAAAAGTATTCAATCTATCAAATGGCACGGAAAGGACGCCACCGTCCATGAGCACATGTGATAAATTGGAACCATTCCAGAACCCCTGTTCTTTACACCATTTTTTAAACATGGTTACTTACCAATTATTGTTTTTATTTTTTTATATTCATTAATCACTATCGTAGTGATGTCTCCAAATTGTTTTTCTAACTGATACTTCTGGATATTCTTCGTTTTCTGATAAAGACTTTTTTAGTACGAGTAGTTCATATACTTTATCATTCGTGTGTAATTCTGCATACCTGTTTGCTTTTTCTCTCGTATAACCATGTCTTTCTACGAGAAGATCTGCTATTTGCGAAAGAATATAAACCTTGGACTTCATTATTTAATAGAGAAGGTTTTTCTATTCGTTGAAGTTACACACGCGTAGAATTCTGGGTTATTAAGAACATTTTTAACTATTCGATCCCACTGTTTTTTGGTATTAAATTCTGTTAATGTTTCAAAATTCATGAAATCGTTTTCATCAAACGTTCTTTTAATTGGTTGTTTTTGTATTTTTTTAAGGTTAGTTTTTTGTTTTTCATCGTTGAACTTTTTTATGAGTTCCGATTGTTCTTGTTGTGTATAATTTACGAAAAATATGAACACATTATATTCTAATTCAACACCGGGGCTTTCTTTGACTATAAACTTGAAAGTCGTATATTCACCTTTTTTTAGAGATACAACCCCTCGTGTTTCCTCCTCTAATTCTCTCAGCGCACACCTAATTGGATTTGGAATTTCTCTTCGCCTGCACCCTCCGGTGACGAAAATCCAATCTTTGAATCTTCGATCCCGGACAGTCAGAAACTTTGGTTTGGAACCTGTAAAGGATACAGGTATAGCTATAGCCTTATATTTCTTCATTGCTCATTAGCAAGTTATAATTAAGCGAGATGATTATTCTGAGGATTCTTCCTCGCTTTCTTGATTTTCTTCAAGATCATCGACCACTTGGGCTTCTTTTACTTCGTTATTTTTAGTCATTTGAGGTGCTCCTGAGTTAACTGGAATTGGTCCTATTTGCGATAAAAATGAAGTTATTTGTCCATTCGTACCCTTGACTTCATTTAATTCGTCTTTTGTGCTTTTGAGTTCTTTGTATAGGTATAATGAACCTACTATACAGATTAGAATGGCAACAACTGTAGCGGTATCTCGATCAAACGTAAACATTATATGTATTAAAATATAAATTTATGTTTTTAAGTTCGTATAATCGCACCCATGTGTGCGCCTTTTTCTTTTGGACACTCATATCCCTGTTGAGCAAATTGAATCTCCTGGAAGTGACCTTCTTTACACTCAGCATTTTGTAATTGTTCGTGTTTTTTAGAGTCGACGAGATGATTCAAAGTTCCGGATTTGGGATCGTATGTAATAATAAAAATGAAAGCAGAGAGAAAAACTAATTGCCAGAACATTTATAATAAGTGGCTAAAATTAAATTAGTTGGAATACATCAAACCACCCATACCGTTTTCGATACGGAGGATGTTGTAATTGATGCCATAGACATCATATTCGAACGTATCACCTTCGACGACAAGTCTCGCGGAATCGAGCCTACTGAAGTTGAGCGACCCAGTTGGTTGGACCTTAGACGTATCGAGACAGAATGGAACCAAGATGATTGTATCGTTATTAGCACCACCAGTGCAAACATCACCGTGAGCTGTGTGGTAATAGATTGGCACCGATGTAAAGTGTGGGGACACTGTCTTTGGGTCAGCAACATCCGTACCATTGATTTGAAGTCTCATCTTCGTGGTGTCAGCAAGTTGTTTATTAACATTAACGGTGTTTTCTGCGATCAAATACTTGATTGGGTGGTTAAAGTTAAGTTCTTGTGTAGCTGACCCTGATGCAACAGCTTTTTGTGTTTGTGTGACGATCATGTTTTGTGGCGTACTGGACAAAGCCGTGCGTTCATCCGTATCGAGGTGGATGAATTGAGAGAAAACTTCAACATCACTTGGTGGAGTAGCAGCCCATGTAATTCTCAATTCCACATCGTGGTATTGGAGCGCGACCAATGGGAGTGCGGATTGGGCGTTTTCGCAAAACGAAAACCTGAGTGGGTAGAATGTACCTTGACCGGCAACGTACGACGATTTAGAGGCCGTTTGGTCCATGGTAATTGGCGCGAGTAGCGCGGAAAATTTAAATTCTTGTGTGTCGATGACTTGACCACCAATCAAAAGTTCAACCTTGGAAACAGCCGTTTCCCACGCGACGTGATTAGCCGATCTATCTGCGAGATAGACGTATCCGAGCATATCACCTTTACGTTCGAATCTAACAGTGGACATACCGTTAGCAGATGGGTTGCCCTGGATAGTTTGTCTTTCGACAGTTTGGGCAAAGTTTGTGTGACGTTTATAGTTAGATCTAAAAAAAGAAACTTCGGGTTGGCCGACAAGGTGCGCATCTTGGGCGCCTACAGCAACGAGTTGAGCAATACCTCCAGACATATTTTATATTATACTAAGGTTTTTTATTTTTAAGCCCATGTATAATATGAAAGATTGAAAAAAAAATGAATTACGCTGCTGTGAATGAGATTGCATTCATGTATATTTTTTCCGCACCCGATGCACCAATTTTTGATACGGTCAAAAGACCGTGACTGTTCTGGTCTATGGAAACATCGGCCGTAAATGCGATAAAATCAATACCAGCTGTGATTGTTTTAAGAACTTTTCTATCTGCTCCTGACGCTACAAGGGGTACGACGACCTGACCACCACTTGGTAAGTTTGTTACGTTAAGTATTGCAACATCTGCATCTATTGATACAGCGGGTGCTGTTCCATACGTTTTGTTTTTACAATCTATTTCGAGCGTTCCCGAACCCGTAGTCCAAGTAGTTGAAATTTGTGTGTTTGTGAGTTGAAGGTTTTGTGAATATACGTTACCTCCTGTATGTACATCTTTACCAACTTCAATGTTATTCGTTGTAACAAACGCATTACCTGTAGCTGTAAGTTGTAGAACGTTTGAAGTTACATTTGCACCTGCACTTGCACTCGCAACATCATCTAAATTAAATGGTGATGCAGATACGTGTAGAGCACCAATCGTAATATTGTCGGCTGATACATTTCCCGATATTGTGAGTACATTGGACCCATACGTGTTAATTGTAAGGTTAGAATCTGTGGTCGCACCCCAAGCTGTACGACCAATACTGACGTTAGCCTGTACGCCTGTGCCTTCCTCGTGGATAAATTCCATAGTTGAACCACCTTGTCCCCCTGAATCATAAATTTCACCTGTCGTGTGATTAATCGCTAAAACGTTCTTTGACGATGTTCCTCCACCGACAACGTCCGGATCGACCTCAATAGCGTTAATTATTTTTAGGGGGCTTTTATTGAGAGATGTACCTGCGGTCGATTCAATTATAATATCGGTTGCGAAATCGATTCTTTTCGTAGCTGCGATATCGATATCACCCGCAGACGTTAAACCTGTGGTTGTGTTATTAAACGCAACCGTTTCTGTTGTCGTTGCACCCCCCTCTGTAATAGTCTGTAAAGTAGAAGAAACATCGTCCCATGCTATACCCGCGGCTGAACTTCTAAGGAATTTTTTACTTGATGCTGTATGAGGAGGAAGTTTATCTAACGCCGTTCCTCCAGACGCTGGACCTAATAACAGTTCGTTTTGTGCTACTGCAGTTAAACCCGTACCACCCTTGGCGAGTAAGACTTGTGAGCTCAAATTAGCGGGGTCGAGTACAGTAAGACCTGTGGTTACACCCGTACCACCACGTGCAGTAGCAACTGTTCCAGATGTAAGGTTAGTTGCATTTAGTGCTGTGAGCCCTGTAGTTACACCCGTACCTCCAAGTGAAGTATGAACTGAACCGGAATTCATAGACGTCGAACCTAAATTTAAACCTGTTATAAATGAACCTTCGCCATGAAAACTATCTGCGGTTACTTTACCCGTTGTCGTGACGTTACCGGATAACACGTTACCCCAAACATTTGCCGTGATGTATCCATCACTCGTTGACATAGTTGGTGTAACCGTATCACTTTCGGATTTACTTGTTGTATAAGCGATGGTATATTCCTTACCTATTGTCTGACCCAAAAAACCTGCAAATACGTTTGCGGTTGGTCTTGACATGTGTTGCCCCATATCCTTTGCGTCTACGGCATTTCCGTGTGCGACTGCAAATATTTTATCGGTAATGTAGTGATCGTTTGAGTGTTGCGACGTAACATTACCTTGGACAGTTAAGTTTCCGGAAATGACTACGTTTGAACTAATAGATGTAATTTCACTAGTTGCGTCATATTCAATTTTACTCTCATCAAGAACGCCAGACGTGTTCACGTACGGTATACTTTTATTAGTTAAGCCTCCAGTACCCGTACCACCTCGAGCCATAGGAACTATACCAGTATTAGTACCCTGATCCAAATCTAAGTGAGTTATACTCGAACCGTTTCCGTTAAATGATCCTTGAAAAGTCGATGCATGAATTTCACCATTTGGTACATTTAATACATTTCCCGTACCGTTTAATGCAACTTGTGCATCCGTTACTTCTAGAGCTACACCCGAAGCTTTATTTAATGTCATAACTGCATTGGAAACGTTAGATACACCTGTTTGTGATTCAAGTACTTCGTCTAACGTAAGTGGAACATCTGACCATATGGGTGCCGTTTTAGTAGGGTTTAATCGGAGAAATTGACCTGCAGTTGCCGACGATACACCTAATGTGCTAATTGTATCATGCGCAGATGCGTATGGTATATCACCTGTTGTATATGTATCACCAATACCTGTACCACCTCTTGCGACATCGAGAACACCCGTAGTTATATTACCCGTACCTATATCTGTTACAGAACTACCATCACCTGATATACTTGATGCAGTAATTGTAGATGCCGATATGGCATTGGATCCTTTTATTTCGCCGTAGAGACCTGCCTCTGCACTAACTTTATTTGCTTCTACGACATTAGACCCTAGTATATCACCATACATTGATAGTGCACTAACTCTATTTGCTGATACGACATTAGACCCTTTTATTTCACCATATATACCTGTTGTTGCAATAAGGTCATCGGTCACTATGTCAGTACCTTGTATATCTGTTGCACTAATATCAGTTGCTGTTATATTTGTTGCTGATATGGTATTAGATCCTAATACGTGACCATATAGACCTGTAGACGCACTTGTATTTACACTTGTAATGTTACTTGCCGTAATTAAATTAGACCCACTTATGTTACCAAATATATAGTTATCGACAACTATATTACTGTACGCTTTTAACGATGTTGTTGGGTGAGTAAGATCAAGTGTGTTCGTTGTTATACTCGCTTTATCGGTGACAATTTGTAAATTGAGATTTGATAAGAGACCACCATCACCGTGATAATATTGTGCGTTTATATTCCCGGTTGTTTCTAAGGCGTATTTTGAGTTGGTAGGTACATTCATAACGGTTTGACCATCTGCACCTAACGTAAATAAATTCTGTGGGTTTGTATTTGCGATTGCGACGTGAGACGTTGCTTGTATATCTCCCGTGTGTATAATACCAGATACTTGAATTTTATTTGTATTATCTTTATCGATAACGACCGCGTCTCCCGCAGTCGATAACCTATTTGTTTTTGTATTACCTACAATTCGGAGATCATCGGTATCACCCACTGCTCCTTTAATAAAAACCTTATCGGCTACAGATAAAGCGTGTGTAGGGAGTGTATTTGCAATACCTACGTTAGACGATGTAACGAAAGATGTCGTTGGGTGATTAAATTCAACTACATTTGCTGTAGTATTACCTACAGTAGTTGCATTTTGTAAAGTAATACCACCTAACAAATCTGTAGCTACACCTGAATCTACAAGTTCTGCTGTTTGTGCGTGGTATGCGAAAAAGTTTGCGCCTGCTAATTCTGCGACCCGTAAAGGTGTCATATAAACTGAACCTGGTGTTGACGCCGCTATGGGTGCATCTGACGCATTTATCACGATAGTGTTTTCGGCCTGATTATCATTAGCGTGTTTACCAAACCGGATTTTGGTAGACCGCTCGATGGTAGGTATATTTTTAACCATTTAATATAAGTAAGTATTTTTAATTGGCGTACGTCAAACCCGCCATACCATTTTCGATTCTGAGAATGTTGTAATTTACGGCGTATATTGGATCGTTTATAATCATATTTTGACTATGTATCTTTGCAGAGTCTAAACGACTAAAATTGAGCGTTCCTGTCGGTTGGAGTGAGCTCGTCGAAAGACAAAAGCAGTATAAAAAGAAATCGGGCGACGTTACGAATTGTGTGTGGTAATAGTTTTGAATTTCCATAAAATGTGGTTTCCCCCACTTATAATTACCTATATCGAGACCGTTTATCTCAATTTTTATTTTATTACTCGCGGATGTTAACGCACCTTCTGTTGATGTATCGGAACATGCGAGGTATTTTACGGGGTGGTTAAACGTAAGTTCCTGTGTAAGTTCCTGTGAAGGAATACTTTTTTGAACTTGTGTTATGAGTAGATCATGGTTTCGTGATACTATATTTCCACGTTCTTCGTTATCGAGGTAATAATAATTTGAATAACACTCGACATTATAATTAGCCGCTTGAGAACCCCAGTGAATACGTAATTCAACTTCGTGGTATCGTAAAGCAACTATGGGTATAGCACATTGAGGACCTTCACAAAAAAAGAAACGTAAAGGGTAAAAGTATGAACGTGCACTTATACCTGGATGTGTACCATTTGAGCTTTTAGAAACGTTCGTCGCGAACGTATCTATTGCTATTCTTTCGGTAAACGCGGCGTCTTGTGAATCTATGACCTGACCACCAATAATCAATTCGACCCTATCGATTATATTTTCCCAGTGTTGGATATCAAGCGATTTCGTGTTATCGTCTATAGTAAAGTATGTGTATCCTAATAAGTCACCTGATCTTGGAAATTTGATCGATGACATAGCGTTATTTTTCACAGCTCCCTGTATCGTTTGCTTTTCTGTGGATTGTGAAAAATTAGAATGCCGTTTGAAAGTTGAGCTAAAGAATGAAATTTCTGGTTTTCCCATAATGTGCTCATCTTGAGCACCAATGGCAATAAGTTGAACAACACCAGAAGACATTTATAATAAGAAAAGGTTAAAATTATACGTGTATATCGCCCTGAAAATATTAGAAGGCTAAATTTCTTTTTTTGCAAACGAATCTAAATATTAAACAGGTTTCGGTTGTGTCTGCCGCTTCACCTGTTTCCTTTAACAACTCAACAGTCATTCTATCGAGTTTCTTTATTGGGTTATAATATTGTTGAATAACTGGGTATTCATTTTTAAAAATGAGTCGAGACGTTCCACCTGTTACGAGAGAACCAAAAACACCATTTAACATATTATCATCAGCCGTATCAAGATCTGTTTTTCCTCTTTGAGAAAAGAAAGTTCTTAATTCGTCAATTTTGAGGTGGACGAGTTTGTGCGCTCCACCTATACCGTTAATATGAGCAGCTGTTAATTGAGCCTGGACTATATTTTCGAGTGGTGTTGGGAAGAATGTAGTAAATTTTTGTTTTGAAGAATCATCAACGGAATCAACGATAACGGTGTGATATTCATATTCGAAATCGGGTAAAGTTGACTGACTAGTCACTAACGCCATTTATATATACTGGAGATTTTACTTCATCTTATAACTCGACTGTTCCTTGACGAGTTGTTGTCCGCCACAAACCCCACCTCGACTATCGGAATAGTACGAGTTACCGAGGCACGATGGTTTCGATTCGAGATCAAAAAGGGAACCTTCATTCGTCGTTTCAATTTCGATGGTCTGGTAATTGCTGGTTCGCATAGCGGCGAGAGCACATAACATCAAGAAGACAATCGCGATTGCCTTGAGAGTATTTTTGTTGGTGGCGTTGAGTTTCATTTGTTATGAACAAATATTTTTTATAAAGTGCGTTAAAGGATTTAGAATACTTTCAATATAAAGATTAAATGGACGGTGAGATTATCCTCAATAGAAGTGATACAAATGTAATGAAACTTGATGATAACGAACAGGCTCTTATGAATGAGATTGAAATTGAAATCCCAAGACCTCAGCCTGTGAAAAAACAAATGCCAAAACCCATGAAGACGCAATTTACGCCACCACAAACACAATCTTTTCAGGAAGATATTGATTCTTTCGCAAATCCAAATAAACAAAATCCACCTTCCGTACCACCACCAGAAGATCCAGTTGATTATGGTGAATACGAAGAAGAGGAACCGGGGTACGAGTATGCGGGTGGCGGAGGAGGAGGTGGTGGAATGCCTTATATGGAAGAGGAAAAACCAACACCAGGCTATAAAACCATCGATGAAGAAAAAGCTGATCTCGTAAACAAACTCGGAAGACTCGAAAAGAAAGGTTTTACGGTAAACAAGAGATTGAATGTATATTCACCAATAGACGAACTTAGAAACGAAGTAAAGAGAATTACATATAGCATAGACGTTGATAAATCTATAAAGTTTTCGAGACGTATGCTCGTTGCATGTACGACCGGTCTTGAATTCTTAAACAAAAAGTATAACCCATTTGAAATTCAGCTCGACGGTTGGTCTGAAAATGTTATGGAAAATGTAGACGATTACGATGAAGTTTTTGAAGAATTATACGTGAAATACAGAACTAAAATGCACGTTGCCCCAGAAGTAAAACTTATTATGATGCTTGGTGGATCGGCCATGATGTTTCACTTAACGAATAGCATGTTTAAATCAGTCATGCCTAACATGAACGACGTGATTAAACAAAATCCAGGACTCGTTCAGAACATGGTATCTGCGGTACAAAACACAGTTCCTAAATCCCAACAGGGTACGGGTGAACCAACCGTAGATGAAAATGGGAGACGAGAAATGCAAGGTCCGGGGTTTGATATCTCGAGTCTTATGGGAAATATCATGATGCCTCCACAACCACCAATGAACACAACAAGTATTAATAAACCAGACGATACGGAAATTGATATCGAAGACGATATTTCGGATATTGCCGAACCACCAAATTTTGATACGGGTAAAGAAGGTGGTGATGACGAAGTGCGAGAAGTCAAAGTCACCCAGACCAAATCGAAAAGAGGGGGTGGCAAAAAGAAAAAGACCGTCGAAATTAATTTGTAAACTTACTATAAATGATAGGGTATTGTCCTTTAGATGAAGACCCTATTGAGATACCTTCTCGGCGGCGAGAAGTTGCACCCCCGACCCCAGTCGAACCACAGGCGGCGGCGAGACCTAGACGTTCTAGATCTTTCCTCGGTGAAGACGACACGGAGTGCAATTTCGTCGTTATGTTTTTCATTGCGGGCGTAATTGCCTTAGCGGTTATGGACGCACTTCCTAATAAAAAGTGATCGACTAAACCATCTACCATCCTGCTTTTTCCAGCATGGTAAATGTGATTTCGTTTTTTAATTAGTGTTTATGTACTTTTTGCCTTTTCGGGTATGAAGTGTCCGTCATCGTCAGTCCAGGGTGTATCTAACATGTATTTATCTTTTCTTTCACCTATAACTAACCAGCTAACGTTTGCTGTAGAAGATGCGTTTTGACACGATATTGTAAGTGTGTTTCCAGATACTGACCCCTTTACTGCGTCCCAATCGGATTCGTTCGTTGTAAAACATTGAACGTCCCTGTTTAGTGCTTCAAATGTACCACTCGTCATGTTAGAAACTGTATCTAAGTTTATAGAAGCACTTCCGTTTACTAGATTAACTTTACCTCTATATATGAGATCGGCTTTTGGACCTTCTATGAAAGAGTGATAAAGTGTATGTGTATTGCTCATACTTGGGAGTGGGTGATCTATTTTAAAGGAACCACTAGGTTTTGATAACCAACCATTAACAGTAGCATTACCCTGAACGTATAGATCACCATTAGAACCATAACCCGGCAGGTAGGACGAACCCTGATCAATTTTCACTGAACCTCGTATCGTTAGTATATTATTATAGTCGGTAGTACCTCCAATGGCAGCAAGATAACCATTACCGTTTTCATCAAAAGTAACTTCAGGTGGGCCAGCACTACTGTTATAAACCCACGCGACAACGTTACTAGTTCCAGTTCCACCCCCAAACGTTTGTGCGACTCCATTAATTTTGAAACTACTACCAGTCGACATATTAATATCACCATTTACGTCTAATGTATGCTGTGGATTCGTTGTCCCAATACCAACTTTACCAGCAGCCTTATAAGTATCACCGACTGATTTAAATTGGATTTCACCTATACTTAATTGATTACTGGTACTTAGTGTATCTGATAATTCATACGCAATTAACCTAAAATGTGTATAAGATGGTGCTGCAGTGAACTTAATACTTGTATAATTTCCGGTCGTGTACGTTTTTCCAGTAAAGAAAGCTATATTTGTCCATGACGAACCATTGTTACTTCCCAAAAGTCTACCCTCACCTACACATTTATCCAGATGACCTGTTCGTGGAGCTATTTTTATTTCATTTATAATTATACCCGCTGGAAATTGAAATTGTATCCATTCACCATATTCCACCGCATTACCTGGGTTATATGTTGTATATGTACCAGAGACATAAACACCAAAGTTATATAAACTAGAACCACATAACCAACCTTCGTTACTTATTGTATTATTAAATGCGTACCACGGATCCTCGGAACTACTATTGGTACTACTCGCAGATGCTACATTCTGCCCCGAAGTATTATGTGTCATTGGAGCTGTTGGAAATGTCTGTGCATTACTTTCCCATTCACTACCGGGCACTGACCATGTCATTTGACTCCCACCAGTTGATGTAAGTACTTGTCCAGACGTTCCCGTGGAACCACTTATTTTTAAAGGACCCGTTAAGTTCATATCACCATCAACGTGTAATAGAGATGTGGGATTCGTTGTCCCAATACCAACTTTACCACTCGTATCGATCGTCATTTTTGTATTAGTCGAAAGAGAATCCCAAGCGGTACTAAGTTTCATTTTGTTAGAATCACTATTATCCATACCAAAAGACCACCCTCCTTCACTTTCAGCATTAAAGGATATATAAGGATCTCCGGCACTACTAGAACCTTGATAACCACCTACTTGGAGTGCGAGTATAGAATCCTCATTTGGTGTATTCGCGTTATTGTACACTAAGATACCATTAGTTGCTGGGTTACTTCCGCCACTTGACATTACCTCTAAACGCGCACCTGGTGCAGTTGTCCCTATACCAACATTATTAAACTCTCTATAAATGTGCGACGGCGTTGTCGTTAATTCCGTCCAAGCCCCTCCACCCCCAAACGTTTGTGCGACTCCATTAATCTTGAAACTACTACCAGCCGACATGTTAATATCACCATGTACGTCTAGTGCATATGCGGTATTTTGATTCACAGTTGTATTTATACCAATTTTACCAGAATTATCGATTTTTACTTTAGGGGTAAACGAACCATAATGGTTACCATAAATATTAATATTATCCCATTGTTGAGTCTGTCCTCCAGAAACCATGTTCACAATAATTAAAATTCTATCGTATGGATCGTCGTCATTGTAATTCGGTGTTCTAGTGAATATGGTATTATTACCAGTGGAAAAATTAAATTGACCTAAATCACCAGTATCGTGTATAAAATCGTATTCTATACCATCGTTACTACCGAATACATATGCTATTCGTGGTTGGTAAAACCTGTCTGCATTTACATCTAATCGAGTGAGGTAAATTCTACTTGTCATGTGAAGTTCTATCCATTCACCTTTATACCCGGGAATTCTTTCGACTGAACCTAAATATCGTCCACGTGTTCCTTCAAGACTTGAGTTAGCATAACCGGTTAAATCCCAACTACCAGACCCCCCAAACGCTTTCCATGCATTTGCTACATCCCTCGATGCGGTTGCTGTATATCCATATGAAGTATTACTCGATAATGCAACTGAAGGATGCATTACTATTCCGCCTATTACTATTTCTCCCCATTCTGTAGGTGACTGTGTTGCTCCAGCTTGATTAAATTTATAATCCGTATGTTTATTTATATAATTAAAACCCAAACCTGTTAGTTCTCTACCTTTACCTACAAACCCCTGGGTACTCTTAATTTTTCCATCTACGTGTATAGCTTCGATTGGTGACCGGGTATTTATACCTAACATACCAGCACCAATGCCGTTTCTGTGCATGACAGCACGTATATCTTCTTGTGTTCTATCGTACCCCGCACTTAAATCAAATGCTATTTGACCACCTTTTAAACGTATTCTATCTGGACCGTGTGTACCACCACCAGTTGCATCCGCGTTATCATTACCTTTAAATAAAAGTAGTTCAGCCTTTTCCTCAGTTTCATAAACGCGGTTTTCTATAACTGTGAGTTCATACGCATTATCTGATTTTGAACCACCGAAGTATATACTTTTATTACTCGTACTCGAATCATCGTTTGTACCTATAGATATACCTGTTCCCTGAATATACCCTCCCACAGTTACGTTACCTTTAACAACCATAGACTGAGTGATAGTGTATACCCAAATATTTGACATACCTG
>Ga0208410_1001260_pt1 | contig 13326 bp, 14 predicted proteins | sample ETN02SmetaG_3_FD_185787 | JGI IMG/M metagenome (GOLD analysis project Ga0208410, IMG submission 185787) | Marine microbial and viral communities from oxygen minimum zone, Eastern Pacific Ocean - ETNP2014F10-02SV257 (SPAdes) (version 2) | ecosystem: Environmental > Aquatic > Marine > Oceanic ... | reverse complement strand
CTGCAGGTATCATTTCAAATGGAGGGGCTGCTAAATCAAATCTTTTTGCAATTCTCAGATTTCTATCTTTTATGAATGGAAAGGGGAAATCAGTCTTATTTCTGAGTTCCCTTATACCACTTTCTTCACCAGGAGCCAATACTAAAAAAGTTATATTACACTTGTTAAAGTCATCTTTTTTATCACGAATTCTAATTAATTGTTCTATACAAATTGGACAATTAACAGATTTAACGGTTATTAGACATACCGTTTTATTTTTTGATAATTCTGAGATAACTATTTTATTCGCATCAATATCATAAACATTTTTTGGAAAAATGTTTTTAGATGTTTGTGCAACTATTATTTGGAGAATAAATATTAAAATAAATAATTTTTTATAAAAAAAACGGACAAATAATTCATAAATATTAAGCAAGAACATTTTGAAACTCTGATACAACAGCTTCAGCATCCTCACTGCTTATTCCTGAATTCGTAACAAGCCTATAATTATTAGAACTAATCTCAAAAAAATGAATCCCACTTTCTTTCATTTTATCAAGAAATTGAATACTGCCTATATCAGAATGATTTAATTGAAAATAAATAATATTAGTCTTAATTCTATCTAGATTGATATTTATCCCATTTAAATCACTAATGCCTTCAGCTATAATTCTTGCATTATGATGATCATCAGTTATCCTATTTTTAAATGTATCAAGCGCTATAATACCTGCAGCTGCTAAAACTCCAGATTGTCTCATCCCGCCGCCTAAGGCTTTTCTATTCCTTCGTGCATCATCTATAAATTTATTAGAACCACAAATTAAAGATCCTGCAGGAGCAGACAAGCCTTTGGATAAACAAAATGAAACAGAGTCAACATCTTTCACTAAATCTTTTACCGCTACATTAAGAGCAATAGCAGCATTAAATATTCTTGCCCCATCAACATGAACAGATATTGAGTTGTTTTTTGCAATTTCAACAACCTCATCCATATAGCCTATTGTTAGAGGCATACCACTACATCGATTATGAGTATTCTCTAAACAAATTAATTTCGTAATAGGAAAATGTATATCATTTTTCCTAATAGAATCTTTGATATCATCTAGTAATAAAGTCCCATCTTCTTGGTTCTGTATTTGTCTAGAATGAACTCCACCAAATGATGATATATTCCCAGCCTCATAAAGAAAAGTATGAGCCTGATCTCCAAGAATAACTTCATCACCTCTATTACAATGAGTTATAATAGCAACAAGATTTGCCATAGTCCCACTAGGAACAAATAAAGCCGAATCTTTGTTTGTTATTTTGGCAGCTAATTCTTCAAGTTTATTTACAGTTAGGTCTTCTTGAAATACATCATCTCCTAATTCTGCATTAACGATAGCATCTAACATATCAGTAGATGGTAATGTAACTGTATCGCTTCTTAAATCAATTTTTTTCATTAAAAAAAATAGAATTAATCTTTCTTATCAATATTATTAATATTTTGCTTAACAGATGAAACATTAGGAGCTGCACCTTTTTGAATCAATTGAAGCGTATCATTTTTATCATATATTCCAATAATCCCATTTTTATTTTTATCATTTGAAATTAATGACGTTCTTTTCCCATGCTCATTAAAGGTAGCAATATAGCCATCCCCATTATTCTTTGAACCTGACATAATTGTACTATTACCATTAACATTTTTTGTTTTAATATAGCCATTATTATTTTTATCAGACCCTGCAATAAAAACAGGACGACCGTTAGAATTATTGCTGATAATTAGACTGTTACCACTTTCTTTCTCACCGATAAACACTGCATTTTTACCAGTCCTGTTTCTAATATTCAAATATCCTTTACTATCACTACCAGATCCAATCCTTACTGATGGAGCGCCATCTTCATTATAAGTTATAACACTCCCACTTCCAGAAGGATGTTTACCGATCATTACCGTATTTTTACCATCTTTACTAACTGTTTTAATATATCCACCTTCAGAACTATCAACTACAGTTAAAGAATTAACAATAAGATCTTCAGGTCCATTATCTTTATTCATCTCTTCTTTTAGCTCATTACGAACTACAATTAATTTTTCTAATAACGTATTAAATTCATTTCTTAAATCATCATCCTTAGACTGAATAATTGCCAAACTACGTAATTCAGGGTCAGTTGATTTAAGTCTTCCAAGGCCGTAAATATTTTCAAGTTCAATATCTTCATCTAATTCAGATAATCTATCTGCAATTCTAAAAATTTCATTTTGCATGGAATTAAGCTGATCATGATATTGTTTGTCAAAGGTATTATATTCAGAACACTCTTCATCTTTTCTAGTGAAATAGTGATACTCCCTTGTCGTCATTGCATTAAGCCCTCTAGCCTTTAATTCTAAATAAAGATCATCATAACATGGGTTAAATTGACTTATTACAGTGTTATTTATAAATAATAAACTATATACAAACCCATAATAAACTATATTCTTCATAGAGGTACCTCTAAATACTATTTTTACTTATTTCATTTAAAGTATGTGGGAATCCCCTAACTCCGCAACCAAAGGGATTGCTAAATCTATTTATAATTAATGAATTTGAACAACTAAATTAAGACTATTATATTATCTACCTATTTTCAATTAAAAGATTAATATTTCTCAAAACAATAAATAACTAAGGGTAAGACATGAGCGATAAAAAAGACTTTAACAAAAAATATAATAAAATGATCGATGATCTTCAAATTCAATTAGTACATATGCAAGATTGGGTCATTGAAAATAATAAAAAAATCGTCATTGTTTTTGAAGGTAGAGATGCCGCCGGAAAAGGTGGAACTATAAAAAGAATCACTGAAAATTTAAACCCTCGTAGTTGTAGAGTAGCAGCTTTAGCAAAGCCATCTGATAAAGAAAAAACCCAGTGGTATTTCCAAAGATATGTTTCTCATTTACCATCTGCAGGAGAAATAGTACTTTTTGATAGAAGCTGGTATAATAGAGCTGGAGTTGAAAAAGTCATGGGCTTTTGTACAGAAAAAGAATATATAGAGTTCCTGCAGACCACTCCAGAGTTTGAAAGAATGTTAATTCGTTCAGGAATTATTTTATTAAAATATTGGTTCTCAGTAAGCCCAGATGAACAAGTAAAACGTTTTAAAGGTAGAATCAACGATCCTACAAAAGTTTGGAAACTAAGTCCTATGGATGTTGAATCTATTAATAGGTGGGAAGACTATTCTAAAGCAAAAGATAATATGATGGAACATACTGACACAGATTATTGCCCTTGGAATATTGTTGAATCTGATATCAAGAAAAAAGCCAGAGTAAACTGCATAAGTCATTTACTAAGTAAGATACCTTATGATAATATTGAGCATGATTCAGTTGAATTACCTGAAAGGTTACCATCGAAGACATATGAAAGGCCTGATCGATCAAATTTTAACTATGTCCCAGAAGTACTATAAATAATATTATTTTTTAGTAACTAGTAACTGCTTAATACGTTCAAGCGCAGATATTAAATAATCCTCAGGTGTTCCATATCCAAAACGAATAAAACCCTCTAAGCCAAACCACTTCCCTGCTGTCAATAATACGCTGCAACTATCTCTCAAACGATATGTTAATTCTTGAGAGTTAACGCCATTATTAATACCTACAAATGCAATTGCTCCAGCTTGAGGGGGTGACAAACTAAAAATCCCATTACAGGTACCTATCCAATCAATTAAAATATTTAGATTTTTATTTAAATGTGCTTTAGTCCCATCTAATATTTTCTTACGCCTTTTTTCTTCTAGAATTCTTGATGCAATCCAATCACTATGGTAGGCTATACTTATTGATGTATAATCATGGAAAGACCAGGCTTTTGTTATATAATTTTTTGGACCTACAGTCCAGCCAATTCTTAAACCAGGAAGTCTATAGGCTTTTGAAAGTCCAGCATTGACTATTGTTTTTTCATAAAGCCCATAAAAAGATGGTGACTCAACTCCATTCAGTTCAGCCCCACGATATACTTCATCTGATAAAATCCAACAATTGTTTTTCCTCGCAATATCAACAATAGCATGCATATTTTCTTCATTAATGATTGAGCCAGTTGGATTATTTGGATGACATACTGCAATCATTTTTGTTTTTGAAGTAATCAATGACTCTAGCTGATTAATATCCCACTGCCATCCTAATTCTTCTTGGAGAGGTAGCTCTTTAACCAAAACACCAAAACTTCGAGCAATCCCTCTTATTTGAAGATAATTTGGAACCATATATATTAACTCATCGTCAGGTTCAAGCATGGTCATCACAGCTATAAAGTTTGCTTCTGCTGATCCAGATGTAGCTAAAACATTATCAATCTGAGCATTATTATATAGATTAGCTATTTTTTCTCTGAGTAATGGAGTGCCGGTAGTATGACCATAGATTATCTCAGTATTAATTAACTCCTTGAGCTCATCATCAGTAAGAATATTTTTTAATGCAAGTGGATGAAGACCACTTTCTGATAGATTGTAATCTACCTCATGTTCAAATAAAGATTGATTTCGTTCAAGTTCAAATTCTTCAAATTTCATTTTTTAATTCCTTATATGCTTTGTAAACAGCCTTGGCTATTTGAATATCTTGTACAGCTACTCCTGTTAAATCCGCCACAGTGACCTGATTATTTCTACAGCGAAAATCTTTATTTGAATGAATTACCTCACCAAGCTCAATAATATCATCAATAACAATTAATTTATTTTTTAGAGCATGAGCAATCTCTCCTCTTTCAATGCACTGAGATATGCTATCAGCAATAATTAGATCAGCTCTATCTAAAATTTCTGGCTCTAGCTCTTGTTTACCAATAGAATCCGAACCCAAAGCAGTTATATGTGTACCAGGTTTAATTTTATCTAATTTGAGCAATGCAACTTTTGAGGGTGTCGCTGTAATAATTAAATTACACGATTCTGCAATATCATCTGTGGAATTAACAATCTCAACATCCCATCCTTTCATAGATATATCGTTTTTATATTCTGATAAGTTTTTTTTATTTCTTCCCCACACCTTTAACTTTCTACATTCTATAATATCTGATAAAAAAAGAACCTGCATTCTCGCCTGGACACCCGTTCCAATCACGCCAATACAATTAATTTTTTCTGGTGCTAATATTTCTGCACAAATACCTCCTGCAACGGCTGTTCGAATATTTGTTAAATAACATTCATCAACTAATGCAGCCAATTCTTTCCCTGTACTTTTATCAAATAACAGCATCATGCCACCTTGAGTAGGTATAATTCTTTTATCGGAATCTCCATAAAACCCGGATGCAATTTTTACTACAAAGTATTTATCATCTTTAATATATCCATATTTTATATGAACATCACCTTGAGGGTTATCAAAAGTCATTTCACCTACTGGAGGCACAACAGCATTTCCCGAAGAATAAGCTACAAATCCTTCTTTAATTATTGGAAATAAATCAATCCCAGGAATTATTTTTTTAATATCTTCTAGGCTAATAAGCCTCATAAGATTTTTTTCAAAACTTCAATACTAATATTTCTACCGCAAATGATAATACCGACACGCTTTCCTACTAATTCATTTTTCATTTTTATTAGTGCTGCTATGGCAGTACCAGCCGCTCCTTCAACTAACATCCTCTCTTTTTGGATAAAATGAATCATCCCTTCTCGAATCTCATCCTCATTTAATAACACCATATTATCCACGAAAGCTTTACACATATCAAAAGTCACAGAACCTTCTTCAACTCCGCCGGCAGTCCCATCTGATAAAGTTGGGATAGGGTTAATTTTAATAATTTCATCTGCTTCTAATGATTTAATCATAACTGCATGATTTTCAGGTGAAGCGGCAATTACATTTATATCAGACCATACAGATTTTAAATAACCTGCGATACCGCTAATAAGTCCACCTCCACCAACAGAAACAACCACTGCATCTAAATAATCACACTGGTTTTCTATTTCTAGGCCGATTGTTCCTTGACCAGCAACTACCTCATTATCATTATAAGGCGATAAATAAATACCCCCTGAAGATGATGCAACCTCTCTAGCTTTAATTTCCCCATCCATACAATCTTTTCCATAAACCATAATCTCAGCGCCAAAGCTTTTCATATTTGCTAGTTTAGCTTCCGAAGAGTTTTCAGGAACGTATATAATACACGGGACTTCTAATTTTTTACATGCATACGCTACAGCAGCTCCATGATTCCCAGTTGAAGCAGCATATATACCTTTATCTCTATCTTCTTTGGACAGAGATAACATTTTATTCATCGCTCCTCTAAACTTAAAGCTACCCGTATATTGAAGATTTTCAAATTTTAACCAAACGTCTGACCCAGTTAACTCTGATAATAGAGTTGATCTTTCAAATGGGGTTTCCCGTATATGACCTTTAAGCCTCTCTGAGGCTTCAATTACATTTTCTCTAATATTCATAATATTATTACTCTTCATAAAGTTTATATGTATGCACCCTATAATACGAATTAATTAAATCATACTCAGTAACAAAATCACGACCTCTTACATACATTTTCCCAGTTCGATTATCAAATATTTTCATGTCTACAGTAGAACCGCTAATATATTCATAACGACCCTTTAAACTTGAAATTGAAGATGATCCAAGAAACATCATACAACCCACTCCAAATAGAACACCCGTTACAATGCCAATAAAATATTTTTTCATTATTAACTCCCTATTTTATATTAAAAAATTTCTACTATTTAATGCTTAACCTTTGCAATATAATTCGAATGAGGCATGCGAAGGGTTTTAATTATATCACCCGTTGAAGTATCAAAAACAGTAAGCAAAACATCATATCTTTTGTTCCCCACATAATCCTCTTGAGATAGAAGCAAAGTATCTACCTGATATTTTCCGCTTTTTTTAATAATCTGGTTTGATGTTAAACCCATTGTTAACAAAATCAATAAAACAGCTGAAATAAATCCTAATGCATACTGTCTCATAGTTACCTCCTAGTAGTAGTTAAGAATAAAATATAATTATTTTTTTAATGCTAATGGATATAGTGAAACCTCGCCAGACAAAATACGAAACCTATTATAAATCGTCATCATTGGAACCCCAATAACAAGCGCGATAGATGCAATTTTTTGTGCAAGAACACGAATTGTATGAGGCTCAGAGAATAAATTAGCAAGTCCAAAATCAGATAAAATAATTTTAAAAGTTACAATCAGACCAATTAAACTAAAAATAATAGAGAATAAAATATTTTTTTTCTCCATTAGAATATATACAAACGAATAAAAAAACATAGACAAGCATAATAATCTATATAACCAATTCGCAAAAAAAACATGACTACTAAAAAATAGATCAGTAGGTGTAAGTGCAACACCGGCAAAACAAATACTAGCTAAAAACCCAAAACAACTCCCTATCCTTGATATAGACTGGACTCGATCACTCTCATCATATAAACACGGTAAATATAGGAAGAAGAATGAAAAAATAGCGGATAATATAATCAGTGAACCATTAAAGCAATAATAAGGGACTGAGTTTTTTATTCCGGAAATTGATTTAATTCTTCCAAGATCACTCAAAAAATTATTGGAGAAAGAATAACCCGAAGCATTAAGATCTAAACTATTTCCGCCTTCATATGCTAAAGCACCTAATAGGACACATATAATAAAAATAATAATCGATAAAATGGGTAAAATGAAAAATAATAAGTTCTCTAATGAACGCATGTAGAGCTTTTATATTACTAATCCTTAATTATATTACTATAAAAATTGACATCTGATGAGCGTTGATAGACTAGCTCTTGATTTTCTATAATTCTAGAATTTTCGATTTTTACATTATCACAATCTTTAAATGAAAATGCGAACCAACTATTATCATGAATAAAACAATTAACTATCGTTAAACTTTTAACACCAATACCTTTTATACCTATTGCAGCATCACCACTCAGTTCACAACCATTGATATAGATATTATTCCCCTTATTTATTCTTAAAACTTCTGAGTCATGATCACCAATTATCGATGAATCATGTCCTAAACTCAGCCGTTGTAACATTATATTGGATGAATTATTTATTATAAAAACTGGTTGATGAATATCAGCCAAAATAATACTTGATGATATTATACCTTGAATAGTGATATTTATTTTTTCGGTTATAATAATAGGCTTTGATATAATATGAACGCCTGTTGGTATTGAAACTACTTCATTTTGTTTTGCTGAATTAATCATATACTGAATTAACTCATAATTTTCTTCAGCCTCTTTCGCATTTTTTGCAATTAAGACACTATCAACAACAGGAATATTTTCTTCTTCACCTAAAATAAAATCTGCTGGCATCGAGCTAAAAATAGAATTAGAAAAATCATATACCTGCGTTTCGTACCCTTCTAAAGAAATTTCTATTTTATCCCATGGCTGACAATCATTTATTTCATAATTACCTCTTCGATTTGTTAATACGCTCGTCTCCCATTTGAACTCATCTTTGTGGTATCCAGATAATGTGATACTAGCCTCATATAATGACTTGTCATTTTTATCTGTAACTCTTCCCCATAGCTCTCTCTGTGTACCATATGTATTTAAATCAGAATCTATCAGTGAATCTGGGCTAGTGGCTAGATTCATTTTAGTATCAATTTTCTCCCAACTTGCGCCAATTATTTGACCATCATATCCATTACCACTATAATCACTTACGGAAGAATCAGCACCTTCATTAAAAGGCCAAAAACCAATTAAATTTGATGAGCCAGTGTAGTCTAGCGTATCAAAAGTTGGATCTGCACCAGCACCAGAGTTATATAATTGACTAATTTCTTCCGAACTCAGTTTACGATCCCAAATTGATACTCCATCAATCAACCCTGAGAAGTATTCTCCAGAGCTATCCCACATAGTAGCAATAAAAAAACTCTCATCTTTAGGATACGATTTTCCGCTGCCCATCACTTGTGTTATTAATTCCCCATCGACATAAAACGATGAGGTATCTATAATATTAGATGAATCGCCAATGGTACCATCAGTTACGATTGTGTAATAATGCCAATTATTATCTAGCAAAAACTCTGTATCCTTAAGAGCGTCCCAATCATCATTCATTTTTATAGTTCCAACGCTGTCTGATTTTGATGACGACCCAAAGTAAAAAGGGCTTCCTGAAGTATCACTCTGAGATAAAATAGTTCGATTCCCATTATTGTTTAAGTCAGCTTTTAACCATACAGAAATAGTATGATCCCCTGAATCAGGAATAACATTTTCCTCGATAAATATATAATCATTAATACCATCAAATCTTAATCCAGTTGAGTCTGCTGAAGACTCATAATCAGGACCCCCAAAAAACATACATGAGTACGTAAATAAAAGTAGGGGAATAGATATTAGTTTATACACAACCGTAAATTAGTAATTGATTACAAAGATTACAACGTGCCTAATAAATATCGTGACTAAGGTTTTTATATACTGAAGTATAATCTTCTGGATCAAGACTTCCGATACCATTTAAATGATAATTATAGAAATCAAATAAAAGATTATTCATAATCATTCTTATTTTCTTAGGCGATATTTTACCAGAGCCATACTTTTTTGTTAGCCTAGTGAATTGTGAAAAATCCGTAAAATCATTATGCTTTGAGCCTTCAGCAGCGAAATGTACTGATAAACCAGAATTATTTGAACAAAACTCTTTCATCACAGAATAATTATCAGACTTGCCCCAATCAGTTTGTCCTAAATGAGCGAACGGTTTATTAAGATCCTCTTTAATCAACCTCTCTGAAAGAGGTAAAAAATAAGCGTCTAAACCAAAAACAGCATCAATCCTATTATCTAAATAAGCAGATTGAATTGAAGTTGCGCCACCAAAAGAATGACCGAAAATACCAACCTTACTAGTATCTATTATACCTGCATACTTATCATCAGTTAAAAATTTTTCAAAAAGTTTGTCTAACAAAAAACTTATGTCTTTGGACCTTATGTCTAACTGCTTCTCGACCCTTGATATCATATTGGGGTCTGAAGCTTCCTTATCATTTGAAGGCAATTTAGATTTTGGAAATATAATATCATTATTTTCTAAAACTGTTATCGCAGCATCATAGGTATGATCTAATGCAATAACAAAAAAACCTCTGCTTGCTAATTCCTCTGCTTGAAAAGTATTTGCAATTTTTAAACTCCGATGCCCATGAGAGTAAATTATAATTGGGAAACCCCCTTTAATAGGAGAAGCATTTTTATATGAGTTGCACTGAATATCAGTAATCCTATTTGAAAGTTCTTTTGGGACACCAAGCCTAGCAGATAAAGCATCACTAATTAACTCCTGATCTTTTACGTACGCCGCTCTTCTATCTAAATTATTAAGCTTCGCAGGATACCAAATTTTTACAGAAACTTGTCTCACCTCATCTACTTTTTCATTAAACCACATGTCTCTAGTAGAGTCTGTGAAATAAAAATGCTGAGTCCCAATATCATGCTTTCCCCTAGCTTTAGCCACATCTTTAAGAGGTATCGATTTATAAATTAGAGAAGCACATCCATTAATAATGACTATGCAAAAAACAATAACAAGATTTTTAATATAATGACTTGTTTTAATCATACTGTATTTGCTCATTTCTATAGAATAAATAATAATTATATTTAAAATTAAACAATATTGTTTTCTTCAAATTTTTTAAATAATTCTAAACTTATCCAGGCATCAGTCGCTGCATAAGAAATTTGCGAATCTGACAATTTTTTCCTGCTCCAATCTGAGACCTGAGCCCCCTTAGATATTCTCACTGACATTAAAAGCGCAGTCAACCCTCTTAGACCATGATGTGGAAGATTATAATCTCTTGCTACATTACCTAAGTCAACAAAAGAACAGGGATCAAAAGGATAGAAATACATGAGCTCTATTAAATCTCTTTCAACAGATACCCCCGTCTTAGTTATGTCCTTATTAGAAAGTACTTGTGATAGTCTTTTAAATATTTTTTCGGAATTTAACTGGAATATAAACACTCTATCATCCCCAGCTAGTTGTATAATTGAAGGTGCATTTAGTGGGCCTTTTGTAAACCTCGGACGTGTTTCTGTATCAAAGCCAATAATCTTTTGATTCATTAAATAGGACAAAGCATCATCAATGTTATCGCCTGAAGAAAAAACATTAATATCACCTCTAAATTTGACCATATCTAAATTGTTTATTTCTTCTTTTGTAAATTTTCTATACTTACTCACTTTTTTCCTTTTGTAATTCATCGCGAATACTAAAACCAATTAGAGTCACAAATAATATTAAAAATACCCACTTCATTTACCAATCATAGCCTTTCATCTTATACAATTCATCTTTTTTATTTATATGCTTTATTTCCTCATCAATCGGCAACCAATCTAATAATAGATTATTAATATCTTCATTATATGTTTTCTCTAACGCAGACCACCCTTGAGTTCTATCATCAATATTAATATAACACTCCCAACTGCCAGATAATTCATCTTTTATAATTGGCTCAATATCTCTGTTTCCAAAAAATAAAATCAATCTATTATTTAAAATTTTTATTTTTTTATCAATAGAATTTCTTTGCGTACTATGGCCTTGAAAAATAAAAGGATTATATCTTGAAAATAATTTTAATATAATCAATGATGATGACTCTAATTGATTAGGGTACTCAGATAATCCAAGATCATGTGGTGTTAAAAGCTTGCTTGAATCATGGCCTATGTTTACTCTTAATAATGGAATGGCATCCATAGGCTTATTATGCAATATCTCTAACCTAATATCAGTCCAATCGAATCCTAATGCAAAATTTTTTTTATCTGAGTTAACACTTAATTCTTTTTCTTCAGTTATATTGGATAATGTCTCCCACAATAGATTTGAGACTGTCCTAGACGATATCAACTCCCTCGCGATCAATGTATTGAAAATCTGTCTTTTATCTTTAATAATAATACTGATGTTATAGGTCACTTGAGTAAAAACTGTTAAGAATGCCATAATATTTATTACTGATGAGAAATCAAATTTAAACGATATCATTAGCCATAGTATCGCCTGAATCAATATCCATTTCCATTGCTTAGAGTACATTGAGTCTTGAGATCTTAAACCATCTACGATAAGCTTTTGTTTCTCAACTTCATCTCTATCTTGTGATTTCCTCCATTTTTCAAATCTTTTTGATAACTCTTCTCTATTAAAATAAGGACCATAGAACAAACTAATATAAAAGGAAGTTATACTTTTAATTTTTTTAACTAACACTGACAATTATAGCTCCAGACATTGCAAGGAAAACAGAAAACCATTTTCTTTTAGTCATAATCTCTTTTAAAAATATGGCCGCTAAAAGAATTATAAAGATTGTAGATAATTGATTATAGATCGCAGCTCTACCAGCCAAAGTATATTTAAAACCAGATAACCAAAAAATAACAGATAAAAATGTTCCGAAGAATGCACCGGTAATCATAGATATATTACTAAACCCTTTTGTGATTGTCTGTTTTAATATATGAACACCATCTAAATAAATAATAGCACTTAAACTGAAAATAATCCCTGTCGAAAATCGGACTAAAGCAATTGGAACTACAGGATGATTATCCATGATCGGTCTTAGTAATAAAACAGAATATGCAGTGAACAACTGAGCTAATACACCAAATAAAATGCCCATATATATATCACGGCTTTCTTTTTTTATTGATTTGTCTAACGTACCAATGATTACTCCTGCTATAACCAAAACTCCACCAAAGTAAGATAATAAAGAGATCGTCTCGCTATACATCAAATAAGCAAGAATGAATATTATAAACGAATAACTTGTACTAATAATAGCAGTCAAGCTTGAACCTAATCTTCTAAGACAAGCCAGAAAAAAAATATCCCCGAGACCAACACCAATAACACCACTGATTACTAACACAATAAATTCATTTTTAGAGAACAAAAAAAATGAATCACCTTTTATAATAAGAAATAAAACAAAGCCAAAAACACCAACAATGTTTTTTAAAAGACTCATCTGAATACTATTTAGTTTTCTTCCTGCAATATCAAAAAGGATAACTCCCGTTGACCAACTAACTGCAGTAAGGATTGCATAGATATCACCAATATTTAAATTGAATTTCATAATTAATAAACTATTAGACCTGTGATTCTAAGAAATAAATATATACATAAAAATTATTCTATATT
>Ga0208410_1001258_pt1 | contig 13333 bp, 9 predicted proteins | sample ETN02SmetaG_3_FD_185787 | JGI IMG/M metagenome (GOLD analysis project Ga0208410, IMG submission 185787) | Marine microbial and viral communities from oxygen minimum zone, Eastern Pacific Ocean - ETNP2014F10-02SV257 (SPAdes) (version 2) | ecosystem: Environmental > Aquatic > Marine > Oceanic ... | reverse complement strand
CTGCATATGAAATTTTGGTGGAAGGTAGAAAAATAATTGGTAGCGCGCAAAGAGTAAAAAATATCCGCAGCTCTTCTTCTTCTTCTTCTTCTTCTTCTTCTTCTTCTTCTTCAAGAGTTTTTTTGCAACATGGTACGATTCCTCTCAAAGATTCAGTTCCCCTTATAGTTGAAATATTTCCCTATGTCAGTGAAGAAAAACTAAGGCAGGAAATGCATTCTCTTGAATCTGTAGGTATTTTTCCCGCACATTCCAGACAGGATTTATTTAGACTGCTGCTGCACACACTACAGAAAACGTTTAAGATGAAGTGGGAAAAACGTGGCTGGAGTGAAGATGAACTGAGTCTGATTGCAGAGCGTGAATGTGCTTTTCAAGAAATAAAAATGAAACATGCCTGAATAAAATTCCCTGTTTAAATGATACAGCACTGTCTTTGAGTGATTAAATAATTCAATTTTGAGAAGACAGATTTAACTTAGAGTACGATTTTTAGCTGCTTATTCCTGAGAAGTAATAGAATACTATTAATATTTTATTAAATGAAGAGATTAAAAGCACGCAAGAGCATTCCTGCAGCCAGTAATATCAGCAGTATCCCCATACCTATATCAATACGCTTTGCATTACGTTTCAGGCTTTCTACAAGTCCTCCTGAAGAAGCAAGCAAGGCCACGAAGCAATACCACGACGCGTCTATGCCTCCCACAGTTGAAACGAGTACTATTTGTTCAGTAATTGTCGCATTATCTTCTACAAATTGACTGAACAGCGCAAATAACCATGCTGCTATTTTGGGATTCAGGAAAGCAATCAAAAAACCTTCGATAAATCCTTGTTTACCTGTGACTCGAGTGTGCTCTATTTCTTCTTCATTTTGCTTCTGAGAAAGAGCAGATATGATCATTTTTAAACCAATCCAGATTAAAAAAAATGAACCTGTAATTTGCGCGATCGTGAAAAAATGAGGAATGTTTTTGAACATTGCCACCAGACCGGCAATCGCAATTACGGCATAAAACGTGATACCCAGACCATGGCCAATTCCGGACATTATTCCCTGCGTCCTACCCCCTGAGACTGAGTTCCTTAGAATAACCGCAAGGCTTGGTCCTGGTGACATAGCACCCAAGACACAGATCAGCGCCAGTTGACTCCATTGTGTAAAATCCATTAAATTTATCCTGATAAAAAATTATTAATTTTAAAAAAATATTCTCATTAAATTACCTAAACAATTTTTCAAAACATAACTTATTTTCATATCATCAAAGCAAATGATGTGGATCTACGTCTATCTGCACCAACTCATCACGTTTGAGTGAAAGTGAAGACTCAAAAACATGTTTCAACAAATGCAAAAGCCGCTGTACATTATCTGATTTCAGTAATAGCTGCCAGCGAAAACGGTTACGTAATTTTTTCATTGGTGCTTCTATCGGACCTATTACTTTGACTGCATCAGTGGTTTCATGCTTTTCAATAGTTTCGGGTACTTTAGTCTTTGGTGTATTTGAGATAATAGTTCTTATTCTGTTGAAAATTTCCTGGGCCATTTTTTCTGCGCGTCCTTCATGGGGACTGCTACAGACAATCAAAGTAAGTGAATTAAAAGGTGGCATACCGAGATTTAAGCGACGTTCCAATTCAAGTTTCATGAACTCTGTTGTGTTGTGCTCTTTAGCACATAGTAAACTATGGTGAAGAGGATTATGTGTTTGAATCAGTACTTCCCCTGGTTTGTAACCGCGCCCAGCCCTTCCTGCTACTTGAGTCAGTAGCTGAAACGTACGTTCGCTTGCACGGAAATCAGGAATGTTCAGTGATAAATCGGACATAATTACTCCCACCAATGTCACTTCCGGAAAGTCATGCCCTTTGGTCACAAGTTGTGTTCCGATTACAATATCAACCTCGTGTTTGCGGATACGCTCATGCATTTTTGAAAGAGCGTGTTTTCCGTGAAGAGTGTCGCGGTCCATTCGTAAAATCCGTGCTTCGGGGAAAAACATTTTAAGGTTTTCTTCAACTTGTTCTGTTCCTGTACCGATAATTATCGGAGTATTTTCACTTCCACAATCCGGACAAATATTATAAAGAAATTTGCCGAAGTCACATTGATGACAACGCACTTGATTTGCGCCTTGATGGTACACGAGACTCAAACTGCAGTTGGGGCATGTGTAAGTCGAATCACATTTTGAACACCGAACCAGAGGGGCGAAACCGCGGCGGTTTAAAAAAACGATGCTTTGCTCATTCTTCAGTAAGCGTGAACGCAGGGCTTCGACCAGTTCACTGGAAAAATATGGGCTCCCTTTTTGACTAGACACAGTTTTCATATCCAGAAGTTTTACTTCCGGCAACTGAACTTGATGGATACGTGAAGTTAAACGTAAAATATCATATTTGCCATTTTGAACATTATTTGCTGATTCCAGTGAAGGTGTTGCAGAGCCAAGCAGTACAGTTGCATTAGTCGCAAATCCACGATAAATGGCAGTATCACGGCCGTGATAACGTGGAGACTCTCCTTGTTTGTATGAAGGATCATGTTCTTCATCAACCACAATTAGTCCCAGGTTTTTCAAGGGAGAAAAAACCGCGCTGCGTGCGCCGATCACAATTGTAGCAATTCCATTACGAACCCTGGACCATTCATCAAAACGTTCACCATCATCCATTCCGCTGTGTAGGACTGCCACAAGATCCCCAAAACGAGAACGGAATCGGTTGACCAACTGTGGTGTAAGTGAAATTTCAGGGACGAGAACGAGAGATGATTTGCCTGACTTGAATGCAGCGCGTACCGCATGAAGATAGACTTCGGTTTTTCCACTGCCAGTGATGCCTTCCAGTAAAAAAGTGCGAAAAACGCCTTTTTCGATTGAATTATCAAGTACATCGAAAGCAAGTTTCTGTTGCTGGTTTAGTTCTTTAAATGCTTCGATCTGAGGTAATTCTCCTTCAATAAACCGCCGAAAAACGCGTTTTTCAAAAAAATCAATGTAACCTTCTTCTTTAAGTTTCTTTAAGGCTTGTGATGGGGCATTTACCCTATTTTGAATTTCACTCCAGCAGACAGTAGGATTTTCAGACAAAATCTGAATTATTTGCTCACGTTTTGATTTACGTCTTTTCGCGGGTTTTATTACCTCAACATTTTTGATCAGCTTGACCCAACGTTCCATTTTTGGTTTAGCTTTTTGTCCAAGTAAAAGATGGTTTTTTTGCACATTTTCATTCGTTATCCAATCCCTCAGTATTTGATGATCACGCTCAACAGGGTTGCATTTAAGCCACTCCTTCTGAGTCCATGTTTTTTGTGTCTGTATCAGTGAAAGCGTTGTTTTGCTCAGTTTATCAAGATTTGGAAGTAAGCTTGAGCTTGAAGTATAGTTAGTGCTTAAACGCAGGGTGAGTCCACCAGGTATTGCGGAATTCAGGGTTTCACCCCAGGCACAAAAATAGTATTCAGAAGTCCACTTTGTAAGTTTCAGCATTTCTGAGGAAAAAAGTGGTTCCTCATCAACCAGTGATTCAACTGATTTTAACCGGCTAAAGTCGGATTTTTCTTTAACTCGAACAACAACACCGCCTTTTTTCTGTGCCCCAAATGGTACGAGCACTTGTAATCCTGTTTCAGGAACACGGGCTAGATTATTCGGCCAACGATAATCAAAAGACCTACGTAGTGGTAAATTAAGTGCAACTTCTACGATCATGAGTTATTTAGGCATTGCCTTTAAGCAAATTAGCGGACTATCTCCTGTGCTTTTCAACCTATAACTTCCCATTCCTACTGGCAAAAAAAGTGCTTCTTCATGATTCAAAAATAAAGACTGACCGTTTTCTGGAAAAACAGTAGCCTGTCCGGAGACATTGATGAGTAAATGGTATTGTCGGCCTAGTTGATCATCCCAAGTATGCTCATTATCCAGAGAAATACGGTCAGCAGTAAACTGCGGAAAATCAACAAAACGTTCAACCAGTTTGCCGTCTGATTTATGTAATATTTCTAGTTCAGGCTGTTTATAAACTTCCGGAAGTATTTTACTTAACGCATTCTCTGTATCCCAATGCTTCTGAGTCAAAACTTTTTGAGCAAACATCACAATCAGACGTTCGTAATGTGGTGTTTGAAATTCGATGACCTTGATACCATGTCTTAGTGAGTGTAATTGGAACACCGGAAAGCTGACAATGTCTCCTACTTTTACAGGACAGTCTCCTACAAAATCAGCAGCTTTTTTCCTGAGTGACATCTCCTGTGCAGAAAGTTCATTTGAAAATTCTTCTGCTGACTCATCAATCAGACGTCTTATCTTTTCATATTCAGCAATTGCCTGTTTAAAATCTTCGATAAGAACGTCTGACCATTTTTCAGCGTGATTTTGTTGATATTCTGCAATTTTATTTGGATGCAGTCCTGCCTTGATAATTCCTGTTCCGGAAGGCCAGGCGGTTTTATCAATTTCTGTCACTACATAAACTTCCCACTTTTCTTCATGCATTTCATAATACAAATCTCCAACTACATCCTCAGCGAGAGGATTAAGGGTTTTGAGTAAGATCAAAGGAATTGAATAATCTGCAAGCAGTTGTTTTTTGAAAAGAGTCAGTGCATGAGGTAATTCTGTTTTTCCATATTTATCTGTGACTCTTACCACACCTCGTTTTTCAACGCCGGTGTACCATCCTTCATATCCCCAAGGTTTTTGAATATTTAGGACTTCTAGATTTAAGGGTTGAGCGGTATTGACGATGACGCAATGTCTGTTTTTTGCTACAGATTCCAGAGGATTATCAGCATTTTGAGTTATTATTCCCAGTAAATTATCGAAAGGAAGCATGTTTTTCCAAACACAGCCCCTTTTAATTATTTCTGTGTACTGTTCATTGTAATTTGTTTTTTGGGCTTTTATTTCACACAATTGCTGAATATAGACAGAATCACTATTTCCAGCCCATGGTTCATCGTGTTGCCTTTCAATCAGTAGCAAGAAGATTTGAACTTCAGGCTGTGCAATCTCAGCAAATATGTAATCCGCAATTTGTCCGGCATCTGGAAACTTATCTGCTGGATAATCACGGAGGTTAAGTAGTCCAAACCAAGTTTTTGATTTACCTACTGAGTCCACCAGTTCTGAATATTGTAGGGTGGGAAGCAGTTTATATTCAGCTAATTCAGTTGTAGTCATGTTTCATTCGGCAAGTAGTTCGGGGCAAATCCTGCCATTTTGAAAGGCCTCCGAGGTTTCAGCTGAAATAGGATTCAGCAGTTGCGAGAGTGTTATAATTTCCTGTTCCGGAATTACGTAAGGCGATAGAAATTCAAGGGAAATCTCCATTGATTGATTTTTGTCAGATCGTTGACCTTGCAGGACTATTTTACGCAAAGAATCGGCTGCGGCAATGTTAGGATTAAGCATGCTAATCTGGCTGAAACCCTCCTGTATAAAATATTTTCGGAATAGCCCCTCACGATATGCATAATGTGTACAGCCCAGAAAGACTAGCAAAGGCCCCGAGTTGTCTGCTGGCAATTGGCTTAAAGCCTGGTGAACCCAGTGCCTGATTCGATCTTCCACAAATGAACCTGCAGGATCATTTGAAATATGGGTTGCCAGTTCGGGACAAGCTTGAGTTATTATCCGGCTATGCTTGATTCCGTGTTGAAAAAGTTCATCCTGAAAAATATTAGCATTTATAGTAGTCGGCGTAGCAAAGATGAGAGCTGTTGCTTTTGAATTTTGATGAAGACTGTCAAGAAGAAGTTTTAACCCAATCGGCAGAATTCCTTCAATCAAACTATTGTTATCTTTGTTAAACTGTAAATCTTTTAAAAGTGCAGACAGTGTTCCGCAAGCAATGAAAATGTAATTTGGCTCAACTAGTATTTTTGTGTTTCTTAGAATCTTTTCAAAGATCACAATTTGCTCTGCTTTTCCAGACATGGAATTATAACCGCGTTCGTTTGAAGGAACAGCGTTTATATAACTGATCTTCAGCCTATCAGCAGGATTAACTGAATTCCCAGAACCTGCACTTTCTTTTAATAGAGACATCAACTGGGCGCATACAGAGAGACCCCCTAGTCCTGAATCAGTTATGACGAGGTTCATGCAGAAGCCAATAATTTTAGTGAGGTAATACAGAAATAATCAACATCATTTTAGCCTTTGACAAGGCCAAACTCAAACTAATAGTGCCTGATTGAGGATTATAGACGTGCCTCAGTCAATTTTATGGAATTAATAAAATAACTGAGAGTTGCTTTACTTGGAAAGGAAATCTGCTGACCCTTTTCAGGAAAGATGAGGTCAGCAGTCGGTTTTTTAAATTGCGCTATGTCTATGATGCTCCGACTTAAACATCTTTGATACTAAGTTGTATTTTACCTCGTCTGTCAACTCCGGTTGCTTTAACGGTGACAATATCACCCTCTTTACAAACATCAGTAACTTTTTCGACTCGCCCTTCTGCCAGATTTGAAATATGTACAAGACCCTCTGTGCCAGGAAAAACTTCGACAAACGCACCAAAATCCAACACTTTCTTAACTGGACCGGTATAGGTCTCTCCAATCTCAATTGTACGAGTCAGATTCTGGACGATTTCCAGAGCATCATCTACAGCCTTATGGTCACGTGACATGATGGAAACAATGCCGTCATCATCTATGTTAATCTTTACACCAGTTTTTTCGACAATACTCTTGATCATTTTTCCACCTGGACCAATAACGGTACCTATCTTATCAGGTGATATTTTATGAGTGATAAAACGAGGTGCATAAGTTGAAAGTCCTTCGCGGGATTCTTTAAGCGCTTCCGCCATCTTCCCTAAAATATGTAGTCGTCCTTCACGAGCCTGCATCAAGGATTGTTCAACTACTTTACGTCCTAGTCCCTTAATCTTAATATCCATCTGTAGGGCAGTAATCCCGTTTTCAGTACCAACAACCTTGAAATCCATATCACCCAGGTGATCTTCATCACCAAGTATATCTGAAAGAATAACGTTGTCTTTACCATCACTGATCAAGCCCATGGCAATACCTGCAGTCGCCTCTTTAAGAGGTACTCCCGCATCCATCATGGCTAGAGAACCAGCACATACAGTAGCCATCGAAGATGAACCGTTTGATTCAAGGATTTCAGATACCAGACGGATAGTATATGGAAATTCAGCTTTGTTAGGAACAACAGGACTCAATCCACGTTCTGCCAAAGTTCCGTGTCCAATTTCTCTACGTCCTGGACCGCGTGGTGGTCGTGCTTCTCCAACTGAAAAACTTGGGAAATTATAATGCAGCATGAATCTTTTAAAAGAAATACCGTCAAGTGAGTCGATCATTTTTTCATCTTCACGTGCACCTAAGGTGGTAACAGCAAGAGCCTGTGTTTCTCCTCGTGTGAACAAGGCTGAACCGTGTGTGCGTGGTAAAACTTTGGTCTCACAAGTAATTTGGCGAATTTCTGAAGGCTTTCGTCCGTCGATACGAATTTTATTTTTAATCAAACTTGAGCGCATTTCATCTTTTTTGATGTCAGCAAAAATTTGGTTGAGTTCATTTTCAGAACCTGAATCTGGTGAGTCTCCCAGAATCTCTTTGCATACTTCATTACGTAATGAATCTAGACTCTCATAACGCTCAATTTTATCTTTTATACTGAGGGAATCTCGCAGACGTTTAGGTACAATTGCTTCAATTTTGGATTTTAGTTCAGCATTTACTAACGGGACATCGACTGTACGTTTTTTCTTGCCTACACTCTTCATCAATTCTTCCTGCATCTCGATGATTGGCAAAACTGCTTCCTGCCCAAACCAGAGCGCGTCCAACATTACTGATTCGGAAACACCGATTGATTCACCTTCAACCATTAAAATTGCATCTTTTGATGCAGCCATGAAGATATTAAGCTCACTGATTTCGAGTTCCTCAGGACTGGGATTTGTGACAAATTTACCATCAATACGTCCTACTCTTACACCACCTAGAGGATTGTGAAAAGGTATATCAGAAATTGCCAAAGCAGCTGAAGCACCGTTCATAGCGGCAACATCTGATGGATGGATAAGATCGTGGCTTAATACTGTTGCAGCAATCATTGTTTCTGCAAGGTAGTTTTCTTCAAATGCAGGTCTCAATGGCCTGTCAATAATTCGTGAAATAAGTGTTTCACTGTCCGAAAGGCGGGCTTCACGTTTTAAGAACCCTCCTGGGATTCTTCCCGCTGCATAAGCTTTTTCAACATAAAATACCGAAAGGGGGAAAAAATCCGCACCGGCTCCTGATCCTTTTGCTGCAGTTGCAGCGACCAATACAACTGTATCTCCGTAAGTAACCAATACGGATCCGTTGGCCTGTTTGGCCATTCTTCCGGTTTCCAGCTTTATAGTTGCCGGTCCGAATTCTCTTTCTACAATTTTCATTATACTCCTAATTATCAACGTTCTACCGATTTATACTCAGGGCTAAGCCCCTTTCAAATGTCTCTCGGTATTCTCAAATGTAACATAAATTGTTCTGCTTATTATGGACCATTGAATTTAATTTTAATCCGTTTGTCTTTTTTTGATAGCTTCACTATATTTTCAACAAATTCATTCTCACTTAACTAAAATGGAATAGCAGAATGAGGGAAAGCAGACTTCATGTTTACCGGATACGGGGGAAAAGAAACGGTACAAATGGAATTGACCAATAAATACCATACAGAATACCAGCCCCCGTGGACAAGTTCCCTGTGCAGTTTTGTTTGATTCACTTTACGCGAATCTGAAGCTTTTCAGAAATAGATCCGTACATGTCAATATCTCTTTTTTTGAGGTAATTCATAAAATTACGACGTTGACCCACTAGTCTCAATAATCCTCTGCGGGAACTATAATCCTTAGGTTGATTACGCAAATGTTCAGTCAATGAATTGATGCGCTCAGTTAATAATGCAACCTGCACTTCCGTAGAGCCAGTATCGGAATTGTTTTTTCCAAATTTGTTTACAATTTCGACTTTTCGATTTTTTGTTAACATATTAAAAAATTTTCTTAACTAGATAAAAACTTTTGTTGGTTTAAATAACCAAACGTTATTCTCGCACATTACGTAACCGATAGCAACCAAATTATGATTTGAATCTAAAACTTTTGTCTGAATTTGATTAGATTCTATGGATAATTCACTTTCTGGAGATTTTTTTATGTTTTTAATAGTTTCAATGGGCTTGGGGACCTCTACTTGACGACCGTTTTTTATGAAAGTCATCATATGAGTTGTTGCACTTACAGTGTAGACGTGATTCAGTAGTTTTAGTGGTGAAATCCAAGGTACATCAGTATCATCTCCTATTATTTTTAGTTCATTAATTGTAACTGAATTGTTAATGTGGAACATCTTTCCACATGCTAATCTTTTCAAAGATGTAAGATGTGCTCCTACTTTTAGTAAAAGCCCGAGATCATTTACAAGTGTACGGATATAAGTTCCTTTTGAACACTTTACTCTGAATTGAAAAAAAGGTATTAAAAGAGACTCAACCTCCAATTCGTGGAATATGACGGTACGAAATTTGATAGGGACCTTAAAACCTTTTCTTGCTAGTTTATAGGCAGGAACTCCTTTGATTTTTGAAGCAGAAAATGCAGGGATTTGCTGTTCTCGCTGCCCGAGAAATGAGTAAAATGTTTCATTAATTTCTTGCGGATTTAAAAAGGAAGTATCATTGGTCTCTATCACTTTACCTTCTGCATCGTATGTGTCCGTTGATTCTCCAAACTTACAAATCGCACAGTAAGATTTGTCTAAATTATTAAAGAGTGGGATTAGCCGAGTGGCCTGTCCGAGAAAAACAGGTAGGACTCCTGTTGCCATGGGGTCTAAAGTCCCGATATGTCCAACTTTTTTTTCGTTAAACCTCCGTTTTACAAAACGAACGACATCAAAAGAAGTCCAGTCTTTGGGTTTGTTAATGTTGATTATTCGCAAGAAACTCATTTCTCGTAGCAAAAAACCAAAAATTCATTCTAAAGCTTTAGAATTATGATCAAGTTCAGATTTCTGTGAATTATATGAATTTTTTGGGATTATATTCTGTAGCAAAATTTCAATTTTATCACTGTGGTCAAATCCTACGTCATAGATAAAAGTTAATTTTGGAGTATTCCGGGTTTTGATTACCTTACCCAATTGTATGCTAAAAAAACCTGCTGCCTTATTTAACAAGTCAACCAATTTCTGGTTTCCTGTTGATGGAAAAATAGAGACATATACTCTTGCTGAAGACATATTTGGTGCAGCTTCTACTCTGCTGATAGTAACTTTTTTGAAACGGGGATCTTTACTTTCTAAAAGAATTATTTCGGAGAGTCTTCGATGCACCAATGTACTGAAATTAATTCTTCCTTTTTTTTTCATGTTCCTAATTAGAGCCTTGCACTCTCTTCAATTTGTTCATATGCTTCCACTATATCTCCATCTTCAATTTTAGCAAAATCGATAGCTATTCCGCACTCATAGTTTTGTGTTACTTCTTGGACATCTTCTTTGAATCTTTTGAGTGAGATGATAGAGCCTTCAAAGATATTCTCATCTTTTCTTAATACACGTATCATAGCATTTCTAAGGATTTTACCGTCTGTGACGAGACCTCCGATAACCATACCGTTTTTACCTGTCGAAAAGACCTGGCGAACTTCCAAATGCCCTAGAATTTCTTCTCTGATTTCAGGTTCCAGAAGACCTTCCATGGCGGCCTTTACATCATCCAATGCGTTGTATATAACTTCATAAAGCCTTACATCAACTCCTTCGACGGCACGAATTTCTTTGGCTTTCGCATCCATTTTCACGTTGAACCCCACTATAATTGCGTCTGAAGCGGATGCTAATGTTATATCTGTTTCGGTAACATTGCCTACTGAACACATGAGAAAACGAGGGGAAATCCTTTCATCGCCTATTTGTTCAAGTGAGGATTTTAGAGCTTCGACCGAACCCTGAACATCTCCTTTTAGGATCAGACGTAATTCACTGGCCTTACCTTCTTCAATCTTACTGAAAAGGTTATCAAGGCTTGTCTTCTGATCAGCCATCATATTTTCTGATCTGAGTTTGTGCTCATGTTCCTCAGCAATTTGTCTTGCTTTCTTTTCATCTTCAAGAATAACAAATATTTCACCAACTTCAGGAACATTGCTTAAACCAGAAATTTCTACAGGTATAGAGGGGCCTGCTTCTTCCATCGAATTGCCTCTTTCATCAAACATTGCTCGTATCCTTCCATGGATACTACCCATAACGAAATAATCACCTATCTTGAGTGTTCCTCGCTGAACCAGAACTGTACCTACAGGTCCCTGTCCTTTACGTACTCTTGACTCAATGATAGTTCCACGTGCAAGTCCTTTGCGGGTAGCTTTCAGTTCGAGGACTTCTGACTGCAAATGTATCATTTCCAAAAGTTCTTCAATTCCTTCACCTGTTTTTGCAGAGACCTTCACAAATATTGTACTTCCACCCAAATCTTCAGGAATTAGTTCATGGCTGAGAAGTTCTTGTTGAATTTTCATTGGATCAGATTCAGGACGGTCGATTTTATTCACCGCTACAATTATTGGTACATCTGCCGCGCTTGCGTGCTGAATTGCTTCAATAGTTTGAGGCTGGACCTTGTCATCAGCAGCTACAACAAGTACAACGATATCGGTGATATTTGCCCCTCTGGCACGCATAGATGTAAATGCCTCGTGTCCCGGTGTATCGAGGAATGTAACCCTATTTCCACCTGCCTTCAGATGATATGCGCCTATATGCTGGGTAATACCTCCAGCTTCACCAGTTGCAATACGTGTTTCCCTGATTTTATCAAGCAGAGAAGTTTTTCCATGATCAACATGTCCCATTATCGTCACAATTGGTGCGCGTACTACCAAATCTTTAGCAGCCGGTTCATCCTCTTTGAGTAGGTCAGTCAACTCGAAAGTTTCTACTTCAACTACCATATTAAAATCTGAAGCAATTAACTCCGCAGTTTCTCCAGTGATTGTCTGGTTTATGGTGGCCATAATGCCTAGCCCCATCAGTTTTTTTAAGATTTCCGGGGCCTTGATACCAATCAATCCTGCAAGTTCTGCGACAACAACATGGTTTCCTATCCGGATACTCTTTTTTCGAGGATTGAAAACGTGCTTAGGCGCATCAGAGTTTAAAGACTTTTTGGTAGGTTTATCTTGTCGATTCCTATGCTGTGGATCTTTCCTGCGATGACGGGTTTTTCTTTCATGGAAGTAATAATCTCTTTGTCCACCTCCTCCTTTGCGTTTCTCTTCTCTATAAGGTCTACGTAAATTTTTATTCTTCCCCGTCAACTCTCCATCTTCTAAAACTTGATTTTGCTTGAAAACCACCTTTTTTTTCTTAGACTTTTTATCTTCATCATCTGGTGAGTCTTTATCTGTATCAAATGTCTTTCTTGTAACTCCACCAGTTGTTTTTTCAAGATTTTGTTTTCTTGTATCTAATACTGCAGGTGTTTCTTTAATGTTTCCCAAAACTACTTCTTCAGCAGTAGAAACAGTTTGTAACTCTCTTAAATTTGGAGTATTAGTTTTTTCCTCCGCAGAGTACTCAGCTTCCAGGCGTGTCTTTTTCTCAGCTTCGAGATTATCTCCTGAAAAATCATTATTTTCTAGCACTCCTGCTGTTGTTTTTTCTTTACTAGAAAATTTAATCCCCGTCGTAACATTTTCAGTATTTTTCTTTTTTCTGCGAACGCGTCTTTTTGGCTCATCGTCAGTTATCTCTGGATTCAGTATAGATTTAGTCGAGATTGTGACAATTGAAGGACTTCTGTTAGGTTTGTCTTGCTTGCTATCTACTTGTTCTTCAATATCTTTGGCTGTAGTTTTTGAATGGCCTGAGCTGTTGGCTTTTGCTCCTTTAGGAAATATAATTCCTTTGGTAGTTTTTGCCATTTTTCTAACTATCTCAGCTTGTTCCAAGGACAATTCTGAAAAGTTACCCGTAACTGGAATTCCTGCTTTTCGCATCTTAGTGAGCAGTTGCTTTGCAGGCATATTTAACTCTTTCGCCAGTTCAAATACTCGTACTTCAGACATGTATTCCTTTTTTTATTTTACTTTTTATTGCTACAGTCATCATTGCTTCTAGAATGAGATGTTTTCAACTGGTTTGTTCTGATGATTATACTTTAACTTCTAAATCAGTTTCAGCTTTAGTTTTTCCCTCAGCTTTAGTTTTTCCCTCAGCTTTAGTTTTTCCCTCAGCTTTAGTTTTTCCCTCAGCTTTAGTTTTTCCCTCAGCTTT
>Ga0208410_1001255_pt1 | contig 13357 bp, 13 predicted proteins | sample ETN02SmetaG_3_FD_185787 | JGI IMG/M metagenome (GOLD analysis project Ga0208410, IMG submission 185787) | Marine microbial and viral communities from oxygen minimum zone, Eastern Pacific Ocean - ETNP2014F10-02SV257 (SPAdes) (version 2) | ecosystem: Environmental > Aquatic > Marine > Oceanic ... | reverse complement strand
ATTCACCAATCAAATATATGATGTCTCCATTGTTTTTGAAATCTGAAGAAACTGCATAACGAACGTCTGGATGATCCCCCATTAAACTGAACAATAATGTGGGGGGGACGCTGATTTTTTCCCCATCTAATGTTGCATCATTTTTCATCGAGTCTTTGCCAGAAATACAAGGTAAAGAATACGCACGACAAACGTCTTCTATAGCCCTATTTGCTCGTACTAATTGAGCCAATTTGAATCGCCCGTCTGGAGTCTTTTCACTCTCTACTGGATCCGGCCAACAGAAATTATCTAATCCTGCAATACGATTCAAATCAACTCCAACACAAACTGCGTTTCTAAGAGCCTCGTCTACACTTGCTGCAGCCATTGCATAGGCATCAATATCTGAATATCTAGGCACAATGCCACAAGAAATGACGGCTCCTCGTGTTTCACCAGGAATCGGAGCAATTACTGCCGCATCGCCTGGAGCATCATGATTTACTCCTCCAAATGGTTTGATTACAGTTTGTCCAATAACTTCATGATCATAAGATCTAACCCACCATTCTTTACTAGCAATATTTGGCCTAGCCATCAATCGACAAAGAATTGTTCCCATTTCTTCTGCATTTAATTCATCATCACTTGGGAAAATTATTGGAGGATGATGTGGTGTTCTCCATTCTGATTCTAATTGTAATTGTGGGCAACCATCATGTAAAAACGAAATTGGGAGATGTGCTACTGTTTCTTCCCCAAAGCGAACAACAAAAGCGCCAGAGTCGGTAAATCGTCCTACTGCGGTAGCTTCCACTTCATGTAAATCTGCTAATCTCTCAAAGGCCTCACAGTCTTCTGGATTGACGCCTATGGTCATTCTTTCTTGAGATTCGGAAACCAAAATTTCCCATTTACTCAATCCTGGTTGTTTCAAAGGAACTTTTGCAAGATCTAATTCCGCGCCACCTGTTAATTCTGCTAACTCCCCAACACTGCTAGATAATCCGCCTGCTCCATTGTCTGTAATCACTTGTATTAAACCTAAATCTCTAGCCTCTAATACCATATCAATCATTTTCTTTTGTGTTATTGGATCGCCTATTTGAACCGCTGATGAAGGGCTGTCTTCTGTTAATTCAAGACTAGAAAAAGTTGCGCCGTGTATTCCGTCACTCCCCACTCTTCCTCCAACCATGTAGATTATGTTACCAGGCTGCGGAGTCTTGTCATGACTTTCTCGGCCATCGGGTAATAATCTCGGCATTATGCCAACAGTTCCACAATAAACTAATGGCTTGCCAAGATATCTGTCGTCAAAGACGATAGCCCCGTTTACTGTTGGAATACCTGATTCATTACCACCTGCTCGAACGCCGGCATGTACTCCTCGAAATACACGAGAGGGATGGAATAGTCCTTCAGGAATATGTCCGGAATAATCAGGGGGGCCAAAACAGAAGACGTCGGTATTAGCAATCGGTCGAGCTCCCAGTCCTGTTCCTAAAATATCTCGATTTACCCCTACTATACCAGTCATTGCACCACCGAATGGATCAAGGGCACTGGGGGAATTGTGTGTCTCGGCTTTGATACAAAGGTTCCAATCATCATTCCATGCAATAACTCCTGAATTATCATGAAAAATACTCAACAACCAATTTACTTCTGTTTGAATATCTAACGTTGGCTTCATAATATGAGTTTTGAATAATGAATCTATGAATGTGTCTTCTCCTGTTTCGGAATCTACGTGATGAATTTTTGCTGCAAATATTTTATGGCTGCAATGTTCTGACCAAGTTTGGGCAAGGCATTCAAGTTCAGCATCGGTAGGGGCCTCTGCAGGTAATCCTAATTTTCTTCTTTCAGAACGGACATCGGGGTTTCGATAATTTGCTTGTATTGCTTTCATTTCTTCTAAATTTAGTGCTAAGAGTCCTTTTTCACTAATTTGGATTAATTCATTATCAGTTACTTCAAGGTTAATTGTTTGAGAAGGTTGCTCGATTAATACAGGTTTTTCTGGAAAATCTAGATTGGGCCAATTTGAATCGAGACATGCTCGTTTATCAGATATGCTTACTCTTTCAATCGTAGGGTTGTAAATTTTTTTAGCTAAATCATTAACGTCAATATGGGAAGGAATTCCCCAAAAAATATAAGTTTTAGAACAAGAAATATTTATCTTTGACAAAGAAGGAAATAATGTAAATAATCCATCTAAAGCTGCTTGACCGGAATTATCAGTAACGCCTGGTTTAAAACCGACTTGAATTACTAAATCAGGAATATCAGGGAATACCTGTTTTGAATTTAATAACGAATTATTAGCAGACCCGAATTCTATTATAGGATCTGCAAAAAGATCGTATACAGCTTTGTTTATCTGTGAATTAGAAATTTTGCCTTTAATATCATATTTTAATGAGACACGAACCTTATCAATATTAATTTGATGATCCGTCATCAACATATTTTTGATTGTGTTCCCTCTTGAATCAGGAAGTTCTGGAGATTCCTTTAACGTTACTTCAACATAATTTTTTGGAAAATTCATTTCTCCTCCTCCTCCCTATTGTGAATGCCGAAGCAGGCCGTCCTTGAATAAAGCGGAAGAAGGGCCCCGTTTGTTTCCATTGGAAAGAATAATAATTTTTATTATTAAAAAAAATAATTAATTTTCTATCTTAATGTTTTTAGACTACCAGTGTCAGAATACTATTGAATATTGATATTCAATACATTTTATTGATAAAATATCATAATTAATTTGAAATTTATATCTCGAATGGAAATAAAGGGGTTGGCGGAAGTTTGAGAGATGGAACCCTTTCGGAGAACCATGGCTAGACTCGTTCAACACTCTTTTGTTGTCGATGAAGATCGTTGTTTTGGTTGTGCAGCATGCATTGCCCTTTGTCCTGTCAACGCTCTTGATTTAGTAGATATATTGGTTTTCGTTGAAGAACCGGTCTGCACTCATTGTAAACTTTGTATCCCTGCATGTCCCGTTCATGCACTTTCAATAAAACCAAATGAGGATTTGTAATATGAAAATAGCCTTTTTAGATACAAATTTATCATTTTTATGCATGGCTCATGAAATATTGGATAATATCAATTGTGAAATACATTTTTTTACTGAAGCTGCTGAAGTAGGAATGTATGGTGAAAAGCCAGGAATAATTGATAATTGGCCACTTTTAAGACCAGATTGGGTCAGCCCTATTTTTTCTCAAGAACCAAATAACCAATCAACTGCAATTAGACAATCTTGGTTTAGAAAGGCAATTTCGATAGCACTTGCAAATAGAAATTGTATTTTTCATTTAAGAACCAAAGTAAAAAACGTAAATTCATTAAAAATTGAATTTGTAGGTGCAGGTTTTTCTGGATCAGGAAACTTAACTTTTAACCACATAATACCCAAACAACAAACTCCAGATAAAGTATGGTATGGGGGAACATTACTAGAACCAATTCCCAATATCAATAACTCAATCATTGGTAAACGTCCAGATTCAATTATAGAAATTTGGTCAGAAAAGGAACTACCCTCTGACATTAATTGGCTTCAACAAATGCAATGGAAAGGAACAAATCCTAAAAATTCAATAGATTCTGAGATTAATATTGGTTCTGCCCGAGCGCAAGAGTTCTTAAGATCTAAAACTATTTTAAATTAATTTAGGTGAAAATATGACTGAAAAATTGAAAGTATTAGCCCATTTAACAGAAAAACACAAACAAACAAAACATGCTATTCTAATCGATCCAGCCGACCAAACTCCTGATGTTGCAGCAAAACGATGCCTTGCAGCCGTTAACGCAGGTAGTAGTATGATATTGATAGGAGGATCTTCAGATACGCACACCAAAAATGTTGATGCCACTGTAATAGCAATAAAAGAAATATTAGAATTGGTTATATGGGCTAAAACACAAGATTCTATGAAATTAGAAACTACCCCTATCCCAATTGTATTATTTCCTCAGGGTTCTGCAGCACTTTCTCCTTCTGCAGATGCCGTTACTTTCATGATGCTTATGAATAGCACATCACCTCGTTTTTTGATAGAGGAACAGGTTGCTGGCGCACCCCATATTAAAAAAAGTAATATTGAACCATTACCAATGGGGTATTTGGTTTGTGCTCCTGGAGGAAAGGTTGGAGAAGTAGGAAAGGCAAAATTGATTCAAAAGGACGATATAAAAAGGGTACAAGCATATGCATTAACTGCAGAATATTATGGGTTTAAATTGTTATATCTCGAAGCAGGTAGTGGTGCAAATGAACCGGTAAACCCAGAATTAATCAAAGCAGCACGAGAAGCATGTGATCTAACGATAATAGTTGGCGGGGGAATAAGGGATGGTCAAACCGCAAAAAGGGCCGCATCAGCTGGAGCAGATTGGATTATAACTGGGAATCTTGCAGAAGAATATGACGATGCAGATGAATTACAAAGAGTTTTAACGAATTTTATTAAAGATATGAATGCATAAAGGCAAAAACCTACATTTACAACAGACTTCAATACAGACACCCCTCTCTGACTACGTGACACCCCCAACATGTCCGTGCTGTAATACAGACATGGCTGAAGGAAAGCAAGACGAAATATTGTTTTTGTGCAATACTTGTTATGGAACAATGGCCAGCAACGCTTGGATAGAAAACAATCTAAAACCAGGAATAATAAAGCGATTACAGTTACCCATTGAAGAGCCAACAAACGCAACTTTTTCTTGCCCGATTTGTTCAGGTAAAATGAGAACATTTCATACAGCAATTCCTATGAATACAACAATTGATAGCAAAATACAAATCGATCGTTGCGATCGTTGTAAGGCAATATGGTTTGATAATAAGGAACTAAATCAAGTACTACCTGATGATATCAATTCTTTTGATATCCCCTTTTCAGATAATAAAGGAATATTTAGCAAAATTTTTTCAAGTGAATTTTGGTTTAAAATGTTAAAATAAACTATTTCAGAAAAACAGACAGACAGGTAAGCGAACCATCCGCATCCATAATAGGCGACATATCAACGGAAGTAATTGAAAAATTATGATCTAACAATATACGACGAGTCAATGGAAAATCGCCAGCAATAACTACTCTATCGTTTGAATAACCCAATACATTAGAAGCATAACTTTCCGAATTAGGTATTTTTATTATTTCTTCAACAAAATCAAACTCTTGAAAATCGAGATGACCCTCTGCCATAATTAACGTCCCCGGCCTCGGCGTGGAACAAACAGTAGTCAAGTGAAGTGTACTTTTTGGAATATTAATATATTTTACATCATATCCACATTCTTTAATCTCTTTTTTTAGGAATTCAGCACCTTCTCTATTCGTACGTGTCGAAAGTCCAATTAAAAAACAATCATCATAAAAAACCACATCACCACCATCTAGTTTACATTTTTCAGGCATTTTTATAATTTCATAATCATTAGATAAATATTCTTTGATTGCAATTTCTTCACCCACTCTTGACGGATGCCCCATGTTGGAAATAACAGCTTTTTCATCAATCATTACGGCAGTATCTTCTACGAAACAACAGTCTGGATGATCAGATAATGGCGGAAGTACAACTACATTTGTACCATGCGCTTCCAATGCCGCGACATATGCATTATGCGAACCTTCTGCCAAGTCCGCATTAGGAGTATTTTTACCAAAGTATGCTGAAACCGCTTTGGAATAACTAGAAGAAATAGATCTTGTTATCGCACTTTCTTTTTTGCGGTCATACACTCCGGGCACAACTTTCCGGACACACCTACTTTGATAACACTTCGGAAAACGAAATAATATTTCCACAAAATGTAAATAATCTTGTATATATTAGGATTGAAGACATCATAATGAATATTGTTGTATATTTCATTTTTCTTTAATTGAATCTACTAATTTTTCTATATGCCTTTCCATATCCATTATTAAAATCATTAATTCTTCTTCATTTTTCAATAAATTAGTATTTTCCAATTCTAATTTTTTTATTTTTTCGCCATCTAAATCCAGGGATTCTCTACGAATTTTTTCATTATGGAGTTGCTTCTCAAGCCTCGCTATTTTGATATCGGCAACTCTTATTTTTTCCTCATAATCTGCTATTATCGACCTATCTTTTTCAGTGGAATATTTTTTTGGAATATCATTATTTTTATTTTTTATCAATTCGAATTCTAGATTATTCACTTCATCCCACAAGGCAATGATTTCTTCCACTAGCCGATCTTGTGGAATATCTTTCAACCGATTTGATAAATCAGTATCTTTCGAAGAAGAAAACTCCTCCTCTTTTTGCTTGCCATTGTATGCATCCATCTACTTTCAACAATCATACTACATAATAACCATTTGAACCTTGAGGGTAACTTTTAGTTAAAACCTCAATATTCCTTGTTAATTGATTTTACCAAATTAGTATAACACGGCGCTTTTATATCAAAACCATTCTTCGCCCGCGTTATGAAGGCATACAGGGCAAAAGGAACATTTCGCAATGGTAAGCATGATCAAGCCTATACATTAGACATTGTAGCTAGTGATGATGAAGACGCCAAACACCGTATTTATTCTAACTTTGGAAGCAGACATAATACATCTCGCAGATTCATCCAGATAGACTCATTAGAAATAATAGATCCATCCGAATCTAATGCAGCCGCGGTCATAGCCCATTTTAGAGATTAATAGCCTATTTTAGGCTAGATAATACAAATCGTGAAAGCATAGACGGGTTTAGGGACGTATATGAAGAAATCATTCATGCGTCAATATTGGCGTATCCAACAAAGCCAAACATTGATTTCAATGGTTTTTTGGATAACTACTTTAACATTATTAATGTGGCCCTATGTTAGTTGGCGCTTTGAAAATAAAACAGACATCATAGGTATTTCAACAACCTATTGGGGCCTTATTTCAATTGCATTCAGTGTATTGGTTGGAGTATTAATATTAGGATGGACGTATGATGTTGTTTTGGGATTGTGGCGCGAACATCTAACAGTTGTACAAGAAAGAAACCCATTTACAACATATAAAATCAATGCCCCATTTGGGATGTTATTGGCCCAAACTAATACTATACTAAGAAAAATGTCGGACGGCGACCCTGAAATTATACGTCATTGTGAATTTATAGATAGGTGGCTCGAATGGAACGCCAATCAGGAAATATGGGCAAGAACCATGTCTTCATGGAAGGAAATAATTGGAGAAGATGATCCATATCTATTCCATTTGTCACCAGAAGGAAGAGAAAGATTGGAAGAGGCAGCGAAAGAAATTCAAGATTTTTAATTTCAAGGAGATTTTACTTTGAATCCAGAAGAAATCATCCATATCGCAGAATTGGCCGGTGAAGCAATCTTAGAAATATATTATCGTGAAGAAGAATTAGAAGTTAAGGAAAAGGACGACAATTCTCCTTTGACTGAAGCAGATTTGGCTGCACACAACATAATTATCAGCAATCTCAAAAAAATTGATTCCACACCAATAGTGTCCGAAGAAGGGAGAGAAGGAAACCCATTAACAAGTAAATTATGTTGGTTAGTGGATCCTTTAGATGGGACAAAAGAATTCATTAAGAAAAATGGAATGTTTACTGTAAATATAGCTTTGATGCAGAAAGAAAAAGAATATTGGAAACCAATATTTGGAGTAGTACATGCACCAGTGACAAAAACAACATGGTTTGGAGGAATCATGACTCCAGCCGAAAGAAGAAGCCCAAACGGTTCTGGATTAATGATGATCAAACCTTCTCAACCACCATCTCCTGTGCGCCTTGTTACCAGTGGGTCACACCGGGGCCATCTCGATGAAAAATTTGCACAAACTTTAGGTGATTATGATTTAGTAAGAATGGGCTCCTCTCTTAAGGCATGTATTGTAGCAGAAGGAAATGCAGACCTTTATCCAAGATTTGGACCCACTTCTTGTTGGGATATTGCTGCAGCGCATGCTGTTGTATTAAGTGCGGGTGGATTAGTTTTGAACCCACAAGGAAATACATTAAATTATGACATTATTGAAAACATCTTAAATCCATATTTTTTGGTTGCAGCAGATAATAGATGGACAAAGGATTGGATTTATCAAAACAATATTAATTGAACATATTCCCCGTTGGTGTGAAATACACAATAACACACGCGAAACCAATGACGCACCTCGAGGCTTTGGAAGCAGAAGCTATCCACATCATGCGAGAAGTAGTAGCAGAGGCAGAAAATCCAGTTATGCTTTACTCAATAGGCAAAGACTCCTCAGTAATGTTACACCTCGCTATGAAAGCCTTCCATCCAGCAAAACCTCCATTTCCAATAATGCATATAGATACAACATGGAAATTTTCTGAAATGATTGATTTTAGAGATAAAACCGCTGAAAAACTAGGATTAGATTTAATTGTTCATATAAATAAACAAGGCCAAGAGATGAACATTAACCCATTCATACACGGCTCCTCCAAACATACAGATATTATGAAAACAGAAGGATTGAAACAAGCCATAGACAAATATCAATTTGATGTTGCATTCGGGGGGGCTAGACGAGATGAAGAAAAATCAAGGGCGAAAGAAAGAATTTTTTCTTTTAGATCTGCTCAGCACAGATGGGATCCCAAAAAACAACGACCAGAATTATGGAATATCTACAATTCTTTCAAAAATAAAGGAGAAACAATAAGAGTTTTTCCACTATCTAATTGGACAGAATTAGATATTTGGCAATATATACATCTTGAAAAAATACCAATAGTCCCTCTCTATTTTTCGAAAGAAAGACCTGTGGTAGAAAGAGATGGTGTATTAATACTTGTAGATGATGATAGGCTACCTCTTCAAGATGGTGAAAAACCGATGATGAAGAGTGTTAGATTCCGGACACTTGGATGCTACCCTCTTTCTGGCGCAATTGAATCAACAGCAGACACTTTACCTGAAATAATACAAGAAATGTTACTAACTACTACATCAGAACGCCAAGGACGTACTATTGATTTTGATAGTAAATCATCTATGGAAAAGAAAAAACAGGAAGGATATTTCTAATGGCCCATATCGATGATTTAATCACAGAGGATATTAATCTATATCTTAAGAAACACGAAGAGAAAGAAATCCTTAGATTCATTACATGTGGTTCGGTAGATGATGGTAAATCTACATTAATAGGTCGTATGTTATATGAATCTCATATGTTATTTGATGATCATTTAGCAGCTTTAGAACAAGATTCTAAAAATATTGGGACACAAGAGAAAGGAATAGATTTTGCATTATTGGTGGATGGATTATCAGCAGAAAGAGAACAAGGAATAACTATCGATGTTGCTTACAGGTTTTTTTCAACAGATAGACGAAAATATATTGTTGCTGATACGCCCGGACATGAAGAATATACACGTAATATGGCAACTGGATCATCAACAGCAGATGTTGCTATAATCTTAGTTGATGCTAGAAATGGAATTATGACACAAACACGCCGTCATTCTTACATTGTTTCTATGTTGGGTGTTAAAAAAATAATATTAGCAATCAATAAGTTAGATTTGGTAAATTACTCAAAAGAAATATATGATAAAATAGTCCAAGATTATACTATATTTGCAGAAAATGCATTAGAAATAGAAGAAATAACCTCAATACCTATTTCTGCATTATTGGGTGATAATATAACATCAAAGAGTGAAAATACAAAGTGGTACAATGGCCCAACTATTATGGATTATTTAGAAACTGTTGAAATTATAGGAGATAATAATTCAAATCCATTTAGGATGCCAGTCCAATGGGTGAATAGACCAAATTTAGATTTTAGAGGATATTGTGGGATGATTGCCAGTGGAAAAATAAAACCTGGAGATGAAATAAGGGTTTTACCTGGAGGAAAACAATCCACAATCAAATCCATATTTTTTAATAATAACGAATTAAAAACAGCAACTTCTGGCAAGTCAGTAACGATAACTCTTAGTGATGAAATAGATGTTTCAAGGGGAAATGTCATTGTTTCTGCAAAAAATCCAGGTGGAGAAGCAAATCAATTCCAAGCACATATTTTGTGGTTAAGTGATGATGCAATGATACCAGGAAGGCAATACATATTCAAATCAAATACACAAACATCATTATTAAATTTAGGGAGATTGAAATACCAAATAAATGTAAATACATTAAATCAAACTCCAGCCAAAGAGTTGAGATTAAATCAAATTGCGGTTTGTAATATTTCCTTAGATAAAAGAATAGCATTCGACCCATACAAGGAAAATAAAACGACAGGAGGTTTCATAATTATTGACAAAATAACAAATCATACTGTAGGCATGGGCCTCATTGACTTCGCTCTAAGACGTTCAGATAATATTCATTGGCAAAGTATGGATATAACAAAAGAGCAACGGGCAATACAAAAATCTCAATCACCAAAAATAATTTGGTTTACAGGCCTTTCAGGTTCAGGGAAATCATCAATAGCAAATATTTTGGAGAAAAAACTACATTCTATGGGCCACCATACTATCATTTTAGATGGCGACAACATAAGACATGGATTAAATAAAGATCTTGGATTTACTGAAGCAGATAGAGTTGAGAATATACGTAGAGTGGGAGAAGTAGCCAAATTGATGGTAGAAAGTGGTTTGATTTGTATAACAGCATTCATATCTCCCTTTGAATCAGAAAGAAGAATGATACGCTCCCTAGTTTCAGAAGAAGAATTTATTGAAATTTATGTGGATACTCCTTTGGAAATTTGTGAAAAAAGGGATGTAAAAGGCCTTTATGCTAAGGCCAGATCAGGACAATTACCAAATTTTACAGGAATTTCCAGCCCGTTTGAAGCCCCCCAAAAACCTGAAATAAGAATAGACACAACAAAGGTTTCGGCAGAATTAGCTGCAGATACCGTTATCGATTTTCTTACAAAAAATCAATTAACATAGTTTTTTTGGTTTTATTTGCGACGGATTCATGACAGTCACTAACTTCGCTTAACCCGATGACCACTACGGACAAGGCGGAATTACAAAAAATTGCGCAACAAGTCGAAATAAGTAGAGAGCGTTTACAAGCAATGGAACAGCAAATTAACCGTCTAGAAGAAGTAAAGTCAGAACAAAATCAAGCTTTACAATCTCTTGAAATGATTCCACTGGAAGGTGCAAAGGGTATTATGGTCCCTTTAGGTTCAGGAGTTCAAATATTAGCGAATATACCAAAAAATGCTGGCGCAGTTATCGATATTGGTAGTAGAGTGCAAGCAGAAAAAACTAGAGAAGAAGCCGTAATGATTTTACAGAAAAGGAATGACGAATTAAACGGAATAATAGATAAATTAAAATCTGAATTTAATGTTTTGGAGCAATATATCGTATCGTTAGCACACCAATTTACCACAGGAGTAGAAAATATTCAAGAAGATAATGAAAAAACTAAACAAGATGATATTCAAGAAGATAATGAAAAAATCAAAACTCCCAGAAAAAGAAGGAAAAGAGGAACCGAACTAACACTCGATGACTGAGGAATTTTTTATGGGGTTATTTGACAGATTTAAAAAAAGAGTTAAACAACCTACAACTGAAGAAGAAATTACAGCAGATGAAAACTCCGAAGAAGCCGCTTTAGCAATCGCTGAAAGAGAAAAAAACCTTCTGAAAATTAATAATGATATACAGAAAAATGAAGAAAACCAAGATATTTTTGAAACCAAAGAAGAATGGGATAATTTAGAAAATGAAACACTTCAAAACCCATTTTTTTCTAGTAAATCGTCAAAGCAAAGGAAAAAATTACAAAGAGATAAAAAAATCAAACAAACTCTTGTATCAAATACAAAAAAGAAAATAAAGGATCCAATGCTTACTACTACTGGAAGAAAACTAATAAAATTAAATAGACCTATTTTTAATATTGATCTTTCCCAAGAACAAGTCCAAAGAGGGGGCCGTGTAATCAAAGGAGGACCTGTCTTGGAAGAAATTTTAGAAGAACTAGAAGAAGATCTATTATCAGCAGACATAGGACACACTTCTGTATTAGAATTAATCAATCTTTTACGTATCCAACTCATTGGAATTAGAATTGATAAAAAAATGGGTTTAGAGGAAATAATAGAAAGGATAGTTAAAAACGCTCTTCTTTCTCTTTTGGAAGTAGGATATTGGGATTTTGATAAAACAATTCAGAATTTTTTATCTAAAGAAACTCCCGTAATTATTATGGTGGTCGGAGTAAATGGAACTGGAAAAACAACAACTACAGCCAAAATAACACATCGTTTAACAAATCTTGGCTATTCTGTTGTTTTAGCTGCTGCTGATACTTTTAGAGCAGGTGCGATAGACCAATTATCTTTACATGCAGAAAAATTAGGTGTTAGATGTATACAAAGTCAAAGAGGAGGAGACGCAGCAGCAGTTTCTAGAGATGCAATAGAAAGTGCGAAAGCCAAAGGTGAAGATATAGTGATTATTGATACAGCAGGAAGAATGCAAAACAAAACAAATCTTATGAACGAATTACAAAAAATACATAGAGTTACAGAACCGCATTTGGTTTTATTTGTTGCCGATGCGTTGGCAGGAAACGACGCGGTAATGCAGGCCAAAGAATTCCAAAAAATATTGACATTTGACGGGGCCGTACTTTCAAAGTTAGATACCGATGCACGCGGAGGAGCAGCGCTTTCTATAGCCCATGCCACAGGTCGGCCGATAGTATTAGCAGGGATTGGTCAAGAATACCAAGATTTAGAATTATTTAATCCTAAATGGTTACTTGATTCTATCTTGAATTAGGATTAATACCGTACCGTTCTTCAATAAAGCCTCCTGTGTCTACATCATAATGGCCGCTCAGGAACAGAAGACAGTTTTGATTGCGATTAGCAATCCAATAACATCTGGAAGAATAAGTACTATTATGAAAGAGAAAGGATGGATTTGTAAAAAAACATCCGATGGTGATGAAACAGTAGATCAGTATGTCAAAATAAAACCTGAAATTGTTTTTATTGGCTTGAAACTATCAACTATAAATGGCCATGTTGCAGCTTTGGAAATTAGAGAAATTGATCCAAATGCCAGAATTATATTTGTATCAAGCAAAACTCGCTTATCTAAAGTGCAAGATGCAGCGTATTCTGCTGGTGCTGTTGGTATTTTAACAACACCATTAACCAAATCCCAACTAAATGAAAAATGGGATAAATTCTTTTTAGAAATCCCAGAAGCCCCAGGATTAGCAGATTTAGATGAATTATACCCTGAAATAATTCATAAAAATGAGACCGAAATATCTCCGCCACCACTTCCCCTC
>Ga0208410_1001254_pt1 | contig 13364 bp, 11 predicted proteins | sample ETN02SmetaG_3_FD_185787 | JGI IMG/M metagenome (GOLD analysis project Ga0208410, IMG submission 185787) | Marine microbial and viral communities from oxygen minimum zone, Eastern Pacific Ocean - ETNP2014F10-02SV257 (SPAdes) (version 2) | ecosystem: Environmental > Aquatic > Marine > Oceanic ... | reverse complement strand
AGAATCAAGTTTTGACCCAATAACAGAAACATTTGATTTTGAGGGTTATGTGATATACAGATCTACTGATCCTTCTTTTTTAGATCAACAAACAATAACGGATGCTAATGGTTCTAAATTTTTATTCGAACCACTAAAAACTGTAGATGGTGCATCAGCTAAATTTGATCTCGTAAATGATTATTCTGGCCTTAGTACTATTCCATACTCTGGAAGAGGAATAAGCTATAATCTTGGTGATAATACAGGATTGCGCCATGTTTTTGTTGACTCAAATAATGTTGTCAATGGGCAAAAATATTATTATGCTGTTGTTTCATATGATCACGGAGATGCTGAGCTATTGGTAGCGCCAGTGGAGTGTTCTAAGACTATTACTGTTAACCCAGAAACTGGCGAGGTCTTGTTGGATGTCAATACAGTAGCAGTTGTGCCAAGAACTATGACAGCTGGATATGTTGCTTCTTCTTTTACTGATAGTTTACCAACTCAGATTCAAGGGAATGGTACTGGCCTTATAAATCTTGATATTATCGACCATACGGCAATTGAAGATCAGAATAGTTTTCAAATAATTTTCAGTGAAGAGGGTGGACTTAATTATAGCGTATTAGATCAAAAAGAAGTTTCAGATACATTAGTTGCTCGTCCAGGTAATTATCACAAGTTGTCTTATCAAAATGTCGACAGCTTAACTTTTGAACTTTTTGGCTCTAATGGCACTCTGCTAAATGAAGGTAGTGATTATGATTTACTTGATACTGATGGACAGATATTAATACACGCTGACGGTGCAATAAGTGAGTCTGAACAGATAATTGCTAAATTTATTTATTATCCAATTAAAAATAGTAACAAGTTGGCATTAGAGGAAGGTAATCCAATATTTGATGGTATGACCCTCACTGTACAAAATCAGATTCTAGAGCTGGATGAAGGGAGAATAGGTTGGAATCAAGATAGTCCAAATAATTGGGAGCCAACCGTAAAGCCCTTCAATAATCTAGGAACTAACAGGTACCCAGCTGATTATGAATTACGTTGGTTTGATGAGGCAGTAAGCAATAATTATCGTCCTGGGTTTGAGTATGTTAAAGCTAATTTTGAAATTTGGGAAACTACCAGGGGATATGACGAAAGGCAGTTACCGTTTATTATAATCGAGACTGCTCCTTTTGATAGTGTCTGGAATCCAGGTGAGCGCATCATCATTCTTCAAGATTCTTCGATGAGCTCTTTTTCTTGGGAGTTGACATTTGATACAACCGATGCATCTATTGCGCCAGCTGGAGGGGATATTTTTTCTATATTTACAACAAGAACATTTGTTGATGACATTTTTACTTTTTCTACTTCTTCATCAAAAGAAGATAATGTCGTAGAAAAGAATAATATGGATGAGATATATGTAGTGCCTAATCCTTATGTCGTTTCAAGTAATATTGAACCTCTTGATCTTCAAAATCCATTAGACAGAGGACCTAGGAGGGTGTATTTCGCGAACTTACCTTCAAATTGTACAATAGATATATATACAATGTCTGGTGAGTTAGTTCAATCGCTGAAGCACAATAGCTTAATTGAAGATGGTATTAAGTATTGGGACCTTACAACATCAGATAACTTTCCCGTCTCATTTGGAATGTACATTTTCCATGTGAAAAGTGAGAATGGTAATGAATCAACAGGAAGATTTGCGATAATTAAATGATAAAATTTTATAAAATAGTTTTAGCAATTTTAATATACACGCTATCATATAATTTTTCTCAATTGGAGAATAGCCAAGACATTTCTAAAGTAGGAACAACGGCTGCTCAATTTTTAAAAATCAGTGCAGGTGCTAGAGGTTTTGCTATGGGTGGTGCGAACGTTGCAATCACAAATGATCTATCTAGTGGTTTCTGGAACCCTGCTGGATTAGCAAATTTAAAAGGTATTCAAGCTTACTTTGAGAATAATGGTTGGCTCGCAGGAACTGATTATAATTTTGGTTCATTTGGTTTTGAATGGCCAAGGGTTGGTGTCTTTTCTTTATCTCTGACGATGCTTACTTCGCCAGATGATCTAGTAAGAACTGTTGAAAATCCAAATGGGACTGGTGAGAAGTTCAATTCCCAAGATATGTCTATTGGGCTAAGTGTAGGTAAAAAATTGACGGATGACCTTTCACTTGGAGCTACAATCAAGAATATAAGACAGCGTATATGGCATTCTTCTGGTCAGACAATTGGTGTTGATATTGGTGTGCAATATAATACTCCGATTAAAAATATAATTTTAGGTGCTAGCATAGCAAATTTTGGTAATGATATCTCTCTAGCTGGAAGAGATATGAATTTAAGTGTAGACCCTGATCCCATAAATCAAGGTAATATCGAATTTGTAAATGCTCAATATGAGACAGATGCATTTCCATTGCCATTACTTTTTAGGGTTGGTTTAGGCGGATATATTATTGACAAAGAGAAATTAAATGTACTTTTTGCTTTTGATGCAGTTCACCCTAATGACAATTATGAATATATTAATGTTGGTGTTGAAACAAATATAAATAATATGTTTTCACTTAGAGCTGGTTACCCCGGTATCGGCAAGAAGGATGCAATTGAAGGATTATCATTTGGCATTGGAGTAAAATATCCTATCATGAATTCCTCAAATAATTTGACTGTTGATTATACGTCTGCTGATTTTGGTCCTTTAGGTATAGTACAAAGAGTATCTCTCGGTTTTAATTACTAAATTATTTTTAATTGGTAAAAATACTTTTGTACTTCTCTATAATATATAGAGCATTTTTTATAGTTTTAATATCCTTAGTAATTCCTCAAGCTATTTTTTCTCAGCTTGATGATATTGGAATTACAATTCAAAAAAATCCAGGTCATACTACTCGAGACAGTCTAGATTTTTTTATTATTGAAGGTAGTGCGCCAATATTTGATCAAAATATTGAAGGTGCTGCAATCAATATTGCTGGAGATGAAATTGAAAGTGTAACATTTACAGTTAATGATGGACAAAACAATACATACGCAGTTGATGGAGATTTATTTGTTCAGCCAGATAATGGGAATACAATTGCAACGTTTCTAAGGGATATAAGAAACGTTCCAATAGCTTTTTCATATAAAATTATATCAAAGAAACTTACAAAACCAGAATCTATAATAATTTTTCCAATAGACATTGAACTTCCTGGACTAGCAAGGGGGATGGAAATGACCTCAGGTGCTATTCCTAAGCCAAATATAATTAGCAGGCAAGAATGGGGAGCTGAAGATCCAAAAGGATCTTACAGCTATCACCCGTATTTTGATAAACTAACACTACACCACGCTGCATGCTGCAGCGCTGATGATATTGAGGAGGGTAAAAATCAGGTTTACTGGATCCAGGACTTTCATCAAAATGGTAGAGGTTGGAATGATATCGGTTATCATTTTCTTGTTGACCGTGCTGGTAATATATACCAAGGTCGCCCAGAAACCGTAATAGGGGCACATGTAGGCGGTGCAAATACAGGGAACATCGGGGTATGTCTGTTGGGTTGTTATCATCCACCGGAATCATCATGTGATCAAGAGATAACAGCTGAAAGTAGACAAGCGATAGTAGATCTTTTTTCTTGGGTCTCAGATACATATGGACAAAACCCATCATTATTATTAGGGCACCGTGATTATTTTGGAAGTACAGCTTGCCCAGGGGATAATGTATGGATTGAACTACCGAGATTTAGAGCTGAAATATTTGATTTTATTCAAAACTATTTTGAGATACCTCCGATATCAGTTTTTAAATCACCATATCCAAATCCATTTTTCAATACGGTATCTTTTGACTTTGATTTGAAAGATCAGATGGATTTTAAAATGAATATATATGATATATTGGGTAGAAAAGTAAATATGATTGAACGGAGCAATGCCTCATCAGGAAGGTTAGAGCTTTTATGGGATGGAAAGAATTTTAATGGAGAAAAGTTAGGGTCTGGTGTTTATTTTGCTAAGCCAACTTCATCTGATGATATTGATGCAATGAAAGTGATTTTATTAAAAAAATAAAATCACTAAACGGTTGCTAATGAGAGTGGCCTACAAAATTATAGGCTAAGTAAATAAATCCTACAGCAAGAATTAAGCACCCACTTAGTAATTCTTGGTTAATATTAAATTTTAAGGTACTGATTTTTTCTACCACTATATTTTTAGTAAAATTAAAAGTTAGAACGATTAAAAATAGTATTAGTGCTATTCCTAAAACATAAATCAAAATAAAGCGGATTATAGATATCATAGAGGGGGTCATTCCTGTCATCATGACTACAGCGAGAGAAGAGGCGCATGGCAACATCCCCGTTAGTAAACCTACAGTAATTGGGTTTTCTATTTTTGTGTCTTGAAACTTCCCATGATCATGACCGCAATCATCTGAATGGATATGCCTCATTTTATAAATTGACCTTACAACAATATAAGATCCAAAGCTGATTATTATTCCTGGTGCAATCCAGTGAGAAAACTCATGTAAAAATGAACTAGTGACCTCTGTTAAAATTAGATTGAAAATAATAGCAATAATACTAAGAACAAGAAAATGAGATATTAATAAGCTCAAAGTTAAAAGTGTAATTTTTTGAAAATCTAACTTTCCGCCAATGGTATATGCTAAAAGAAATGTTTTTCCGTGCCCTGGTTCAAGTGCGTGCAGACAACCTAAAAGAAAGATTGATGTAATTGTAAGAGACTCGCCCATTAGATTAATATTTTAAAATATCATCAACTGTTACACCGCGGAGTAGTTTTTTATAAAGTTCGCTACTTCCCCATAATCTATTAAGACCGCTTTCTCGAATTTTTATATCGTTTGGATACATATTATAAATTGAAAATAGTGTTAATACTCCAACATCAATACTTTTATATTGGTCACGATCTGTTATCCAGACTTCAATACCATGACATTTTTGATTTTTAAATTTTGGATTTTCTGATTTTCCTGGGGTCTCTACTGGTATAAAACTCTTAGGTACAAATACAACTCCAGGTAGTTTAAAATTATTTAACGTTTGTGATAGTTTTTTACCATCGATCCAAGGAGCGCCTATCCACTTGAATGGGTTAGGTGTACCTCTACCTTCACTAACATTTGTACCTTCAAATAGACACATCCCAGGGTATATTATTGCAGTTTTAAGATCTGGAATATTTGGTGAAGGGGCTACCCATGGTAGATCTGTTTGATCAAACCAAGCATTAGGTTGCCATCCTTCCATTTTTATTATTTCAAGTTCAGGGAGGGAGGTTATCCATTTATTTTTAATTATTTTTTTTGCGAGTTCTCCAACGGTACCACCATATCTAGTAGCGATAGGGTATTGTCCAACAAAGGATTGATATTTAATATCTAGTATTGGACCTTCAATTATATCACCTCTAATGGGGTTTGGTCTATCAAGTACTAGAACTGGAATTCCTAATTCTGCACCAGCTTCCATTACCAGACCTAATGTAGAGATATAAGTATAAAATCGCGCACCAATATCTTGAATATCATATATAATCAGATTGACCCCATCAAGCATTTCAGCACTAGGTTTTCTGGTTCCACCATATAGACTTATGACTTTTGGCAGCTCTTTAAGTTCAGTGTAATTTATTTTTTCACCTGCTTCTGACTCACCAAATAGTCCATGTTCTGGAGAAAAAATAACTTTTAATTCTACATCCTCTACTTCCATTAGTCTTTTATAGTTTGGAACTAAATTTTTATCAACGCCACTATGATTTGTTACTAAGGCAATCTTTCTAGATTGAATGAAATGAAGTTTTTTCTTAAGAAGGACATCAATCCCATTAAGGACCTTTATTTTTTCTGTTAATGGTTCAGGCTTGTTTTTAAAATAGATTGATTGTGATTGATGAATCCCCATGTCTGTCTTAGTTTGTTGACAATTAATTGAAACTAACGTAGCGCTAGAATAAAGTAATATTTTAATTAAATGAATCATTTTAGAAGAGTAATTTTTTTAGTTGAAATTTGATCTAACTGATTTAGTGAAATAAAATAGGTTCCAGATGGTGCAATAGACCCATTCTTTTTTATTCCATGCCAAGTCCAATCGATATTATTTGATTGTGGCTTATAAGAGGTCTGATATACTTCTTGACCAATGATATTTCTGATAGTTATCTCAATGGGTGAGCTTTGAGATAAAACTGAAAATGAGATAGTCATTGAATTATTTGAAGGGTTAGGGTAAATGTTTGTTATTTTTATAGATGATGGAAAGACATCTGCATCATTGTCTACACTAAGTTGAGATTCATAGTTATTAATAATCTTATGCATTATTTCATCTCTTTTGCTTTCAGGGTAAATTGCTTCAAAGCCTACAGATAGGTACACAATTCCTCCTACTAAATTACTGATTCCAAATGTGCCGATGTATTCAACACCCATCCCTCCAACATTATTGTAATCCACACCTGAGAAGGCAGCACAAAATGATGCGCCACCTAGTGGCTTGATGCCATCAGGCCAGTCAACATTATATGTCCCTTGGCTCCCATTATCGTAGTTTATATTTTCTATCCCTGAGAGTATTGAGTTTGCCATTCCATAACCACTGTAAACCCCTTGATGCCCACCTGCTGCATCTGATATATAATCAGACTTTAAATAGTATTGATAAAAACTCTTATCTGTATCACTTCCTTGATCTTCTAGGTCATATCCTATTTCTGATCCTGAAATAAATAAAAATCTACCAGCCTCTAAGTATTCAATAATTATATTTTGTTCATTGTAAGAGAATACGTTTGTTGAAGTCCCTTCTTCACCTAATATCCAATCGACGAATTGATAATCTAGAATGTTAATTTGTTGGTTCATTATTGCTTCATTTGATGCTGCGTCAAATGCTTTGCCATTAGCGTGTATTGAACTACCATGTTGACGAATGTAGTCAAATGAATTAGTCGTTCCGTTAACTCTATCAAATCCGTTCACAATAAGAACTTTAACATCATCATAAGAGGGTACTACACCTAACATTTCTGTTGGCTCACTACTACCAAGAGAGTTCCTTGCAGCAACACTAAGAAAGTAAGTCTCATCTATATTTAAATTTTCAATTATGATAGGTCTCTCAGAAAAAACTCCTACAGTATCTAGCCCACCGACTACATCAAGATATCCTCTTAGCACTACGAATTCAGATGCATTTTCTGAACCTGCAAAATCTATTTTGATTGTTCCTTGTCCAATGTTTTTTATTAATAGGTTTGACGGCTTTATTGGTGGAGCAGTATCACCAAATTTAGAATGTAAGAGTTCCCAAAGTTCAGGGCGTCCATCATCATATCCAAGAGCCCAGATTCCAACCCCTTTTAGATTGTTAAATAAAGCAAAGTCGTATTTTAATGATAGAGATAGGCTATCATCGTACCACCCTTGATTCCAGCCATTATTATCATAATTATACCAAGGGGTTTGTGAAGTGGAATGCCAAATTTTGCCATATGATTGTGCTAGCCCTTCGATTTCTGAGTAAAATTTAGGATTTCCTGTACCACTTGTTGTTGCACCTGCAGCATTTGAAGATGACGGCCATTCAAATCCATAGTAAGGTATTCCAAGAATTAGTTTGTCTGCTTGGAAGTTTGTTTTATTTAAATAATCTAATATAGTCCATGTTAAAGTGTAACCAGGTCCTGTTAAAGGTGAGTTAGGACCTGTTGTTGAGCTACCGCTATAGTGATAGTTATAGCCCATAATAAAAAGACCATCGCTTATTGAAGCTAAAGCATTATAGTCCCATGCATTGCTCCAATCAACTGGAGGCATTGCTATTGTAACTTGAGAACCTGGAATAGCATTATGAAAAGTATCTGTGAGGTCCGAAATAAAAGTGACCATATTATCACGTTGTGAAGAGGGGAAGGATTCAAAATCAATATTTACTCCATCAGCATTTCCAGCTTGAACTTGTGACAATAAATTATTAATTAAATTTTGCCTGTACTGAGCGTTACTAAGCAATGTAGTAATGTCGCTACTACTGAAAAGTGTAGCGCATAACACTACTTTAGTGCCATGGGCATGTGCTTCATTAATTAGGCTAGCTACTGGCCATCCATGTAGATTGCTAAGGCCACCTGTTGCGGTTACTTCAGCGCTGAAGTAGGCGAGGGTGGATATTAAATCAAAATTATAATTTGTCCATGCTGTCCCCATCCAATAAGGGTGATATCCAAAAACCTCTTTTGAGGGATTTCTGCTTCTAGAAGATATTGGATTGATCGCAATATTAGTGTCACCATATTCAGGCATAACATAATTAGCATTGTAATATTCTAATTGTTGTTGGTGTATGCTTTGATAGTCTTCTGAAAGTAAAAATGAAAATATTAAACAATAAGATGCTAATGCCTTATACATCACATCCTCTGAATAAATCTTCGATAGATTCTCTTTTTCTTATTAAAATAGCGTTGTTTTGATCAATCAAGATCTCAGATGGACGAGGTCTTGTATTGAAATTATGTGACATTGAGTACCCGTATGCACCACTATCCATAATTGCGCAAAGATCTCCTTCTTTCATTGTCGGCATATCATAATCTTCAGATATCCTATCAGTGTTTTCGCATATCCTTCCAGTAATATCATATTTGAGGAATTCCTCATCGCTATCACCAATCTTTTGGACCCTATGAAAAGCGCCATATAGAGCTGGCCTCATTAATGTTTCCATGCCAGCATCAAGGCCAATAAATTTTTTGTAAGAAGATTTAATTCCTGTAACCTTTGTCAATATAAAACCTGTATCTGCTACTAAGATTCTTCCCGGTTCAATACATAATGTTGGCCACTTTGAACTATCTTTACCATAGAAATCACTAAATGTCGATTTTGTATTTTTAAATAACTGTTCTATATCTAAAGGTAATTCTTCATCGCGGTAGGGAATGCCAAATCCGCTTCCAATACTAATTTTTTCTAGTTGTTGTTCGATAGCGTCTTCAATTTCTCTTGCAGACTTTAATATCTGTCTAGTTATGTCGCTGAAGGTTTTTGCATCAAGTGTAGAGGAACCAGCATGACATTGAAGACCAAATTTTTTAATACCTGATTTTTTTGCGACTTCATATGCATTAACAATTTTTTCTTTTGGGATACCAAATTTTGAATCTTTACCACCAGTTATAATACCTTTGAATTGGCCATGTCCTCTTCCTGGGTTTAGTCTAAAGCTGATATAATCTGGGATCCCAATTTTTTTTAGTCTCTCAAATGAGTTTAAATCATCTAAATTGATTTCTGGACCAGCATCATATGCGGTTTGTAAATCCTCGAATGACTCATAGTTTCCAGTATAAACGCAATCCGACATATTGAACCCAGCTTTTTTTGCGGCAAATAATTCCCCAGGACTAGAACAGTCACATCCTAAGTCATTGAACCTGCTTTTAAGCGTTTTAATAATGTGAATGTTACTATTTGCTTTTACTGCATAATATATTTGATAGTTAATAAAATTAGAACTTATTGCTCTAGATAATTTATCAATATTTTCTTCTAATCTTTTTTTTGAGTAGACGTATGTGGGTGTACCATGTTGATCAGCAATATTTTCTAATAATTCTGTTTGTGAAATGAGGTCTGATAGAGGATGATTAAGCATTTTGTTTGTTCAATTATGTGTACATATTTTACTTAAAATATTTTGCACAGTTAAATACTAAATATCATAGTATTTTTGGTCTTCAAATCTTATTATGGTATGACAATTGAATTGTAAGAGAACTTATTATTACTATAGTTAGATATAAAATGTTTTAATTGTATAGTGTAATATCATATCGTAAATATCATTGGATAATGCGTATAATAATTAAGCTGGCACAAAGAGTCTTAATCCTCATAACCATTGTATCCGCTTCGGTTGCAGGTCAGGAAAAAAATAATTCCCCATATTCTTTTTCAAGAGGCCTGGATATGAAAATTGCAGGATTAAGCGGAAGCTTATTATTAGGTTCTATGTTGATGAGCTACGAGTCAATGGATTTAAATGATATATCTAGTTTAGATCCTAATGATATCCCGAATTTTGATTCTAAGGCAATCGATAATTGGAATTTAAATAGTATGAAAATGAGTGACTTACTATTGTTCTCTAGCATTGCTGCACCTGGATTATTAATGCTAGATAAAAAGATCCGTAATGATTATCGTAGCTTCTCTTTGATTTGGGCAGAAAGCATATTTTTAGCGTTAGGTATTACAAATTTTACTAAAGTATTAGTAGGGCGACCAAGGCCCTATTTATATGCAGATAATGCGTCTAATGATTACAAATTAAAAAAGGATAATAAAAAAAGTTTTTTTTCAGGTCACACATCTATTACCGCAGTTTCTTGGTTTGTTATGGCCAGTATGTATGATGACTACAGACCAGGCAATGCGATTTCCTCTTATTTATGGGCTTCAGCATTTTTAGTTCCTGCGTATACAGCGTATTGTCGTTACGATGCAGGTAAGCATTTTCCTTCAGATTTAATTGCAGGCTATCTTGTTGGCGGTGCTGTTGGGGTGCTCGTCCCCAAATGGCATACAAAAAGTAGTAAGGTAAATATTTCTTTTTCATTACAGCCCTCTGGTAAAATTAAAACTCGCTTGGCCTATAGGTTTTAACTAATATAGTACCAGATATAAAATAAAAATTATGAAAATATCTATAGAATATTGTAACGTTTGAAACTACTTGCCTAAAGCCTCCAGTTTGGAGGAATATTTAAAAGGGAAGTATGATGTTGAAATAGAGCTTATCTCAAGCGGCGGTGGTGTGTTTGAAGTATGCCTTGAAGATAAACTTATTTTTTCAAAAAAGTCCTTAGGTCGATTTCCTGAACATAGTGAAATAGACGACCTCATAAATCAAAATTTAAATTAAATCATTTCAGTGGTTGACTTGTATGGATATTCTTTTATAAAATACTTACGAGTAACTTACGAGTATATAAAATGTTTAGATTAAAAAATAAAAAACAAAGAAAAAATTCATTCATAGTTCTTCGTGCGATTAGTCGCATTAACAAATATGAGATGAATGAAAATGATTTATATGGTGCATATAATTCACTATTAAACCAGCAAGGAAGTCAATCGTTAACGTCATGAGATCGCTGTCCCTAAAGCAAAAGAAATTTTTGGATTTCATAAATAATTTTACGCTTACACAGAATGAAGCACCTACATATGACGAGATAATGCTTGGACTTGGCTTTAAATCTTTAGGGACAGTGAACTGGTATGTCAAGACTCTTGAGAAAGAAGGACACTTATATCGTACAAAAGGATCTAACGGCAAACGGGCATTAACATTAACTCAAGAGCACGCCACGCATCCCGAGGCTTGTTTGCCGTTACTGGGGCTTATTGCTGCGGGAGAGCCTATTGAAGCATTAGAAACACCAAATAGTATTACAGTACCATCATCATTAGTTCACCCTGATAATTTTGTTTTACAGGTAAGAGGGCAGTCAATGATAGATGAACAAATCCAGGATGGAGATTATATTGTGGTAAAAAAGACAGCGTCTGCTAGATCAGGGCAGATTGTTGTTGCTCTTATTAATGATGAAGCGACACTTAAATGTTACGTCCCTAAAACAGATCACATTGAGTTGCATCCTCGGAATCCTAAATTCCCAGTTATTACCATCAAAAAGACTGATAAATTTTACATAAACGGCGTGCTTTTATATTCTTTTCGAGAATATCCTAGTTAGTGCACGTTGTGAATGTTATCTGAAGTATTTTATTTAAATCTAGATTCTATAGAGTTACAAGCTGAAAGGACAGTTGATCCGACTCTGAAGACTCGCCCAGTTGCTATCATTTCTTCTACAGATAGCAATGGTACAATTATATCACTTTCTCATGAAGCAGAAGAGGAAGGCTTATATAAAGGCATGAAAGTCTCTATTGCTAAAAAGAAAAAGCAGACGGTTCAATTTTTACCATATAACCGTGCTTTATACCAAAGAGTAAGTAAATATACCTATGATACATTATCTGCTTTTACACCAGTAATAGAGCCAAGCGGTATGAATGGTTTTTACATGGATATGAAAGGAATGCCACTACCTAGCGGAGATATCAAAGGCTTTGGTTTATCTGTTTTAAAAAAAGTGGAAAGTCGCATTAGTCTTTTATCAGTAATGGGTATTGGTTCTAACAAACTTATTAGTAGAATAATTACAAGTGTTGTTCCTGATATTATTCATGAAGTCTCTCCTGGTGCAGAAGATAGTTTTTTAGCTCCTTTGAATTTTGATGTTTTACCAACTGCTAGATTAAAATCAGTTCACAAAATTCTTTATTTTTTATTGATAGATAGAATTGGTCAACTTCAAAAACTATCACAGTACACGGAAGATTTTCGTACTCTATTTGGTATATATTCCATTCAGTTAGCAAATGAAGCTGCGGGGAGGGATACCTCATTAGTGAGACCACCCATTTTAAAAGATCGTTTATTAGAGCAGACAATTCTACCAAAAAACACAAATGATGAGTCTATTCTTTTATCTGCTGTACAAGATTTAGCAGAGAAGATAGCATTTCAACTTAGAAAGCGTAGAAGAGTAGCAAAGAAAATTAAACTCGAGATCCATTACATCGATGGTTTTAGTTCGCATAGGATAGGATGTATTAATTATCCAGATGATATATCTGTTAGCAAAGAATGTAAGAAATTATTTCTTGGAGCAAATAATAGACGGATCTCGATACGGAGTATTTTATTAGATGCTGTTCAACTTAGACCTTACGCAGAACAAGAAAACTTATTTTATATACCCGAGTCACGTGATATGGAAATATCGAGAGCTGTAGAAACAATACGTCGCAAGCATGGTATTGGAATTATTAAAAAAGCAAATGTATTACATGCTCTGGGTTAGTGGACCTAGAGCATCAAGATTATAATCTTTAAAAACCCTTTATGTTTACCCATTTAAATATTCATTCCATTTACTCAAAAATGCAGAGTACGCTTACTTTAGAAGATATAATCTCTTTAAGTAAAGCTCAGAAAACTGTCGCTTTAACAGATGTGAATACAATCAGGGGGTTTATAAATTTCGTTCAATTCTCACAATCAAATAAGGTTGCACCTATTGCAGGTGTAAACCTTATAACAAATATTGACGAGGTCGTAATTCTTGTTGAGAATGATATTGGTTATGAGAATATGTGTCGTTCCATTACTGATTATTATAATAATCCAAATAGTTCTGCTGCCGATATTTTAAGAAAAAATTCTAAAGGCTTATTTGTTCTTGCTCATC
>Ga0208410_1001252_pt1 | contig 13372 bp, 10 predicted proteins | sample ETN02SmetaG_3_FD_185787 | JGI IMG/M metagenome (GOLD analysis project Ga0208410, IMG submission 185787) | Marine microbial and viral communities from oxygen minimum zone, Eastern Pacific Ocean - ETNP2014F10-02SV257 (SPAdes) (version 2) | ecosystem: Environmental > Aquatic > Marine > Oceanic ... | reverse complement strand
CCCTATTTTTCCAGTTTTCTGGAACGGTTCGGATATTACGACATTTTCCTGGTGGACCCGGAAACCGGAGAAATCGTCTACAGCGTGTTCAAAGAACTCGATTACGCAACTTCTTTGTTGGATGGCCCTTATGCGGATACCAACTTTGGGGAGGCTTTTCGGGCAGTCCAGGGGATAAGAAATTCGGAACGGGTGAAGATGGTCGATTTCGACGAGTATTTCCCGTCTTACGAAAGTCCGGCGAGTTTTCTTTCAGTCTCGATTGTGGAAGATAACGAACCTCTCGGAGTGCTCATTTTTCAGATCCCCATCGAGCAGATCAACAATACCATGACCAGTGACAATAATTGGGAATCCGTCGGGTTAGGTCAATCTGGAGAAACCTACATCGTCGCAGAAGATTTAACGATGAGGAACGATTCCCGATTCCTGATTGAAGATCCTGAAGGTTATTTCGCTGCGTTGAATGAGGCTGAAATTTCGGATGACCTGATTCGAAAAATCAGAAGTCTTAATTCCAGCATCCTCTTGCAGAAAGTCCAAACCGAGGCTTCTGAACGCGCGATCCGTGGCGAAACAGGGAACTTGGTGGTCGAGGACTACCGCGGAGTCCCGGTCTTGAGTGCCTTCGGTCCCTTGGACATCCCCGATGTCAACTGGACCATTCTCTCAGAAATCGATGAGGCGGAAATCAACGAATACCCCAATTCATTGAGTTGGATGATTGCCATCATTGCTGCGGTCATCTGTTTGCTTGCAATCCTTGCGACCTATTTTTATGTTCAAATTTCGTTGGCGAGTCCATTGAGAAAAATGATCAGTCAGGTCCGTGAACTGGAGTTGAACAAAAGTTTGCAACTCAACCGCGGTGACGAGATTGGACAGATTGCCGATGCCATCGATATTTTCACCAAAAGACTTTTTGAAATCGTGGTTAAGGTCAAGGAACGTGCTGCAGACATCAGTTCCTCTTCCAATCAACTGGCAACGGGGAATATGGATCTCGCAACACGCACGGAGCAACAGTCTTCGTCTCTTGAAGAAACGGCATCTGCGATGGAGGAAATGACGTCGAATGTCCAACAGAATGCGGAAAGTGCGAATCATGCCAACCATATTTCACAGAACATGAAAGACGTGGTTGAAGAACGTAAAGGGATGATGCAAAACCTGATGAACAATACCATCGATTCCAATCAGGAAGACATCGACAAGGTGATGGAAAATAACAGTCAGTATTTTGTCCGTGCCGAGGAAAAGAACACTCAGATGATGGACGCCATGAAAGGAATTGGAGAAAGTTCCGAAAAAATTTCAGGGATCACTTCCGTCATCAATGACATTGCATTTCAGACAAACCTCTTGGCACTCAATGCTTCGGTCGAAGCGGCACGAGCCGGAGAGCATGGAAAAGGGTTTGCTGTGGTTGCAGCAGAAGTCCGAAAACTGGCGCACCGTTCCGCGGAAGCATCCGAAGAAATCAACACCTTGATCAAGAACAGTCTGGATCAGGTCAATCAGGGGACCTCACTCATGTCCGAAGTCAACGAGGTGGTCCAGGAAATGATCCAGAAAGCAGACCAGGCTTTGGAAGCACTGAAAGAAAATTCGAAAAACAACCTTGAATCATTGAATAACCAGACCAATGAAAATCTGGGTGAAATCCAGGGGGCGGTCTCGGAAGTGACCGATCTCATAGAAAACATCAAAGCGGCATCCAACGAACAGGCAGAAGGCATCAGGCAGGTGAACATTGCAGTCTCGGAAATGGACCGAATCACCCAGCAGAACTCCCTGCTCGTGGATGAATCTGCAACGACCAGCAAATTGATGTCCGACCACGCCCAGGAACTGGTGAAAACAATTGAGGTCTTTAAACTCGATCAGATTGATTACAAACCGGATTTGGAAACTCAGGAATCTCAGAAACTCCTGGAACAACCGGCGGATTACAAAAATGATCCGTCAAAAAAAGATCCGAAAAATAATGATGATGATCTCCCTGATTTTGAATGAGGATGCATCTTTGAGAAAATCGAATTTCACCCAATCAAAACATCGTGTCAGCAGGACTTCCAGATCGGGAGTTGCTCATTGACCCACCCTTACTCCTTATGATTTCCAAATAGAAGAATCGGATATTGAATGTATTTGAGTGAAATGCAACCGGGACCAAAAACGGTTCCTCCCAGGAATGTGTCTTCAAAAGAGTTGGACCTGCTGAGTCAAATTGTTGAAAAAAGGTTGGGAATGGATCTCAATCGACGGCGTCAGGAAAGGCTGCTTCAGATGCTCGAGAAGCGGGTGAAAGAGTCTGGAAGAAAAGACCTGATGGATTATCTGAACTTTGTTGATTTTTCACCGGATCACCCGGAATGGCGCTATTTGGAAGAAATCCTCACCATTCAGAAAACAGAATTTTTCCGTGAATCCAGCCAGATGACTTACCTTCAGGAGGAAATCCTTCCTGAAATCAAAGCAAGGAAATCTTCCCAAAACCAAAGGAAGATTCGAATCTGGAGTTGCGGTTGTTCCACAGGTGAAGAAGCCTACAGCCTATCCATCCTGATCCACGAAATCTTTCAACCTCTTTCTGAATGGGATATCAAGATTTTAGCTTCCGATGTCCACCGCCAGGCATTGGAAACTGCTCGGAAAGGGCACTACCCTGAGGATTCCTTAAAAACGGTGAAAGATGATTGGATGAAACGTTATTTTCAGGAAAATCATTCTGATTCTGAAAATGTGTATTTTGTTGCTGACATTTTGAAGCAAATCATCCATTTTCGTCCCATCAACTTGATGGATAAGCGCTATCCGGTCAAAACTCTGTTTGACATCATTCTCTGCAGAAACCTTTTGATTTATATGACCGCATTGAGTCAGGAACAAATCATCGGTCGGTTCCGAAGTCTGCTTGAGCCGGGAGGTTACCTCTTGCTGGGACATTCCGAATACCTTCCCGACCGAAGGGATTTTCAACGCAACAAATTCAACGTGTTCCAGACGCCTTTGAACTGAAATGAATGCCTCCGGAAATACAATCCAGGTCCTGATTGTCGATGATTCTGCGCTGGTGAGGAAAGTGATGACGGAAATCCTTTCTTCGGATTCCATGATTGAGGTGGTCGGAACGGCTCCGGATGCACAGATCGCAACCAGGCAAATCCGGAAACTGAATCCGGATGTCATCACCCTGGACATCCAGATGCCGGGAATGAATGGGTTGGATTACCTCGAGAGGCTGATGAAGTCCCAGCCCAGGCCTGTGGTGATGGTCAGTTCTCTGACCCAAAAAGGGGCCCCTGAGGCTTTAAAAGCTCTTGAACTCGGGGCGGTCGAAGTGATAGGAAAACCCGATACCACGGTCCGGGAAGGAATGGAGGAAATCTCGATCCAGATCGTGGATGCGGTCAAGGCTGCGGCTCAGGCTAAATTGAAAAAGAATACTGATATCTTTCTCAAGGCTCCTGAAAAACTGACTGCAGATGTGATCATTCCGAAAAATCCGCCGAAGCACTTGAGTCACTCGATTGAACCGATCATTGCAATCGGTGCTTCAACCGGAGGTACGGAGGCATTGATGACGCTATTGACTCAGCTCCCTGAAAGCATGCCCGGAATTGTGATGGTCCAACACATGCCGGGAAGTTTTACCAAAAGTTTCGCGGAAAGGCTTGACCATCATTGCAGGTTGACCGTCAAAGAAGCCGAATCCGGAGAAAGAATACGCCCGGGAACTGCCTATCTTGCACCGGGTGACCAGCATCTCCTGCTGAAAAACCAGGACAAGGGATATTGCGTCGAACTCAACGATGGACCGTTGGTCTGCCGCCACCGGCCTTCCGTGGATGCATTGTTTCGCTCAACGGCTCAGGTCGCCAGGCATCATGCGACCGGGGTGATCCTCACCGGGATGGGAGATGATGGTGCCCAAGGAATGCTAGAAATGAAAGAGGCAGGGAGTTTCAACATCGCCCAGGATGAAGCAAGCTCTGTCGTCTATGGGATGCCAAAAATGGCTTTATCCAAAGGTGGGGTTGATGAAGTGCATTCCTTGAATGAAATCCCTCATGTGCTGGTCAAGCACTCACACTGAAATCCAGAATCTCCAAAGAAGAAGCTGATACGATCGGCACCTCGTTTCGGCACACCCTTTTCCCCGTTCCGCTCCAAAATAAACGCGTTTCGGTCATTTATCTTGGTCCGTTTTCAAAAATTTTGGGATGCTTTCGGGGAGCATTGATTTTGAGCAAGGGGTTTATCGAGTTTTCGGAAAAATCAACATCCAATCATGAAACAGCCTTCAGAAAGAAAATGTTTTTACGGTTATCAGATTGTTGCCGCAAGCAGCATCATCCAGATGCTGTACCTTTCCCTGATGTTTTCTTTTGGAGTGTTATTCAAAGAGTTTGAATCAGAGTTCGGCTGGTCACGGGCTTCCATCGCCGGAGCATCTTCGATGATGATGTTGATGATGGGAACCCTTGGGATTTTTCTTGGGAAGGCGAACGATCTTTTTGGGCCAAGACTCGTGTTGACCCTAACCGGGTTGCTCTACGGACTGGGGTTTATGCTGATGTCCCAGATGAACACCCTATGGGAACTTTATCTGTTTTTCGGGGTGATGGGAGGATTCGGACTGGCATCCCATGATGTAGCAACACTCTCTACCATCAACCGTTGGTTCATCCGACTCCGCGGGCTGATGACGGGTATCGTTAAATCCGGTTCGGGACTGGGGCAGGTAATCGGGCCGATGGCCGCCAGCTTTCTTGTCATCAACTATGGTTGGAGGATGGCCTGCCTGGTGATGGGACTTTTTGTCATGGGTGGAATGCTGCTGGCTTCACAATGGATGCGGAAAGATCCGGAATCGATGCAGACCGTCCCTTTGACGGGAAAGGATCAAGATGAACAATCCGATCATTCAAAAAGCATTTCTCTCAATTTCAACCAGGTGCGAAAAACCCGTTCCTTCTGGTATCTCTGCATGGCTAAATTTGCTGATTTTTTCTGCCTGATGTCGGTCATCAATCATATTGTTCCCCATGGAATCGACCTTGGGATGAGCCCTACTCTTGCCGTTACGGTCCTTTCCACGATCGGAGGCTGCAGCATCCTCGGCCGCCTGCTCCTGGGTTCACTGTTTGACCGGATCGGTCCGCAAAAGTCTCTCTGGCTTTGTTTCTCCCTGTTGTTGATTGGACTGACCATGATTTTCTTCACAACAGATCCCTGGATGTTATTTGTCTTTGCACCGGTTTACGGCATCAGTCATGGTGGTTTTTTTGTGGTTGCCTCCCCTTCGGTCGCTCATTTTTTTGGAACAAAATTCCATGGGGTTCTTTTTGGAACCGTCATGTTTTTCGGAGCACTCGGAGGGACTTTGGGGCCTGTCATTATCGGGAGGTTGTTTGATGTTTACCGAAGTTACGATCATGCCTTTGCCCTGCTGATCGCGTTTACTCTTTTTGGTTTTGTGCTAACCCTCGGATTGAAGAATCCTGAAACCGGTCAATTTGAGTCAGAACCAGGTTCCTGAACAATGAGGAAATAGAAGCTGCCGTTTCGGAAGATTCGATTATGATCTGGTGAACATTCTTAACATTTTAATTCTATGAAACAAATTTCCGTATCTGAGTGCAATCAAGGAGTCCAGGGGTTCTTCCCGGAACTTGCAGGGGTGGAATTCACTAAGATTAATGAAAAGGAGGTGGTGGGGAAAATTCAGCTCAGGCCGGAGTTGATGGCACCCAACGGATATTTACATGCAGGTCTGGTGGTAACTCTGGCAGACACCGTCTGTGCCTGGGGGACCCGCCTCCACATGAGTTCTGAAGCAAAGGGATTGACCACCATCGAACTGAAAACCAATTTCCTCTCCAGTGCCCGTGAGGGAGAAATCATTGCGACGGCAACACCTCTCCATATCGGTAAAAAGACACAGGTCTGGGATGCCGAAGTCCGCTCCGAACACACCGGACGGGTGATGGCTCATTTCCGTAATACCCAAATGATTCTTTATTGAAGATGGATGCCAGAAGAGGGAAAGACTTCGGTGTTCTTCATTCCTAATCTTTCTTCAGCACAAAAAAGGCATTCGGGCCCCGGCATGCCGATTCCCGATGGATCTTGTTTCCGACAAAAGCCACGGTCCTGCCCCCTTTCAATTCTACAAATTCGAAAATCCAGTCTTCTGCCCGGTCACGAAATTCCCGTTGGATGACCTGTAACTGACGCATTCGATGGATCAGTTTGTAAAATGCCGCCGGATGCCAGGCGTCTTCCAGGGGACTGCCGTAAACGGCTTCAGCCCTGAACTCCGATAGCTGATTCAGTGCATTGGCACATTCATTGTTGGGAGGTTTGATTTCATTGGCCTGCAGGGAAGTTACATCTTTTCCCTCCAAGAATATCATGCCCATCAGGAGCAGGGAGAAAACGAATCTCATCATTCCTTTAAAAGGATAGGTTTGATTTCGAATTCGTTTCCTTCGATCTGAATCTGGTGAAACGAGGATTGCTGTCCGGGTTTCAGAAGTTGTGAGGAAGCTGCTGAATTGACCGAGACCAACTCAGTGTCATCTCCTCTGGGGCTGTTCAGGATCCAGTTCCGGTGGATGTGGCCATGAAGATAGAGACGGATTTGCGAATGTCCCAGTACCCATTCCCTGACTGCTTCCAGGTTGCTCAATTCATGGTGGGGATCGGGGTCCCAGGAATTTGGGAAACTGATCGGGTAATGGTTGACCAAAAGGAATGGAGTCTCGGGATCCGACTCTTTGATCAGGGTTTCACTTTGCTCCAGAGTGGTTTGTTTGACCGTCCCGGAAGCACTGTACCAGGGGGCCGGGTGACAACTGTCCCAGCCAATCAGTTTCCATCCGCAAGGCAGGTCCCGATGGTGAATCTCGTGTTCCCCAAAAAATTCTCGAAAATATTGATCAAAGGAATTCTTTCCTTCGGGATCTTGAACATAACGGTCATGGTTACCGGGAACGATTGAGACCCGGTCTTTTTCCTGGAGCAAAGGCTCGAGTTCCCGGCGGGCCTCTTCAAATTCCTGCTCGAGCCCAAGTTGGGTCAGGTCTCCACTGATCACCAAGTGATCCCAATCCATGGTTGAAACTTTTTCGACCAAGTTCCGGTTTCTGGAAAGCGGATGCTGCTTGGCACGTTTTAAAAAAAGATTGGCGGCACCCAATCCGCGTTTAAAATTCCACTCTGACCAATGAAGCGGATAGGCGTTATAATGAAGATCCGATAGATGGACTAGTGTAAAACTCACGAATGCTTTTTTTCAGGGTTACAGTCAAATCTTGAAAATCGAGAAGACTTTTAATATTTTAGTAGATTAGGTTTTTTTGGTTTATCATAAGGAGGCAGACATTTTCCCTCAGGAACGCACGTTTCATACCTTAGGTTCGTGGATGCATGGGCATTCCATCCTACCGTATTGAGGCGTTGTCCCAGAGAAATGAAGAAGTGGGGCAATCCTCAACCTTTATTCGGGTATCCATAGATGCCGAATAAACCAGATGCAAAAAACGCTAAGGATTTATTTCCGAGAGTGAAATGATCCAAAATGGTACAGGGCATCAAAACCAAATATTTTTAATCATCATTCTATAGGAGTCAAAGATGGAGAACCTTCCCATGATCAGCGCGTTGGTTGGCGTCGCGGGTGTGGTCTTTGCTGCAATTCTCGCGGGAGTTGTAAAAGGAGCGCCTGCGGGCAACGAAAAAATGCGCGAAATTGCGGATGCCATAAGCGAAGGAGCAATCGCGTATCTGAATCGTCAGTTAATCACCATGTCCATGACGGGAATCGTGATTTTCGTCATCATCTGGTTGAGCATCGATTTGAAAACCGGCGTGGGTTTTCTGGTGGGCGCGGTGGCCTCATTCATTGCGGGGTATGTTGGAATGCGGGTTTCGGTACTGGCCAATGTCCGAACCGCTGAAGCTGCAAGACAAGGACTTGCCGCAGGACTTTCCCTGGCATTCAAAGGCGGGGCGGTAACCGGGATGATGGTCGCCGGACTGGCTTTGACGGCAGTCGCGGGCTTTTACCACTTCACCCACGATGTCATCGCACTGGTAGCGCTCGGTTTCGGTGGAAGTCTGATCTCGATCTTTGCACGGCTTGGAGGAGGAATCTTCACCAAAGGTGCCGATGTGGGAGCTGATCTCGTCGGTAAAGTCGAAGCCGGGATTCCCGAGGATGACCCTCGGAATCCGGCGGTGATTGCAGACAACGTCGGGGATAATGTCGGTGACTGTGCTGGCATGGCCGCGGATCTCTTTGAAACCTATGCCGTGACCGCAGTTGCGGCAATGCTGTTGGGAAGCCTGATCTTTCCTGACCATCCGATGGCCACTGAATTTCCATTGGTTCTGGGTGCGGTTTCAATTGTGGCATCGATGATCGCGATCTTTTTCGTTCGTCTCGGACAGAACGAATACATCATGGGAGCACTTTACAAAGGGATGTTCGGGTCCGCGATTCTTGCCGGAATCGCGTTCTATTTCGTCACCGATGCGATGATGGTTGGCATTCCAGGAGTTGATTCGATGTCCCTCTATCTTTCTACCCTGGTCGGTTTGATTTTGACGGTTCTGATTGTGGTCATTACCGAGTATTACACAGGGATCTTCACACCGGTCAAATCGGTTGCGGAAGCTTCCAAGACAGGACACGCCACCAACATCATTGCCGGGCTCGCAGTGAGCATGCAGGCAACGGCGGCACCGGTGATTGCGATCTGTGTCGGTATTTATGCGGCTTATGAATTTTCGGGACTTTACGGAATCGCCATGGCTGCAATGTCGATGCTTTCGATGACGGGGATGGTGATCGCCATCGATGCCTATGGTCCGATCACGGACAACGCAGGAGGGATCGCGGAAATGGCAGAAATGGAAGAATCGGTCCGTGCTGTCACTGATCCTCTCGATGCCGTCGGAAACACGACCAAAGCCGTCACCAAGGGCTACGCCATCGGTTCAGCCGGACTTGCGGCGCTGGTGCTCTTTGCTTGTTATGTTTATGAATTCAAGATCAAAGGCGCGGGAGAAAACATCAGTTTCGAACTGAGTGATGTCAACGTCATCATTGGTCTCTTCATCGGTGGTTTGCTGCCTTACCTCTTCGCCTCGGTGGCGATGAATGCCGTGGGTCGAGCAGGGGGTGCAGTGGTGGAAGAAGTTCGCAGGCAGTTCAAAGAAATTCCCGGGATCATGGAATACAAAGCAAAGCCTGATTACCGCAGCATTGTCGATATTGTCACCAAGTTTGCCCTCAAGGAAATGATCCTTCCGGCGTTACTTCCGGTAGTGGCTCCGATCGTGGTCGGATTGCTTCTTGGCAAAGTCGCCCTAGGAGGCATGTTGATTGGAAGCATCGTTACCGGACTTTTTGTTGCGCTTTCCATGACGACTGGCGGGGCAGCCTGGGATAATGCGAAAAAATACATTGAAGACGGAAACCTCGGCGGTAAAGGCAGCGAAGCCCATAAAGCCGCAGTGACTGGAGATACAGTGGGTGATCCCTACAAGGATACAGCCGGACCGGCCGTCAACCCGATGATCAAGATCCTCAACGTCGTCGCATTACTGCTGGTTCCCTTCCTCATCTGAGTCTTTTCAGGCGCGTCTTCTCAAGGCGCGCCGATCCCGCCGATTTCTTTAGATATTCTAGTTTGAATTTAACATTCCAGGAAATTGGGTTTTGACATACCCAGTTAAAATTCTGGTTTAGGAAAATCTAGTCCAGACACTTTCAACTAAGGGGTTCTTCTTAGAAATGAATCAAAGAAGATCTGCGCCAAAATCGAGAAGTTCAGCGGTCTTCAGAAAAAGAGGTAATGATTTTTTTCAGGGATGCTGCATCATCTGCAACCGTGCAGCTTTTCCTGTCGGAAGCCATCTGGCAGAGAACCTGGTAGAGCGGATCCCGGGTGGTGATGCCGAAACCGATGGTTCGAATCTTGACATCCTTGTTGCGGCGGCGGGCATCAAGAACGTTGGGCAGTTTGACCTGGGAAAGTCCGTCATCCTGGCCGTCGGCCAGTACCACAATGATTTTCCTGCGGGTGGTGTTGGGAGGAACTTTGTATGACGAACTCCGGAAATATCGGAGGGCCTGAAATACGGACTGGTAAAGGTTCGTACCTCCCCGGGTTTCCAGGTTTTCCACCTCACGGATGAGGTGTTTGCGAACCTTTGAAGTTTTTCCGCCGATGGGTTCGAAGACCACATTCCCCGATTTTCCTGCAGCCGGGGAATTAGGATGTTTTTTCAGACGCGCATTGAAACTCCAGAGTTGGAAACGTGTTCCCTCCCGCATGTTTTGGGCAAAATAGGTCAAAGCCTGTTGAGCCGCGTTGAGCTTGCTCTGTTCGCGTTCCGGCAGAAAGGCATCCATCGACCCCGAGGTGTCGAGCAGAAAGATTACGTCCGAGATCGACCTTTTGGGGTCAGGTTTCTTGGCAACAACCGGTTTGGGGTTGGGTTTAGGCTTTGGCTTGGGAACCGGTTTTGGAAGGGCTTTTGGTTTGGAAACTTTTTTTGGGGGTGTTACCTTTTTCTTTTCAGGAGTGCTAAAAAAATCGGTGCCCTGGGCAAAAACCAAGTTGCCGTGAACACTCAAAAACAAACACGCGATGAGTGTTATCAGCGTTTTCAATGGTGGGTGATGCATTTTAAATTTCCTGATAAAGTGAGTCTATCACATAGAATGTCTCTGAGTCCATGATCTACCTCGATCATAATGCCACCACTCCACTCCTTCCTCAGGTAAAGGAAACGTTAAAGGAGTTGTTTGGGGAGGAATACGGCAATCCATCCAGCCCCTACCACACCGGCCGAAGGGCCCGGGACCTGTTGGAAGAATCCCGTCACCGCCTTGCGGAACTGCTGGGAGCCAAACCCTCCGAGCTGATTTTCACCAGTGGAGGCAGTGAGGGAAACAATATGGTGCTCAGGCAGTTGCTTTTTAGGGAAGACCCGGGGCATTTATTGGTCTCCTCGGTGGAACACCCCTCGGTGCTTGAAACCGCGAAATGGCTGACCCGCAAAAACAATCTGAGCCTCGGCATCCTTCCGGTGGATCTATCGGGGAAGGTCCCAGAAGCCTCCATGGAAGCAGCCGTTCAACCCGAAACCTGTTTCATTTCCGTCATGGCGGCAAATAACGAAACCGGAACCGTCCAGCCCTTCCGGGAACTGGCTCGGATTGCCAGGGAGCGCCAGGTTCCGTTTCATTCCGATTGTGTGCAGTATGCGGGGAAGTGTGAGTTGGATCTCGAAAGCAGCGGGCTCAATTACGCAACTCTGACCGCCCACAAACTGGGAGGTCCAAAAGGAATCGGTCTGCTTTATATCCGTGAAGGATCCCCGTTTTCTCCACTGATCACCGGAGGAGGCCAGGAAAGGAGCCTTCGTGCAGGAACGGAAAATGTTGCGATGGCTTGTGCTTTCGCAGAGTGTTTCGAATGGTTTTGCAGCAATCGTTCTGAACTGGAAAGCCGGTGGCTGGGTTTAATGAAAAAGTTGTTGGATTCACTTGAAAACGTGGAAGACTGCTTTGTTTTGGGAATTCCTGAAGAGAGTCTGCCGAACACCCTCAACCTCGGATTTCAGGGAATCAGTGCTGAAAGCCTGTTAATATGCCTTGATCTCGATGGCATTGCAGTTTCCTCGGGTTCCGCTTGTTCTTCAGGAGCGATGGAAGCCAGCCATGTATTACTGGCCATGGGATATTCCCATGAGCAGGCAAAATCGTCACTGAGGATCAGCATGGGATGGAATACTTCCGAAGAAGATATTGAGGAATTGTCACGACAATTGATTCATCATGTGAAGAGGCTAACTCCCATTTCAGGAAAATCGGACTCAAACATCCAAATTCCCGAACCAGTGACAGAGATTTAAGAAAACATCATGCGACCCTTTTATCGAAAACTCCCCCTGCTTCATTTAGCCTTGCTGATATTTTTTGCGGTAGGCATGACAGGTTGTGGAAAATCTCCGGAATTGGAAAATTACGAGCGTTGCGTGGAACTTCTTAACCATGAAAGAAAAGAAGCCCGGAAAAGCCAAAACTACAGTTACGATTCCCAGCGTTTTCTGGAATGCAGGGCTCCCGTCCAGTATGGTTCCTGAAAAAACAAATACACGCCATTTCCCAACGTAGATTAATAAAATCAATTCTGGTAAATCTACTGAACTTTTTCTTGAATATCGTTTGCCTGTTCACCAGCTAATTGCTAATTTTTGGTGTTTTGAAATTATCAGATCCTGAATGTACCATTTTGATCTATCCGGAGCGGGAATGAAGAAGTTATTAAAATCATCAATTTTGTTGTTCGGATTCAGCCTTTTATCCGCAAACTGTTGGGCTGAAGGTGATCCAGTCCGCGGGAAATCTCTGTTCGGAATTTGTGTTGCCTGTCATGGGGCAAACGGAGAAGGAAAGCAGATCAACAATGCTCCAAGGATTTCAGGTCAACAGGACTGGTATGTTGAGCGGCAACTGATCAATTACCGCGACGGAATTAGAGGAGTTCATATTGACGATATTACTGGAATGCAGATGCGTTCCATCGCCATTACCCTCAAAAAGGATCAGGATATTGCAGATGTCACTGCATATGTTTCAACCCTCCAGTCGGAGACTCCAAAAGCAACGATGGAGGGAGATCTGGTTGCAGGAAAAAATGCTTACGCCACCTGTGCTGCCTGTCATGGAGCAGACGGAAAAGGTAACAAAGCCCTCAATGCTCCCAAGATTGCAGGACTTCAGGATTGGTACATCGCAAGACAGCTCAATCATTTTAAAATCGGTGCCAGAGGTAGACTGAAAAAAGATACTATAGGTCAGCAGATGCGTCCGATGGCTATGGCACTTGATGAAGACGCTATCAATAATCTCGCAGTTTATATCGCTTCCCTGGAAGGAACTCCGGCGATGTCCAGTGCCGTCGCTGTTGCCTCTTCAAAAAGCCAACCCTCCATGTCTGACATGATGGCTGCGGCAACGCCAGCGAGTCTCAACACCAGTGAACCGCTCTATGCGACCTGTACCGCCTGTCACGGTGAAAACGGAGAGGGAAAACAATGGCTTGGCGCACCAAAAATTTCTGGTCAGCATGATTGGTACTTGAAGAGACAACTCAAAAACTGGCAGGATGGCATCCGTGGAACTCATCCCAAAGACGTTTATGGGATTCAAATGCGATCAATGTCTATGGTCATGGCTAATGATCAAGAAATTGATAAAGTAGTTTCCTACATTGGAGGTTTAAACTCTCCTACCCCCCCTGCCACTATCAAAGGAGATCTTCAGGCTGGTCAAAGTCTCTATGCC
>Ga0208410_1001249_pt1 | contig 13378 bp, 12 predicted proteins | sample ETN02SmetaG_3_FD_185787 | JGI IMG/M metagenome (GOLD analysis project Ga0208410, IMG submission 185787) | Marine microbial and viral communities from oxygen minimum zone, Eastern Pacific Ocean - ETNP2014F10-02SV257 (SPAdes) (version 2) | ecosystem: Environmental > Aquatic > Marine > Oceanic ... | reverse complement strand
TGGAAGGCAAATCTTTTGAAGACTTTCTCGAAAGAGGAACAGTCGATCTAAGGGTTTTAATTGAGACATTAAAATCTGAAGATATTGTAGGCTCTTATTTTACAAAATTGAGATGTGCGCATGGCACAAATGTTAATGTTGAGATCTCAGCCTCCAAAATGAAAATACAAGGCAATAGTTTTCTCGGATTTATTTTAAGAACTTCTAATAAAGGAATGGTCACAGAAAAACCTGGAGATACGATATCAGATAAGGCTTTAGAGAATTCTATGAAATTGGTTGGGTCTGCCCCATTGAAAGATTTGGTCTCAGACACGAGCGACGTCGTTGAACGTATATGCATCAAGACAGCACTTGAATTAACTAGAAATAATAGAGTGGCTGCCGCTGAAATGTTGAGCCTATCGAGACAAAGTCTGTACATAAAGCTAAGAAAATATGGGTTACTAAAGAAATAAGCCTCTTTTTTCTTTTAAGCCAAACTATAAACAACAAAATAAAAAATTACGCTGAATTTTAGAAAAATATGTTGATTTTTCTCTTGCGAAATTTCCATTTGTCGACAAATATCAAACTATGATTGTCAATCAAAGTGTACACATAAGAAAATTGGCCAATTTGAGCGTTTCTGTTGAGCTACTAAAGCCAATAACTTGGTTTCCACCTATGTGGGCATTTTTATGCGGTGCAGTATCCGCTGGGTTTATCTTTCTAGAGCATCTGCCAATAGTGCTTTTAGGAATTTTATTAGCGGGCCCCGTTATTTGCGGAATGAGCCAGGCCATAAATGACTGGGGAGATAGGGTCGTAGACGCTATAAATGAGCCTTCACGCCCAATACCCTCAGGTCGAATATCTAGCACGTGGGCATTTTCCTTAGCTATTATATTAAGTTTCGGAGGACTATTAATTGGCTGGAGTTTAGGGGAGTGGGTATTAATTGCTACCATCGTTGCAATATTTTGCGCGTGGGCATACTCTGTTGAGCCTATAAGATTAAAGAAATCGGGTATATTAGGTCCTTCAATTGTTGCTATTTGCTATGAAGGGTTACCTTGGTTTACTGGGGCTGCGGTTATTTCCCAAGGGCTTCCAGATATAAAAATTCTGTTATTTGCAGCCCTTTATGCCTTTGGCGCCTTTGGCATAATGACCCTGAATGACTTCAAGGCATTAAAGGGTGATACCATCACCGGGGTGAACTCCCTGCCAGTAACTATGGGCCCTGAGAAAGCCTCTAAAGTAGCCTGCGCAGTTATGACAATACCTCAGCTAATTGTTATTTCTCTTCTTTATTTTTTTGGAGAATTTATAGAAGCTATTCTGATAGGGCTATTGGTAATTTCCCAAATTATTCTTATGCGAAAGTTAATCAAAAATCCTGAAAAAATGGCCCCCTGGTATAATGCCACTGGAGTGACTTTATACGTGATTGGAATGATGATCGCAGCCATAGCTTTGAGGGGACTTATTTAGATGACAAAGATGTGGAGAATTTTTTACAAGGTAACACAATGCATTTAACTTGGGTTTCAATTTTTAGACTTGGCTTAGTACAAATGACCTTAGGAGCATTAGTGGTAATAACCACCTCAACTCTTAATAGGCTTATGGTAGTCGAGTATGCCTTAGCAGCAACTATCCCTGGTTTATTGGTAGCATTTCATTATGGCGTCCAAATCACCAGGCCGAGTTGGGGTCATTTTTCTGACAATGGAGGAAAAAGAACTAAGTGGATCATTGGCGGAGTAATAACTCTCTGCTTAGGGACAATTCTCGCATGTTTAGGAGTTGTACTGTTCAGCAAGCATGTTTTTTTAGCCTACGCAACTTCAATATTGGCTTATGCGCTCATTGGGCTAGGTGTAGGCGCAGCTGGCACGTGCCTATTAGCATTATTAGCCACAGGAACTGCAGAAAGAAGAAGAGCAGCAGCAGCAACAATAACATGGCTAATGATGATTTTCGGCATTGCAATCACCGCCGTAATCTTAGGAAAAATCCTAGATCCATTTTCCCCAAAACGATTATTAACTATTGTATCCTGCCTGTGTATTTTTTACTTTTTTCTTACAAACTTGGGGGTTTATGGGATTGAAAAAAAATTATCAAAAATTAATAAAAAAATATCTCAACCGAAACTAATCGAAGGCCTTAAGGAAGTTTGGTCAGAAAGCAGGGCCAGAAATTTTACCATCTTTGTCTTCTTGTCAATGACAGCGTTCTTTATGCAAGAATTAATCCTAGAACCTTATGCTGGATTGGTATTTAATTATTCTGTTGGAGAATCAACTAGCCTTTCTGGAAAACAAAACTTTGGGATATTTGTTGGGATGCTTACAGTAGGAATTTTGGCTTCTGGTTTAAAGCTTGGTAAATTAAAAAATTGGGTAATTTTTGGCTGCATAGGGTCCGCATTTTCTCTTGCCCTCATTGCAGCTTTAGGAAATTTCCAAATTAACTTTAGCCTTGAAAATGCAGTAATTCTTCTGGGATTTATGAATGGGGTTTTTGCAGTTGCGGCAATTGGATCTATGATGGAATTGGCTAGCCAAGGCAAGAATGCACGGGAAGGAACCCGAATGGGCCTTTGGGGCGCAGCTCAAGCAATTGCTGCAGCTTTTGCAATGCTAATTGGGACATCTGCCGTTGATATAATGAAATTACTATCTTTTGATAATGCAAGTGCCTATGGCTTGGTATTTTCAATTGAGGCAGGTCTATTTTTAGCGTCAGCTGGAATTGCTTTACTAGTAATGAGTAATAAAGAGTTTTCCTTTAACGATAATCAATTAGAACCAATGAGTTGAACTATGAAATTTGATATTTTAATAATAGGTGGAGGCCCTTGCGGAGCTACAGCAGCATCTGAATTAGCAGAAAAGGGCTTCAAAGTCGCCCTTCTAGATAGAGCAGGGAGAATTAAACCATGTGGTGGAGCAATACCACCAATTTTAATAGACGAATTTGATATTCCAGAAACTCAATTAGTTGCAAAAGTTAATACGGCCAGAATGATTTCTCCATCTTTCAGAGAAGTTGACATCCCTATAGAGAATGGTTTTGTTGGAATGGTTGACCGAGAACATTTTGATGAATTCCTACGTACTAGAGCTGCCGAAAAAGGGGCTTATAGACTTACAGGAACATTCCAAAAAATTGAGAGATCAGGAAATTTTCCTAAAATCCACTACAAAGATAAACTTTCCGGGAAAAAGGAGACTATTCTTGCAAGATTAGTAATTGGAGCTGATGGTGCTCGGTCCAATGTAGCAAGATCTGAAATTCCGAATGGAACAGATATTCCATATGTTATTGCTTATCATGAAATAATATCTGCCCCAAAAAAGGGAGCTAATCACAGCTATGACCCTAAGAGATGTGACGTGGTGTATAATGGAACCATTTCACCTGACTTCTATGGTTGGGTTTTTCCACATGGGAAGCAAGCTAGCGTAGGAATGGGAACTGGTGTTGAAGGAGTAGATCTCAAGAAAGCAACGAAAATACTTAGGCACAACTCAGGTTTAGAGGACTGCAAAACTATTAGGAAAGAAGGAGCACCTATTCCATTAAAACCGTTAGAGAAGTGGGATAATGGCTTAGATGTTCTAGTCGCCGGGGACGCCGCAGGAGTTGTAGCCCCATCTTCTGGAGAGGGCATTTATTATGCTATGGCAGCTGGCAGGGAGGCAGCTTACGCAGCAAATAAATTTCTTCTTTCCCAAGATGTCCGGGATCTTGCCTTGGCAAGAAAAAGATTTATGAAAAAGCATAAAACTGTATTTAAAGTACTAGGAGCGATGCAAAATGCCTACTACAGATCTGATGAAAGGCGTGAGAGATTTGTCTCCCTTTGTAATGACGTAGATGTCCAGAAAATTACCTTTGAGTCTTATATGCATAAAAAATTAACGAGGAAGCGTCCATTAGCTCACATAAAAATAATGATAAAAAATGTCTTGCACTTGACTGGCTTAATAAAGGCGACTGCTGGATGACAAAAATTCTTGCCTGGGAAAGTGGTGAGCTTAAAGAATTCGAAAAATTAGAGGTGCATAGAAAAGGGCTCCGCCATCCTGCAATTTCAGTATTTATTTTCTCAAGAAATAAACTGCTTCTTCAACGCAGAGCTCTAGAAAAATATCATACCCCAGGTCTTTGGACAAATACCTGTTGCACACACCCTTTCCCAGGCGAAAAGCCTAAATCGTGTTCAAAAAGACGTTTAAAAGAGGAAATGGGTATAACCGGTGTTTCTTTAAATTTTTCTACATCCTTAGAATACAAAGCTAATGTTGGGAACAACCTTATAGAAAATGAAGTTGTGGATATATTCTTTGGCTTTATTGAGAAAATCAGCACCTTTAGATTTACACCAAACCCTGAAGAAGTTATGGACACAAAATGGATCAGTTTCGAAAACCTAAAGAAAGAAATTGAAATTTCCCCTGAAAAATTTACCCCATGGTTAAGAATTTATGTTAAAGATTATTCAATCCTTAAAGAGGACACACTCAATTCTTAACAGTTTTAGGCTGAAGAATCAGCTGAAAAACGTCCCACAGAGACACCCAATGATCCTAAAACTTTTTCGACAATATTATCTGCTTGTAGTAATGCCTGCTTATACATATCAGAGGGATTTGCCTGATCAATAAATAGATCAGGTAGTGTCATAGTTCTCACCTTGATACCTTTCTCCAAAACACCCATGTCTGAAAAATAATGTAGAACATGGGCACCAAAACCACCCCTTGCGCCTTCTTCAATCGTTAGCAAAACCTCATGATTATCTGCAAGCTCCATTAATAGCTTTTCATCCAGTGGTTTTGCAAAACGCATATCTGCTACAGTCGTTGAAATGCCTTTACTGTCCAAGATTTCAGCTGCTTTTAGGGCTTCTTCTAATCTCGTTCCTAAGCTGGCCAAGGCCACCTTTTTACCCTCTCTTAAAACTCTCCCCTTTCCAATTTCAAGAGGACTACCCTTTTCTGGCAGATCAATCCCCACCCCTTCACCTCTAGGATATCTAAAAGATATTGGCCCTATGTCGTGTTCAGCAGCAGTGGCCACCATATGCATCAGCTCTAACTCGTCGGCAGCAGCCATGACGGTAAAATTTGGCAAGCTTGCAAGATACACTAAATCGAATGACCCTGCATGCGTGGCCCCATCTGCTCCAACTAACCCTGCTCTATCAATTGCAAATCGAACTGGTAAATTTTGAAGAGCCACATCGTGAACTATCTGATCATACCCTCTCTGTAAAAATGTCGAATAGATAGCACAAAAGGGTCTTAAACCTGCAGCTGCCATTGCTCCAGCAAATGTTACTGCATGTTGCTCAGCTATACCCACATCAAAGAATCTTGATGGAAAATTATCAAGGAATTTGTCAAGCCCGGTACCACTTGGCATAGCTGCAGTAACTGCTACTATTCTGTTATCTTCCTTGGCCTGCTTGACTAAAGAATTTCCAAAAACTGAGGTGTAGCTAGGTGCATTTGGTTTAGATTTTTTTTGCTCCCCAGATAAAATATCAAATTTTGAGACTCCATGGTATTTATCTGAAGAGCTCTCTGCCGGGGAATATCCTTTTCCCTTAGTTGTTACGCAATGCACTAAAATTGGCTTTGTAGATCTAGCTTTAACCGTTCTTAAAACCGGTAAAAGTTGAGACATATCATGTCCATCAATAGGACCTACATACTCAAATCCCATTTCTTCAAAAAATGTAGAGCCTGCGTTAAAACCGGTCACCAAAGATTTTGCCCGTTTTGCACCTTCTCGTAATGGGGAAGGTAAAACACTAGTAAAACCATCCGCAATATCCTTGAGAGTATGCAGAGATTCATTTGCATATAAACCAGATAGGTATTTTGACATTGCACCAACCGGTGGGGCTATCGACATTTCATTATCGTTTAATATTACTACCAATCTACGTCCTTCGGCTCCTGCATTGTTTAATGCCTCATATGCCATTCCTGCAGATATAGAGCCATCACCTATTACTGCGATTGCATCTCCAGTTGCCTGCCCCATATCTCGGCCAATAGTAAAGCCTAATGCAGCAGAAATTGAAGTAGATGAATGCGCAGCGCCAAATGGATCATATTCGCTCTCTGATCGCTTTGTAAATCCAGATAGACCACCTTTCTGCCTTAAGGTACGCATCCTGTCCCTACGACCGGTAATAATTTTGTGAGGATAGCACTGATGACCAACATCCCAAATTAACTTATCAAAAGGAGTGTTAAAGACGGCATGTATTGCTACCGTTAACTCAACTACTCCTAAACTGGATCCCAGGTGCCCACCCGTTTCCGAAACAATTGCAATTGTTTCATCTCGAAGTTCACTAGCTAAACTATCTAATTCAGAATCTGTCAACTCCCTCAAATCTGAAGGTTGTAGTACTTTATCTAATAACGGAGTCGTGCTATCTTCTATTTCCATTTTACCTCTAATTTCCCATCCTAAATTTGACTAGACTTTAAACCTGCAACTATCTCCTTCACCACTCTCTCAGCTCCGCTATCTAGCGCTAACTTCTCAGCTTTATCTCGAAGTGATTTGGCTGCAGAAATTCTTGTCAGAATAGGGTGTTCTTCAACAATACTATCCAACAACTCTTTGGCCTCAGGATCCCAGGGAAAATCCCTTTTCAATTTTGATGGAGTAGCGGCAGCGCTATCCATTTCCGAACTCAGTGGTAAAATATGGAAGAGAGCATCAAAAAGGGAATTACAAACTTCTTGCACCAGATACGTTGCTCCAGCATAACCCATCATTGGGGTTCCAGTAGCTCTTCTGATTGCAGCTCCAGGAAAACTTGCAGGGATAAAAGCCGGTTTTGGTCCAAAGCCTTGCGTCATTTCAGCCATATACATCTTTTCGTTTATCGAACCAAAAACAACCAGCGGCCTAGTGTCCGATAATAGTTTCCTAACTTCGTCATTATCTGTTTTCTTTCCTGCAGAGCGCGATACGGCAAATGCGCAAGGTAAACCCAAATCTTCCTCCAAAAAATTTCTTATTCCCCTTGTGTAAGTTTCGTTTGCTACAATTGCAAAGCTAGATGTAGCAAAAAAATCCTGAGTCACTGATCGCCAAAGATCCCAAACTGGCTTTATAGTTGAGTGCTTCTCCTGTTCTATGAAAGGCTCAGGATCGACATCAAGCAGTTCCCCGAGTTTTCTTAGAAACTTTGTTGTGGATTCGATTCCTATAGGTGCTTGAACGTATGGCTTATTGAGCATCTCAGCTAAATTACGCCCAAACTCACGATACATAACAATATTAGCATCAGCATTTACCAGTTTATGCATATCTCCAATATGAGCACCTAAAGGCATAACCATATTCACATCAACCCCAATACCTGCAATCAGTCTTCTAATTTCTGCCAAATCTGAAGGCATATTAAAGGAACCATACATTGGCCCTAAAATATTAACTCTAGGCTTAGCTCCTTCTTCTCTCTTAGCTTCCTTGGGCATACGCCCCTTTGTCATACCAAAATTTGAAAACATCCATGACATCGCCCTATCTCCAGACTGCCATTGATCTTCATCAATAGTTCTAGGAAGAAATCTTTGTATGTTTGTACCTTGTGGCGTTACGCCACCACCTATCATTTCGGCTATAGATCCAGTAACAACAACTGCTGGCAATGCTGGATCCAAGGTGTTCCAGGCTCTTTTCATAGCACCTTCGGTACCTTCTCTTCCTAGCTCTTCTTCGCCGAGCCCAGTGACAACGATAGGCAACTCATGAGGAGGCAAAGCATCCGTATAATGAAGCACTGACGTCACGGGGAGGTTTTCACAGCCTACAGGACCATCAATAACAACTTGGAGCCCCTTCATTGCACAAAAGGCATATACAGCCCCCCAGTATCCACCGGCTCTATCATGATCTTGAATTAACACTATATCATCTCTGCTGCCTTTGCAGCTTTCTTACGTTTCTCAATCTTCTTTAAATTATGAGCCCTAAAGGTTGGATGTATATTTGGACTTTTCTCCCAAATGCCGCTGGTATCTTCTTTCCCAACTCCCTCAAAAAAACTAACCATAGATTTCATTCTTTTTTTATTAGAGATAGCTGCATTAACTACAGTCGCCAAACTTCCGGCCCCTGCAATACCCATAAGCGGTCTAGCAGAAATTAAATTGGTAAAGTATAATGAAGGAAGTCCAAGTTCTTTTGCTTTCTGGACTACAGGAGTTGTTCCTATAGCCAAATCAGGTTTAAAATATTCAACTGCTGCGCAATCATCTTCTAAGCTTGCTCTGAACTTTACTTTTATTCCCTTGCTTTCTAACCAAATTCTATCTGGATCAGACCACTTTGTTTTTTGACAAGCCGTTCCAACGTACTCCACCTTGGCTCCACTCTCTATTAAAAGCCTTGCAACCAATAATTCTGAACCCTCATACCCAGAAATCGTGATACGACCCTTGATTTTACTTTTCTTTAAAGCTTCCTTAATAGATGGTATAAATTGGTTTTTTGCCTTACCAACAATATCTGGCTTTATATTAAAGCAGTCACCGACAGAAGATAACCATTCGCTAGTTCCATCTACACCTACAGGGGCGGATCCGAAGACTTCCCTTCCCGCAGCCTGAAATTCTCTTACAGCTGAAGTGTAAAATGGGTGTATTGCTGCAACAGCGCCACAATCTAGAGCCGCATAAAGTTCTCTCCACTCTCGGCAGGGTACTACCGGACCTACTGCCAACCCAAGTGGCGCCAAAAGAGCACCTATTCCTACAGGATCAGCAGGAAACATTTCCCCTAAAAGAGTTACTGTGGGTCTATCTGATTTTCCGGAATCAGGAGCAGCAACTGGGCCATTCTCTATCTCAGTTCTAGCGTATTGTAAAATCGCCCCCGATAACACATCCTTAGCCTCAGCATGGGTAGGGACTCCAAAGCCAGGAACATCAATTCCGATTATCCGCACACCGTTAATTTCTTTCGGGAGCAACCGCAAAGGAACGCCAGAAGCCGTTGGCACACACAAATTTGTAACAACAATAGCGTCATAACTGGAAGGATCTGCCATTTTATAGACCGAATCTCTAATATCCTCATATAACTTTCCTGTGACCAAGGTTTCAGAACTAAAGGGAACATATCCGACAGATCTTCTAGCACCATAGAAATGAGAAACAAAAGTTAAGCCGTATACACAACATGCCGAGCCTGACAAAATTGTTCCAACACGGCGCATCCTCAACCCAACCCTAAGTGAACCAAAAGCTGGACACATACTCTGCGGCTTATCATGTGGCCCCAAAGGATAATCTTTTTTATATTGCTCTAATAACTCGGATTTTCCTGCTGATTTTGCAGCTTCCTTTAGTTTCTCAGACCCAGCATGGCATCCATCTTTCTCGCTCTCGAGATCCGACATTTTTACCCCCCCAAATTATCCTTAACTTGAATTTATAAATCCAAAAATCATCATGAAGTAAGTCCCATACTTTCGGCCTCTTTCCATATTTCCTTAAACGCCTTCTTAGACTTACCTCTATGCTTTATTTTTTGTGCTGATTCTAAATTATCTAACTTACCGTCACCTTCAACTACGATGAGTCCCACCATTCCGTTTGTACCGTGAGGGGTGCAGACATATCCATAAAAACCAGGCACATCAAATTTGATAGTGATATCTTTATTTATTTTTCCCTTCCAAGGCTCAGCCCCATCTGGAATCATTTTCTTAATTGAAGCACTATTATGACCTTTGTCTACAGATTCAAATGTCACACTATCTCCAGCATTAACTTGCAATAGATTAGGGTAATAAACCATTTTCTTCTTTTTATCTTCTGGATGCTTATTTAGCATTTGAACTACATGATCAACTGCAGCTGCAAATACAATTTTTGGCAGCATCGGAAGCGCCGAAATTACGCCGATACCCTTTACAAAAGTTCGTCTACTAAAAATTTCCTTCATAATTAATATCCTTCTTTATTTTCTCTTTCCCGCGCCCAAAAATCCAGCGCGAGAAAGATTTATCTCTAAATATTCAAATAGTTCAAATGCGTGCTATACCTTATAAATAAAATAGCCGTCTAGGGAATGCCAATCCAAAGGATTTAACTCCATCTGATAGGTTCCCATTGCCGGATCCAAATTACTCCAAGAATTAGGATCTTCACCCATTTGAGATTCAGCCGGAAGATAAAAAGAAATACAGCGCAATATTATTATGAAAGCTACAGTCGCAAAAAATACAGCGCCCGCGTAAATGCTTCCTTTAAACATCAACATTGCGATAACACTTGGCGTGCGAAACTCCTCCGCATTTGGCGGTAAGCTATTTTCTCCTCTATAGTGTTTTTCAAACATTCTTATTCTCCCAGATTAACTTGATAAGTATTTTCAGTACCATTTGGTGCTGAATCAAGAGGTGCAAAGCCATGAATTTGAGCCCATCCGTACCAATCATCAACAACGGTACCAGTTAGCAATATTCCTATACCTCCCGTTATGGGACATAGCACTGCAAACCACCACGCCCACCTATGTATACCTTCCATGGTCGCGTTAAAACCCATTGTCCATCTCCAAAACAAGGCAGCTCTTTCTGAACCGGTTCCTCTATCAACAATTTGCTCTATCTCTCTATCTGCACCAAATCGACTGGTCGCCAGAATAGTAGCGCCATGCATTGCGAATAGTAATGCTGAACCATAAAGGAAAGCTATGCTTAATCCGTGGAAGGGGTTATAAAAAAGATTATTATGTCTAACGGAAAAGTCCATTGTCCAATCGAGATGGGAAAAAATTCCGTATGGAACTGCTTCGCTCCAAGACCCCACGAGAATTGGCCTAATTAGTCCTAAGACTAAGAATAGCCATATAGCAGCAAGAAATGCCCATGCTATATGCTTTCCCATCCCTAAATCTTCAGCTCTACGATAAGTCCTAACCCACCAACTCATAACGCTAATAAGAAGAAAAAATGATGCTATAAGCCATAATCCGCCATCATTAAGAGGTGGAATGCCTAATCCATATTCTTCACCAGGTTGATCTAAAGATAAATAGAACAATTCCTTAAAAAATATTGCAAGATTAAAATCAACTGATGCAAGCATAGAAAATCCAACTATTAAAAACCACGCTAAACCCGTTATAAGGGATACTAACCCCCAAGTTCCTAAATAAATTGGTCCCAATTGTGCATTGCCAAACCAACCTAGCCAAGTGTTAAAGCCAGCACTCTCAGTTCTCTCTGAAGACATGTTGCTATCATTATCCACGCCCCATTCAATTGGCCCCTGAACCTGGACTTGATTGAAAATATTTTTATATTCACCCATCTTAAATGTCCTTTCTAAAGATCAGCCCACCAGGGCAAGTTTGTATACCATTCCCACCAGCCTGACCACGCATCAAACCAAACGGTTCCGGAAACCACAATACATACGGCACTCCAAAAAACAGCACTTAGGGCCAAAAAAAGTCCAAGCCTATGTATACCTAATGTTCCAATAGAATATCCAATAAGATCTCTAAAAAAGGTATCCTCATGCTCCGGGGTTCTCACATTTGCATCCTTGCCATCATCTTTTGGATTTGTTGAGGATAGAATTAAAGAACCATGCAAAGCTAGTGCTAAACACGTAGTAAAAAAGAATGTTATTGCTATCATGTGTGCAGGATTATAGTGAAAATTACCATACGCATATCCCACATTATTAACCCAATCCAAATGAGACCAAATTCCATAAGGAAAAGCATGTCCCCATGCTCCCATAAGAACGGGACGAATTACCACCAGCGTAATATACGCTAGAATTGCGAAAGAAAATGCAAATGGGACATGTAACCCCATTCCTAATTTTCTAGAAATTTCTACTTGCCTTAAAGCCCAACTTACGAATGCTCCAATGGCGCAAATTGTTACAATCTGCCATATACCACCTTCAGAAAGAGGTGCCGCCGACAGTCCGTACTCTATCGGAGGAGGATCAATCGAAATCAACCAGGGGTTCCACGTATCTCCCAACGATGCCCCAAAAGCTATCATTAGGACTCCTAAAGCTGCAAAAAATATAGTCGTGACACCGAAAAATCCTACATAAAATGGCCCAACCCAAAAATCAAAAAGGTCACCACCTATTAGTGTTCCACCTCGAACTCTATATTTTCTTTCAAAACTAAGTAATGCCATTTATTTCAACTCCCTTATATGGCTCCCCGTTCGTTAATTTTTTGTTGCTGCGGGCGGGAGCAAAGGGGGAGAGCTTCCCGCCCGTAGCGTTCGTTAAACCAGTAATGGTGTGGGCTTAGCCCTACATAGCCATAAACCAGTTAAAGTTGTCATTGCTTAGCAATACTAAATGTATCAAGCATGCTAACAAAAACAGAAATACGCCCTGTGCAACAAAGACACGGCGTGGATCAAAGACTAACCAGATTTTATGAAATCCCATGTCTTATCCTCCAAAATTGAACCAAGGGAACATTTGCCAAGTAGCCAAATGAGCAATTATGCACGCTATGACAAATACCGTTAGCCCGCTCATATAGACCCTATGCAATTCGAACGCTTGATCTTCAGTTAGACCTGTGAAAGATAGGTCAGATTTACCAGTCATTAAAAATCCTCCGGATAACTTGACTGCGCCCATAATTTCTCATGAGCCTTGCGCTGCCGGACCTCACTGCCAGACAACGATTCTCTCGCATGAATTACGAGAAGAATTTCTAATTCCGCCTTCATGCGGAAAATATCGTTGGGGTGAAAATCTGGGCATTAGTCCAAGCCCTAGATATTACACCTATTTTATTATAACTTTTTCTTTCTAAAACACCGAGCCTCTCTAAAAAACACAAGACTATAGTATGAGGAAGAGTAAGTAGAAAAATTAACGTGAAATATAGCCTATACTCCCACACAACTCTTTTCTTTCCCCTAGTTTTCATATTAATGTTCGGCATAATTTTCCTCCATTATCGAATTCATAACGTATAATTGTCATTTCTCACTCTTATCCCCAAAAAGCACTTCCAAGACCTTCATCAAACATTATCATAAACCACTTCTAAAGACTCTTTAGGCTTCAAGTATTTTCCCATCATGTCTGAATCTGTGGCTGGTTCTAGAACAAAATCAGCACCGGTCTCTTCTGCAGAAAAAAGATTTAAAAGCTCATCTTGAGTAAGGTTCTTTGGCTTTAAAGGCGGTGCAGACCCTACATTTTCAGCAAGCTCTACGAAAAGATTTCCCCATTGACTTTTGCTAGTCCCAACTATCTGATAGTTAGCAGATTTTTTCCTCAGATCATCATCTTGAGGAATACTCGCTAAAACTGGAATTTTAGCCTCTTTCGCAAATGCTGCA
>Ga0208410_1001248_pt1 | contig 13381 bp, 5 predicted proteins | sample ETN02SmetaG_3_FD_185787 | JGI IMG/M metagenome (GOLD analysis project Ga0208410, IMG submission 185787) | Marine microbial and viral communities from oxygen minimum zone, Eastern Pacific Ocean - ETNP2014F10-02SV257 (SPAdes) (version 2) | ecosystem: Environmental > Aquatic > Marine > Oceanic ... | reverse complement strand
TATTCGCTCCAGTTATTGGTGGCGGAGTATTGCAATCTGCTCAAGGTGCAGCATGGATGGCAGGATATGGCGCAGCAGTAGCTGAAGGCTATGTAAATGCTACATACCAAGGAACATATGACTATTATATCAGTCTTGGCGCTGACGCAGCAACAGCTGCAGCAGCAGCTGCAGCAGCAGCAGCCGGAGTTGTAGCAGATGGTTCTGCAGCAGCATACGGTGAGACTGCAACAGGAGGAGCAGTAGCAGACTTTTTAGCACTGATGGGATCAGCAATACCAACTATTGGTAATCTTGTTCTTGATGGCGGTCTAAACCTTGTTGACCCGAATGTAGAATACACTAATTACCCAGTAATTAAAGAAACTACTTGGGCTCAAACAGAGTTTGGATATAAAGGTCAAATATCTGATAACATGACTTTATCAGTAGATGCATATCAAATGAGCATCTCTGATTATGTAACAAACCTACAGCAAATTAGTGGTTTTACCATTATGGCTGCTGACGGTGGAAGTTATGTTGCAGCATTACTTACTCAAATGTATGGTAATGACAATCTAACAAACTTTGTTAGTGCACTTGACACAAACGGAGCTTATGGTGGTGCTGATGAACTTGCTACATTAATTGCAGGTCAAGTTGCAGCTTTACCAATGGGTTCAATTGCTCCTGAGCAATCACCTTATGGTGGAAATATCATTGTTGGATATAAACAGTTAACTGAAGATCTTAAATTAAATGGTCTTGAGACAACTTTAAATTATTTCCCAACTAATGAATGGAACTTCTACATGAATATGTCATTCTTAAGCGATAGTAGCTTAGAAGCTAAAGACATTAGTGGACGTACAAACTCAGTAAACATGAATACACCTAAGTTTAAATTAGGTGCTGGAATGCAATTTGCGAACGAAGGTTCAGCATACGGATTAACATTGCGTTACCAAGATTCATACTTTGCTGATGGATTCGCTAGCACTTCTGGAGAAATTCCATCATTCTACACTCTTGGTGTAAATGGTAAGTGGGCTGTTGATGCATTACCTGGTATGTCAGTTGGTTTATCAATTGACAACATCACTGATGTTGTACACAAAGAAACTTTCTTAGGCCCTGAAATGGGTAGATTTACCAAGCTAAGTATTGGATACGATCTGTAAGAGATAGTTTCAGTTGAATATAAAAAAAGCCCTCATTTTTTGAGGGCTTTTTTTATACCTATACTTCTAAAATAGTTATTATTCTTTTCCGACCTTCTGCCAAGGCAAGGATACAAGATCAACATTGCCTCCAGTGATAATCAGAACAACCTTCTGTCCAACAAACTTTTCTTTATTAGCCATAATGGTAGCAAGAGTCAATGCACATGAAGGTTCAACAACAATCTTCATACGCTCCCAAATCAATCTGGTTGCATCAATAATCTCTTCTTCTGATGCCAACACGATGTCATCTACATTCTCTTGAATAATAGGAAGAGTTAAGTGTCCAACAATCGCCATTAATCCATCTGCAACCGACTCTCTATGTTTCATTTCAATACGCTTATTTGCGGTATACATTTGATGTGTATCATCTACGCTTGATGGTTCACACCCAATAATCTTTGCTGAGTGATTTAATCCTTTTAAAGCAATAGATATGCCACTAATTAACCCGCCGCCTCCAATTGGAACGACTACAGAGTCAAATTCTGGTACTTGCTCTATAATTTCAAGCCCAATAGTGCCTTGTCCTGCCATAACAGAGTAATTATCATAAGGATGGATTGAAATACGATTATTTTCTTCTACTGTTTTATTAAATAATGCATCTCGTTCTGACATATGATCACAAAAAATCATATTACCATTATAGGTGCGTACATTATGAATTTTAGCTTTAGATACGCTCTTAGCCATAACAATGTCTGCATGGATACCTTTAAGGTCTGCTGCGCATGCTATAGCGCCTCCATGATTTCCTGATGATTGGCATGCGACGCCTTGAGCAGATTCTTCTTTACTTAAAGAAAAGATGGCATTTGATGCGCCTCTTATTTTAAAAGAACCGGTCTTTTGGAAATTTTCACATTTAAAAAATAATTCCATTCCTAATAGGTCATTAAAATATTCTGAAGTCACAATAGGTGTTTTACGTACAACGGAAGATGTAAGTGATTGTGCAGACTTAATGTCGCTTAAAGTGGGTTTAGCGCTTAATAACATAAATTTATCTATTTAAATAATAGAAACTTATTTAACAAATACTAGCTTACCTACTGCATTAAAGTTTCCAGAACGAATCTGATAGAAATATACACCACTACTAACATCGTCTCCATCGTCATTCTTGGCATCCCATTGTATAGACTGGAATCCAAAACGCTCTTCATTGTTAATGAGAGTTCGCACTACCCTTCCACGGATATCTAAAATAACCATTGAAATACGCTCTGTTGCTGGCATATCAAAATCAATAGTTGTTCCGCCGCTTGTAAATGGATTTGGATAACTCTGAGACAAACGATATGATGATGGTGCAGTCTGTAATAAGTTATATCCTTCAGCAACCACTTGATTATATTGATTGTAAGCTGAATAACTTACTTTCAAAAACTCATAAGTATCTGTTAGATTTTCAAAGCTGAAATATATTTCTGTCTGATCATCGCTCGATGAATTTGTTGATCCATAATCTCCCAATTCTACCTGAACCAGTCCATTTTCTTGACTATTGTTACTTAAAATCAATTGGTTTGGTGCTGTGCTCGGTAGCAAATCTATATTGTAATTTTCTGGATCATAATCAAAATAAATTTGTGCCGTTCTTGCATCTCCTGGAAACCTCACAACTAATTGATCATTTAAGATACGCAAGAATGGTGATGTTCCCTGTATGGTATAATTTGGAACAGTTCTTCCATTAACACCAATAGACCAGTTCCACATAGATTCAAACATTGCCAAGTCTTGTACATCTGATACTCCATCAAAATTAGGGAAGAAATATGGCGCACTACCTGTTACAGGTGCGATATCAATTCCCGGGTATCCAGACATGAATGTAGCATAGTCTGTAAAATCAATTACCCAATCATTGTTTGAATCTCCCAATAGTGTTCCAAAATAATAGAATGAAGCAGAAGTTGTTTGAGAATTAAGTCCCACTAAATCTTGTCCATATACAGTTATAAAATATTGTTGATAATCATTTAGGTTTAGCGCATTTAGATTTAATTGTGTTCCACTATAAGGTTCATATGGCAATACATCTTCTCCTCCTATTGATGTTCCTACAGCCACATAGTAGAGTGCAACACCGCTTGTAGCATCATAAAAATTATCTAATGATATTGATACGTTAGGATTTTGAGTAATGTACTGACTATCTGATAAATTAGAAATCGTTACATCTCCAACATCTGGTCCAACTCTATCTACAATAACTGAAATTGTATTTGATGCAAAATTTGGAAATCCTGAAGCAGTACCTACTACAGAGCTTGCATCAATGTCAACGGTAACTTCTCCGTCTGCATCTGCAAGAACATCGAAACTATATGTTATACCATCTGATTCATTAAAATTAGTAACACTACCATTTCCAATAATTAAATCGCTTTCTGTAAATCCTGTAACCGCTTCTCCAAAAGTAACACTTACAGAAAATCCATCATTAGTGGTAGCATAGGATACATCAGAAGTCAATGTTACATTTACTCCATTTGCAACTTGCGCCCAAGATCTTCCATTTGCCCAAGAATATCCGTCTAATGTTTGCTCTTCAGAGAACATACGCATCTGATCATCATATACATAGTCCATATAATTCATGAACTGATCACCTTTACCGCTTGTAGAAATACAGCTATTCTCAGCACTTCTGCCATAAAAATTACCACTGCCTGTAGGCCATTCATAGATATTAGCACCACGATTATTTGTAGTTTGAGGAGGAACATCTGCCCAATCTGTTGTTCCGCAAGTGTTATTATTAAATACGTGATTATAAGTAAAGTTATGCCCTAATTCATGGGTTAGCGTTCTTCCTCTGTTGTATCCACCTGTAGTTCCAGGATTTTCAACAGATCCTACTGAGCCAGCTAACACTACTGATTCAGGGTAACCCAAATATGCTTGACCTAACAAACCTCCTGTTAATGGAGCAATATAAATATTTAAAAAACCATCTTGATAGCCATTGTCCTCGCAACTACCACAACTCGTAGAGCTAGCTAAACTACTTGCTTCACTAACTCCGCTCACTGAAGATTGGCTAATTTGATATCTACGAATAGATACACCTTCAACTAATGCACTACCAGTTAATTCTCCTTGAGCACCTACAAATTTAATTTGATGAGTCCCTCTAACGCTCTGGAAACTATAATCGACGCCAGGATCATCAGGTGCATCACTAGGATTTGGGGCAGACGGAATTTCATCACCGTCAGGATTTAAATTTTGGAAATCTAGGTTAATTTGATCAAAGTTTGCGCCAATTAGTTCTGCTGAAACATTACCTGAGCTTGAACTGTAAAGCACATGAAAAATGACAGGGATATAAATAGTAGATTGACTTTTTGGATCAGTACGCCATTGAGGATTATCTCTAAGCATTTGCTGTCCACGCTCAATATAAGCATCGCGCTTTGCAATAAATTCAGGATCAGTCAATTGTAGTTCTGCTTCTAATTCATCTGAAGCGCATCGTATCCATTCCTCGCTACTGCTATGATTGTGATTGTGATGATTGTGTTGTTGTGCATTTAGTATAGCAAAAAATGACAGAGCTAATAGTATTCTTTTTTTCATGATTTTAAATATCCCTATATGTTTTATAATACATGATTTGACCTCAACAAATATAGTGGGTATTAAGATAAAATTGAAATAAAAAATAAATGATTCTACTTGAAGATTTGTTCAGATTTTTGATAGTATGTTTTCATGCTATCTAACCTTACATGTTCATAACCTCTCACATGATCAGGCAATACAGAAAAATCTATTAATTTTTCATAGCTACCATTAGAAATATCTGGAATATTTTTTAAGATATGAGACTTGTAGTGGTCTAGAATCGCCTTATCTGCATTGCGAACATCGCTACTAAAAATTGCCATAAAATCAAGCTTGGTTCCACGAACAAATTTTAAGTTTTTCAGCAACATATAAAATGGTCTAAACCAGGATCCTAATGCTATTTTAGACTTTACTCCAGGTATTCTGTTCAGCAATGGAATATTTACCAACGCCTTTAAGAATGGAGGATGTAACATATAATGTATCTTTGCTGATGATCCAAATTCTTGATTAATCGCTAAATCTAATTCTGCCTTAAGTGATAGTCTTGCAACCTCGTATTCATCTTTAGTTGCCATCAACTTAAAGAGATATTTTGCAACATTTTGAGATAATATTGATGCAGAACGCTCTTTCTTCTCTATTTTATAAATCTTCTTTACAAATGCAGCGTACTCTTCTGCATATTTTATATTCTGATAATCAATCAGCTCTGGAACGCGATATTCTAAAATTTCACATAAATCTTTATCTGGTTTTACTGAATCAATTATTCTCTTTGCTTCTTTGGTAATAATAGGCTTTGATTTGAGCTCTCCTGTTCGATACAAATCAATTGATTTTACCCATGATGGATCTGCAACAAGCATTCGCCCAATATTAAATGCATCAGTATTGCTTTTTACTGCAACACCATTGATATTGATTGCTTCTTCTATAGAGCTCGCATCAATTGGAATAGCTCCTGATTGATAGCCAGCACCAATGACGATAAAATTAGCTTGCATATTGCTACCAAAAAAATGTTCAGATATCTCTGTAGCATTTAATAAGAAATTTTTCTTTGAAAACTGTTGAATGAGGTCAATCATATGCTCTGATTCTGGGTATTCTGATTTTGTGGATCTTACCATATCTCCAGTTGGAATTTCAGATGTAGATATAATGGCAGTAGAACGCTTTGAATGTAGCTTTTCCATATGCTTAGGATTCGCACCTGTTAGCAAATCAAAAACTAAGTATGCATCTGACTCTCCATTAGCAACCCTACTTGAAGAATCTGGATTTTCTTGATCTAAAATCTTCAAATGAGACACAACTGATCCGCCCTTTTGACTTAAGCCTGTCTGGTCTAATGCTATAACTTTTTTATTCTCCAAAAACGCGGCAGTAGAAATAATCTGATTTACTGTTACTACTCCTGTTCCTCCAATTCCCATCATAAAAATATTGCCAATTTTTGCATTATTCTTTTTTGGTTTCGGAATTTTACTGGATTTGATATTGGGATCAGGTAATGCTCGCTTATCATCTTTTTCCGAAGGAATAACGCTTATGAATGAAGGACAATCTCCTTCTACGCAAGAATAATCCTTATTGCATGAAGGTTGATCAATTTGTGTTTTTCTACCATATTCTGTCTTAATAGGTTGAACACTTAAACAGTTTGATTTAACGCCGCAATCTCCGCAACCTTCACAAACAGCTTCGTTAATAAATATTCTTTGTTTTGGCTCATGCACAAGACCTCTTTTACGCAATCTGCGTAAATTAGCCGCACATGACTGATCATGAATTAACACCGTAACACCTTTTACTGCTCTTAGTTTTTTCTGTGCATCAACGATATCATCTCTATGCATAATTTCAGTATCTTTTTCCCATCGCGATTTTTCAATCGAATCATATGCAGATGGATCATCTGTTGTGACAACCACTTTCTTTACACCTTGAGATTTTAAATATTTTGTAAGTTCAGGTAAATCTAAGCCTCCATCAGGATCTTGCGCTCCTGTCATTGCAACAGCCCGATTATATAAAATCTTGTAAGTTATGTGTGATTTCGCTGCTACTGCTTGCCTTAATGCTAAAGAACCTGAATGGAAAAACGTTCCATCTCCAATATTTTGAAACATATGCTCTTTTTCAACAAATGGCTCCATTCCTGCCCATTGCGCTCCCTCTCCACCCATATGAGTTGTTCCAAAAGCTTTACCATCATCAACAAACATTGCCATCAAATGACACCCTATACCACCAAAACCTGCATCTTCACCTTCTGGCAATTTTACCGTAGATGTATTATGAGGACATCCTGAACAAAAATACATAGAACGCGCTGAAAACGATTGTGCATATACTCTATTATCAATCTCATTTAAAATATTAATCTTAGTATTTGTGGATTCAATATTGATTTTCTTTGAGTATCTATCAAAAAGTATTTTTGCTAAATGATCAGCTGTTAATTCGCCATAACCAGGAACAAGATGTGTATTATTTTCATCATATTTTCCAACGATTATGGGTTTAGTAGGATAGTTATACATTTCCTCTTTAATTAGCATTTCAATAAAAGATCTTTTTTCTTCAATAATAAAAATTTCATCTAATCCATTAGAAAACTTATTAATCATTTTAGAGTCAACAGGATATGTTGCTCCAAGCTTTAAAATCCGTATACCAATCTTATTAAGGTATTCAGTATTCCATCCTAACGATTCAAATGCCTCAATAACATCATAGTATGTTTTCCCAGCTGTTATAATACCGAACTTGTCTTGATTCCCTTGAACAGTAATTTTATTGATGTTATTGCTAGCTAAAAAATGCTTAGCCGCTGTTATACGACCTAAGTGAATTTCTTTCTCTGTTGGAAGACTATGATGTCCTACTAATTTAGCATTCTGGGTGTGCTTCCATGGCTTTCCATTATATGTAAAGTCAGGAATATTAATATTGATTCGTTGTGGATCAACAAATACGCTACTAAATGCATCAGCAAGATCTGTTACAATTTTAAAACCAGACCATAAACCTGAATATCTAGACATTTCATATGCATAACGACCTAGGTCGAGAATTTCTTGGATATTTCCAGGATAGAATATTGGCATCATCGCATCAAATAATGCAGGCTCAGATTGCGAAGGTAGCGTTGAAGATTTACAAGATGGGTCATCACCTGCTACTGCAAGCACTCCACCATTCTCACCTACCCCTAAAAAGTTAGCATGTCTAAATATATCTCCCGACCTATCAACACCAGGAGCTTTTCCATACCACATACCTAAAACGCCATCATACTTTACATTGGATACCATCCCAGCCATTTGACTTCCGTAAATCAATGTTGCACCTAAATCTTCATTAACACCGGAAATAAATTTGACATTATGCTGATCTAAAAGCTTCTTATTTTTTATCATATTAAGGTCTAATGTTCCAACAGGAGATCCGCGATATCCAGATACTAATGTTCCTGTATTAAGACCTTTAATAAGATCTGCCCTATGTTGATCGAGCAATAAACGCACTAAAGCCTGTATACCTGAAAGAATAATTCTTCCTTCAAATAAGGTATACTTATCTTCTAAACTAAAGCTATGATTTAGTGTTTTTTCTGTCATATAAGTTGTTTAATAAATTCTTAGTTACTTGCTAGTAAATTTAAATAAAAAATTGACAATTCAATGAGTTTTTCGATTTTTTTCAGATTAGTAATTAAACCAACCAAAAATGTCATAACTGATGTTATTTGAAACAAATCCTTGAATAGCAAATAAGACGCCTGTTAATACCAAGCCGAGCACCGAACCCATCACTCCGTTATTTGCCGCATATCCAAAAATTGTTGTTGGCTTATAAATCAACTCTTTATAATTAATAGATTCATCAACCTGTTGAAGCAAAGCTTTTGCGCTAGATAGATCTGTAATTCTTTCTTCACTTTTTCCTGACAACTTCAATTCCCAAATCTCTTCCTCAATTATAAAAAGCTCATTTCTTATGAAATCTCTATGCTGAGCGCTTAAAGATTGTAATTGGATAGCTTTTGCAATTGCAAACAAACAAATTGCAGAAACAGCAATAATAACTGTTCCAATAACGATAACAGTTGAAATGTGATGTTTCATTCCAGTCCAAACTATCAGATTTAAGATTCCAACGCACAATAACGAATAAAAAATTAAAATAGATGTATACCCTTGAATGCGTAAATAATATGTTTCGCCAAACGATCGCAAAACATTCCTCATGTTCATCCAAGCGAACACATTGACTCTTTTTTGTAAATCAACGAAGATCTTATCATCTTTTTTATCTTTATAAAAACTTTTAAAAATTGAAGAAAGTTTCAAACCAGGATAAGATACAAGTTCACCTAATTTTTTTGATGTAGCATATCTTCTTTCATAATCTGCAGCACAAACCATGCCAAACATCATAAGCTGAAATCCATTAAAAAATCCAAAAAGAGTTGCTACTGAAATAATTTTTTCTTGTGGAGTAACTCCAAACAAGTCCATACCATAAAAATATTTTGATAAGAATGCAGCTGCTGGTAATAAAAACATAAATAAATATGTCGATTGCCCCATATATTTTAGCGCAGGAAATCTATAAACTGAATTAATAATATTATAGAGGATAAATCCGGAAGGAAGTTCATTTTCTTTAGTTGAACTAGTTGATGATGGAAATAACTCGCTATTTGACTCATTAATTAATTTTTCTCTTGTTTCCTTGCATGGTTCAAACGGAATACCTTGTAGACAAATATCATTTTCATCCATAGCAATAGTTAATTCATCTTCAATCAGCCCAGGAAACTCCCATGGACGCATCCATCCTTGCGCTATTAATCTTCTAACAGTTTTATTATCATCCCAATCTGGGGCTGGTAAGCATAAACGCTCTAAATCCTCTGGTCTAAAATATCCATACTTAGTAGCAATAATTAATCTTCTAAAAAATAAAAGTAAGTAAGCTAAGATCATGTGAAATGGATCAATATTGAGAATTAGTTCCTTATCAGAAAAAAGCGCTAAAAATAGTCCAATATTCATGAGCCATGATGCAGGATAAATTATTAACCAATTATTACGAATTGTCGCTAATGAATGATGTTTTGTAGATATTGCAATTAACTGTCTATTTTGGGAAACATGCCACGCTCTAGTTAAAGAACCTTCTAGAAATATTGCTGCTAATGGTGAAAAAATAACCGGAGGTAAATTTTCATAAATGAAAGATTTCCAAAATGCTTTCCATGAAAAACTAACAGGAGAATGAAATTTATCTATAGTCTTATCTTTGGATGCGCTTCTCAATTTTGCTGCTTGATATGGAGAATCTATGCCAGATATAAATTTTTCATCATCCTTATTAGTAGGCTTTCTTAAGCTTAAAAATGATTGAATTTTTTTTAGTGTTTTCTTGCTCATCTTGTATTAACTGGTAGTCAATTTAAAGATTTTTCTCATAGATTCTACCACTTTTTCAGGTGTTTCTTGCTGAACAAAGTGACCTGCATCTGTCTTAACAACTTTCGCTTGCGGTAGCAGTCTTGCAGTTCTTCTTCTCAATTTCCACATTACAGAATCATTCATTCCCCAAACAATTTCAGCTGGCCCTTTGTAGGACTGTAAAAACTCTTCTACTTCTTTTTCTATTGGAACGCTTGGGTGCGACATATTATTCGGAACCATGCGCGCTAACGCTAAAGGCCCTACATTGTTTTTTAACTTGCTCAATGGATATTTATAGCTTTTTAAATCGAATTTAGAATAAGAATTAGGAATACCTTCAAGAACCTTCAGATAAGATTGTGGAAAATTTAAAACTCTAAACAAAATATCGCTTATAATAGGAGTTTGAGAAAGCTGATGAAACCAGGTTGGTTTAAATCCATCTTTTGGTGCTGTCACAGCAGTATTCATTACTATTAATCCATCAATCTTCTTTCCAGCTCTCATTGCACCAGCAACTCCAATCATTCCGCCCCAGTCATGTATGACTAGGCCGATAGTATCTTCTTTGATTGTTTTAAAAAAACTTGCCATCCATTCTGTATGCGCCTCCAGAGAATGTTCATTGATTTTTACCTTATCAGAGAATCCGAAACCAATTAAGTCTGGAACAATCAATCTTGCCGAAACATCGCCAAGCTGATCTAATACTTTTTTATAAAGATATCCCCACATAGGGTTGCCATGAATAAGAATAATGGGTTTGCCATTTCCCTTTTCCATAACGTGCATACTCTTCTTGCCTACGTTAATATTGTAATGATTGTAAGGTAGTTTTTTTAAAAGCCAATCAGGGATGTTATTTTTAAAATTTTTTTCCATCTTTTCAAAAAAATTAATAAGAAAATGCTTTTTAACCTTGACTAAAATAAAAAAAATTAAATAAGTTAACGGTGCCAACCAATCAGCTTTTCGGAAGCTAAAGTATTTGCAGACAGTCTCTTTATTAGAGCAATAATATACAATCTATCTACGGGTAGCTGTGTATTGAATTAATTTAAAATTAACAAGGGTAAGAGTATTATTTAGAGTTATGGCAGCAGAAGCAATTGAAATAGATTTTCCTAAAGAAAATGAAAAAAATCCGAATATCGATTCGGAACTTAAAAACCAAATTTTAGGATTCAACATCAAAGAATCAATGAATGATTCAAATCAAACAGATGAAGATCCATGTCCAAAAGAGTTCCAAATCAGTGAATATTACAAGGATGATGAATTAGGAAAAAGTGTATTAGAAATGAAATATTTAGCACCATGGGAAAAACATCCATGGGATTTATGGAAACGCCAAGCCAAAGCATTGGCAAGCGTAGAGAAAACAAAAGAACTTCAAGAAAAATGGGAAGCTTCTTTCTTTGAAGCATTAAAAAATTTCAAATTTGTACCGGGCGGAAGAATCATGCATGGTGCAGGCAGAGAAGATATTACAACAACCTTAAACAACTGTTATGTTGTAGGAATTAAAACTGATTCTATTAAGTCTATATATGATTGTGTTATTCAAGAAGCTATGACATATAAATATGGAGGTGGTTGTGGACATGACCTATCTGTTCTAAGACCTTCAGGAGATGCTATTCTAGGTACAGGAGGCGATTCTTGTGGACCTGTTGGATTTATGAATCTATTTAGTGAGAATACAAATACTATAGCACAGCATGGTAGACGTGGTGCAAATATGCAAACACTACGAGTTGACCATCCTGATATCAAAAAATTTATTGAAATTAAGACTGGCGATGTTGATATGGTTAAGTATTCTAATATATCAGTATTTCTAACAGATGATTTTATGGAAGCCGTTCAAAATGATGCTGATTTTGACTTACAATGGGGCGGAAAAGTTTATGAAACAGTAAATGCTAAAGAGCTGTGGATGAAAATTATTACACATGCACATGCTAGCGCAGAACCAGGACTTCTCTTCTGGGACACAATGAAGAAATATCATAATGCAGAGTATTGTAGTCCTTTAGTTTCAACTAATCCGTGCGCAGAACAACCTTTGCCTGATGGTGGTTGCTGTAACCTTGGAGCATTGAATTTAGAACGTTTTGTTGACGGTGATGGAAATTTTGATTTTGATGGATTCCGCGAAACGACTGCCATCGGTGCAAGATTCTTAGATAATGTAATAGATTATAATGTTGATCGTCATGCACTTGAAGATCAAAAAGAAAATGCTATCAATGATAGAAGAGTTGGTTTAGGAATTCTTGGTTTGGGTGATATGCTAGTAAAAATGGGTATCAAATATGACTCGGATGAAGCATTAGAAACTGTTGGAAAAATTATGAAGATTCACCGAGATACTGCATATGAAACCAGCGCTCAATTAGCGGAAGAAAAAGGTGAATTTCCTAACTTTGATTGGGATGGATATTCTGAAAGTCTTTTTGTTCAAGATCTATCAGAAGATCTCCAAGAAAAAATTAAAAACCATGGTATTAGGAATTCTACATTAACTACAGTTGCTCCAACAGGCAGTGGTGCCATTGTCGCAAGAGTAACTTCTGGTGTAGAACCAATTTTTGCTACATCATACAAAAGAAAAGTAAAGAAAAATGATAGTCTTGGAAAAGAATTTGACACATTTACCGTATATCATCCTGTCATCAAAGAAATTTTTGGTGATGATAAAGACTTACCTGAACATGTTGTAACTGCACATGATGTAGATCCATATTTCAGAGTAAAAATGCAAGGTGAAGTTCAAAAATATATTGATAGCTCAATTTCTTCTACTGTAAATCTAGCAGAAGATACTACGGTTGATACTGTAGCTGATATCTACATGACAGCTTATAAGGGCAATCTAAAAGGTATTACGGTATATAGGGAAGGTTCTAGAGAAGGAATTTTAATTACAGATGAAAAAGCTAATGAAAAAACTGAAAATCAGGAATTAAAAGAGAATACTAATACTAAGAAAACTGCTAGAACTAGACCTCAAACAACTACAGGAAGAACAAGAAGAATGCGAACTGGAGATGGAACGCTCTATATTACTGTAAATGAAGATGAAAATGGTTTGTGTGAAGTATTCACAGCTATTGG
>Ga0208410_1001247_pt1 | contig 13381 bp, 10 predicted proteins | sample ETN02SmetaG_3_FD_185787 | JGI IMG/M metagenome (GOLD analysis project Ga0208410, IMG submission 185787) | Marine microbial and viral communities from oxygen minimum zone, Eastern Pacific Ocean - ETNP2014F10-02SV257 (SPAdes) (version 2) | ecosystem: Environmental > Aquatic > Marine > Oceanic ... | reverse complement strand
TTAGAGAAAAAACCTATTAGAATGCCTCATAAATCAATTTTCTTTTAGTAAGGCAGTATTAGGTATACCTATTTAAGGCTTGTTATAAACTAACTATCTTTTTATAATTGATAACTAATTATGAACATTTCAACTACTAAAAAAGAACTTCAAGCTGCTTTTTCTAAACTAACTAAAACTACTCAAGTAAAATCTCAGAATCCTTTAGCAAGTTATACTTATATTTCTTCAGGTGCTCACGGAGTAACTTTACACTCTACGGATCTTGAAGTTGGTATTAAAACTCAAATAACAGCTTCCGTTAATACAGACGGTGAAGGTTTATTTCCTACATCAGAGGTTAATGATATTATTTCTGTAATCGAAGATGGTAGAGTTGATATAGATATTGCTGGACCGCATATAAATATAAAATCAGAAAAAGGAGTGTCTTTTGATATTCCCACAGAACCCTTTCAAGAATATCCTGAAATTCCTGAAAATAAACATGAATCTCTTTTTACTATAGAAACAAATAAACTAAAGAATATTATAAATTCTTTGTTATATGCTATTAATGCAGAACCTACTAAACCGGCTTTAAATGGAGCATATTTTAATTTTACTGAAGGAACTATAGATTTTGTTGCAACAGATGGTCATAGGTTAGTAAAGATAACGAGACAGAATGAAACTAATATTCAAGCAGGATATATTATTCCTAAGAAATATTTAACTATTTTAAGTACCTTTCTTGAAGGACAAAAAGAGACATCTCTTATATTTAGTGATGATTATATTTTTTCAAACAATGGTAAAGACGTTTTTTATTCTAAAATTATAGACGAGAAATTTCCAAATTATAATGCTGTTGTACCATTAGAAAATCCTGAAAAACTTGTAGCTCAAAAAACAGAAATGCTAAATAATATTAAAGCCGTATCTATTGCAACCAATAAAAATACTAATCAGATATCTCTAAATTTTTCGGAAGGTAAAGTTTATTTTAAAAGTGTTAATCAACCTGAAAGTAAGACAGTACATGCTCCTCTTAAAACAGGTGAATATCAAGGCAGTGAGATTTCAATAGGTTTTAATGCTCTTTATATAAAAGAGGCTATATCAAAATATCCATCAGAAGATATATGTTTAACATTTAAAGATGCAAATTCTGCTGTTTTATTATTACCAAAAGAGTCGGATCAAAAAACAATAATTTTATTAATGCCTGTGAGGATAAATGAGTAAAAATAATAATTATGGTGCAGATAAAATATCTGTATTAAAAGGATTAGAAGCAGTTAGAAAAAGACCTGCGATGTATATAGGAGATGTAGGTAAAAGAGGATATCATCATCTTGTTAGTGAAGTTGTTGATAATAGTATAGATGAAGCATTAGCTGGATTTTGTACTGAAATTATAGTCACAATTAAAAATGATGGTACAATTTCTATTGAAGATAATGGAAGAGGTATTCCTGTTGAAATTCATAAAGATGAAGGTAAACCTGCTTTAGAAGTTGTAATGACAGTTTTGCATGCAGGGGGAAAATTTGATAAAAATACATATAAAGTATCAGGTGGTTTGCACGGTGTAGGTGTATCTGTGGTAAATGCCTTATCTGAATATTTAGTTGCAGAAGTTCATAGAGATGGATTCCATTATAAACAGGAATATAAAATTGGACAAGCAACCTCTCCTCTTGAAAAAGTTGGAAAAAGTTCAAAAAGAGGAACAATTATTACATTTAAACCAGATCATTCGGTTTTTACTCACAAAGGATTTGAAGAAGACACTATTAAAGGAAGACTAAAAGAATTAGCATATCTTAATAAAAATTTATCTATTACTCTTAATAATGAAGTAGAGGAAACATCAATTGATTACTGTTTTCCAGGAGGATTATCTGATTTTGTTAATTATTTAGATGGAGGCGAAGATTTAATACATAATGAAGTAATTGTAGTATCTAAAGAAGATATAGAAGTCCCAGTTGATTTAGCATTAAGATATAGTACTAATTATAATAGTAATATTTTTTCTTTTGTAAATAATATTAATACCATTGAAGGAGGTACTCATCTTTCTGGTTTTAGATCAGCACTAACAAGAGCTTTAAATAGTTATGCAAATAAAAATGATTTAATTAAAACAAAAAAGAATGAAAAATTTTCTCTTTCTGGAGATGATTTTAGAGAAGGATTAACTGTAGTTTTATCTGTGAAGGTACAAGAACCTCAATTTGAAGGACAAACAAAAACTAAATTAGGAAATGGAGAAGTAAAAGGACTTGTAGACAATGTTGTTTATGATGGAATTCAGGCCTTTTTAGAACAAAACCCTAAAGTAGGTAAAAGAATTATTGAAAAAGCTGCAGAAGCTGCAAGAGCAAGAATTGCTGCAAAAAAAGCAAGAGAACTCGTTAGAAAAAAATCCTCTTTAGGATCAACAACTCTTCCTGGAAAATTAGCAGATTGTTCAAATAAAGATCCTATGCAGTGTGAAATTTTTCTTGTTGAGGGAGATTCAGCTGGAGGTACAGCAAAACAAGGAAGAGATAGAAGAACTCAGGCTATTTTACCCTTAAGAGGAAAGGTAATCAATTCCGAAAAAGCACGTGAAGATAAATTATTAGCAAATAATGAAATTCAGTCTATTATTACCGCGCTAGGTTGTGGTTTTGGAGAAGATGAAGAAGACCCAAACAGCTTTAATCCAGAAAAATTAAGATATCATAAAGTAGTAATTATGACAGATGCCGACGTAGATGGTAGTCACATAAGAACACTATTATTAACATTCTTTTGGAGAAAAATGAAAAGCCTTGTTCAGGGTGGATATGTTTATATGGCAATGCCACCACTATATAAAATTAAACAAGGAAAAAAAGAACGATATGCATATACAGACGAAGAAAGAGATATTGTTATTCAAAGATTAGAATCTGAAAATGAAAATGCAAAAATTAATATTCAAAGATATAAAGGTCTTGGAGAAATGAATGCAGAACAACTCTGGGAAACAACAATGAATGCCGAAACAAGAACATTAATGCAGGTAACGGTTGATCATATTCAAGAAGAAGAAACAAATGTAAGATTTAGAGAGCTTATGGGTACAGAGGTAGAGCATAGAAGAAAATTTATTACAGAAAGGGCTAAGTTTGCTACAAACATAGATATATAATATGGATATAGGAAGAGACAACACACTAGACAAACAACTTTTAACAGAATTAGAAGAAAGCTATCTAAATTATTCAATGTCTGTTATTATGTCTCGAGCATTACCAGATGCAAGAGATGGTTTAAAACCCGTTCATAGAAGAATTTTATATGGTATGAATGATTTGGGGTGTTATTGGAATAGACCATATAAAAAATCTGCAAGAGTTGTTGGAGATGTTTTAGGTAAATATCATCCCCACGGAGACAGCTCTATATATGATGCTATGGTTAGAATGGCACAAGATTTTTCTATGAGACACCAACTTGTTCAAGGTCAGGGAAATTTTGGTTCTGTCGATGGGGACAGGGCTGCAGCCATGAGATATACAGAATCTAGAATGTCAAAAATAGGAGGAGAACTCTTACGAGACCTTGAAAAAGAAACTGTTGCTTGGACAAATAATTTTGATGAAACATTAAAAGAGCCGGCAGTTCTTCCAGCAGTTTTTCCAAATCTTTTAGTAAATGGATCAGAGGGTATTGCCGTTGGTATGGCAACCAAAATTCCTCCACACAACCTTTCAGAAATTATTGATGGATTAGTAGAGGTTATAGAAAATCCAGACTGTGATGTAACAGATTTAATGAAACATATAAAAGGACCAGACTTTCCAACCGCAGGAAAAGCTTTAGGTTTAGATGGAATAAAAGAAGCTTATGATACTGGAAGAGGAAAGGTGAAAATGAGAGGAACGGCACACGTTGAGCCAAGCAATAAAGGAAGAGATTCTCTTGTAATAACAGAAATTCCATACCAAGTAAATAAAGCAAGCTTAATTGAAAAAATTGCAGACCTAGCAAGAGATAAAAAAATTGAAGGAATTGCAGAACTTAGAGACGAGACAGATAAAGATGGAATGAGAATTGTAATTGAAACAAAAAGAGATGCAGTTCCAGAGGTCGTTTTAAATCAACTCTATAAACAAACACAACTTCAAGACACTTTTGGTATAATTTTACTTGCCCTTGTAGATGGAACACCAAAAATAATGTCCCTTAAAGAACTTTTAGACGTTTTTCTTGTTTTTAGACAAGATATTGTTGTTAAAAGAACAGAATTTGATTTAAGAAAAGCAGAAGCAAGGGCACATATTTTAGAAGGATTAAAAATTGCCCTAGACAACATAGATAAGGTTTTAGAAACAATTAAAAAAAGTAAGGATCCAGAAACAGCAAGAGCAGGACTTATTAAAGGCTTTGGTCTTTCCGAAAAACAAGCACAGGCAATTTTAGATATGAAGCTTCAAAAACTAACTGGATTAGAAACAGAAAAAATTCTTGCTGAGTATAAAGACATAATTAAATATATGGCAGAATTAAAAGGTATTTTAGAAAGCAAAACAAAGAGAATGCAAATTATTAAAGAAGAGCTTGTTGAAATTAAAGAAAAGTATGGAGAAGAAAGAAGAACAGAAATAGTTGAAAAGGCCACAGACCTTAATATAGAGGACATGATTGCAGAAGAAGACATGGTTTTAACAATAACACATAATCAATATATTAAAAGAACAAGCGTTAGTACATATAAGAGACAAAGGCGCGGAGGCAGGGGCGTTCAAGGTCAAACCGCAAGAGAAGAAGACTTTACAGAACATCTGTTTGTAGAAAACACTCACAGCTATATATTATTTTTTACAGACAAAGGAAAGTGTTATTGGTTAAAAGTTTATGATATTCCAGAAGGGGGAAGGGCTGCAAAAGGAAGAGCAATTGTTAATCTTATTGGTTGTGAGGCAGACGAAAAAGTAAGCGCATTTATTGGTGTTAAGCAGGGAGAGTTTCACGAAAACAACTTTGTTGTTATGGCCACAGAAAAGGGTATAGTTAAAAAGACAAAGCTCTCAGCTTATTCTAATCCAAGAAAAAAAGGAATATATGCCGTCGAAATTAGAGAGGGAGACAAGCTAATTGAGGCGAGGGTTTCTACGGGAGAAAATGACATTTTATTAGGAACAAGAAATGGAAAATCTATAAGGTTTTCTGAAGAACAAATTAGGCCAAGCGGAAGAAAAACGATGGGGGTAAAAGGAATAACTCTAAGTTCAAAAGAAGATAGGGTTGTTGGAATGCTTTTAATAAAAAGAGAGGGAACAGTTCTTGTTGCAACAGAAAATGGCTTTGGAAAGAGAACTGAAATTGCACAATATAGAGCCCAAAAAAGAGGAGGTAAGGGAGTCCTTACCATGAAAACAACAGACAAGCTAGGCAAGATGATAACCATTAAGGAGGTTGTTGGAACAGACGATTTAATGATTATTCGAGATGACGGAGTTTTAATTAGAATGCCTGTGTCACAAATTAGATCTATCGGAAGAGCAACGCAAGGCGTTAGGCTTATTAAGCTTGGAAAAGGAACAAAGGTTTCTTCTATTACAAGAATTATTTCCGAAGAAGAGAAAAAAACAGATGAAACAACCAAACAAGAAGAAGATAGCCCACAACCTGAAGAAGGTTAAAGAAAAAATATTTCAAAAAGATAGTAAAAATGAAATAACGCTCGTCGCTGTTACAAAAACAAGATCCCCCGAAGACGTTTCAGAAATAATATCCCTAGGAATAACATCTATTGGAGAAAATAGGGTTCAGGAGGCAGAGGAAAAATTTACCAAAATCCCGAACATTGACCGTGTCGAAAAAAGACTAATAGGGTCCCTACAAACCAACAAAGCAAAGAGGGCGGTAAAAATTTTTAACACAATAGATTCTGTTGGCTCTTATAAACTAGCAGAAAAAATATCAAAAATAGCAACTGATCTTTTTAAAAAACAAAGAATATTAATTCAGATCAATACAAGCGGAGAAAAAACGAAGGGAGGGTTTTCCCCAAAAAATAAAAAAGAAATTTTAAAGTGTTTTAACCTGTCCGGAATTGAAATAGAGGGGCTTATGACCATGGGCCCCCTAACAAATAAAAAAGAAGAAATTAAAAAGTCTTTTATTTTACTAAAAAAAATGTTTTTAGAAATAAATAAACAACTTCCACCAGAAAAAGAAATGAAAACTATGTCAATGGGAATGAGTGGAGACTTTTTGATCGGTGTTGATTGTGGGTCTACTATGGTTAGGGTTGGAACGGCAATTTTTGGAGAAAGAACATAAAGTGCTCGATTTTAAAAAATGGCTTAATCCACAACACTATAATAGGCTTTGGAATGTTGGCCCCCCAGGCCTAATAATTTCTCTTTGTTTAATTTATTTTATACACCAAATAGAAATTAAACTTTCTCTCAAAACGTTTGTTTTGAGCGACGCGTGGTTTTGGGCTCTTTTTATTTTGACGGCAATAGATGCAACAATTCTTTTGGTTTGGGTTTTGTTTAGCCTTCCACCAAAACAAAGGGGCCGAACCCTTTCAAAAAAAGGAATATACGGGTTTATTAGACACCCAATTTATACGGCAATTATTTATCACACGACCATATTATATTCCCTTTTTTGGGGATCTTTTTTGTTGCTTTTCTTTTTACCTCTTCATCACGCAATTTGGTCAAAAATAGTTGTTAAAGAGGAACAATACCTTATTGGTATTTTTGGGGAAGAATATTTAGATTATATGGATGAAGTACCAAGGTTTGTCCCCTGGTTTTAAAGGTTTTATTACATTCAAAAAAAGGAAATAAAATGAAAAAACTCGCACTAATTTTAACGACTATTATAGGAATAACAATGGCACAAGAAAAGCACCACGGATTTGAATACATTAAAGAGTCTGGAGGTATCAAAGAATATAAAATGATATCAAACGGGCTAACCGTTTTGATTAAAGAAGACAGAACAGCGCCAGTTGCCACGTTTATGGTAACATATAGGGTAGGCTCTGTAAACGAGGCTACAGGACATACGGGAGCAACACACCTTTTAGAACACCTTATGTTTAAAGGTTCAAAAAACTATCGAAACGGAAAGGCAGACATAATTTTAGATGCGGTTGGCGCAAGAACAAACGCCACAACATGGACAGACAGAACAAACTATTTTGGAACCCTTCCAAGTAAGCACCTGGATACAATAATTGATATAGAGGCAGACAGAATGAGGGGTGCAATAATAGTTGAAGAAGACAGACAGTCAGAGATGACGGTTGTGAGAAACGAGTTTGAGAGGGGCGAAAACAGCCCGCAAAGAGTTTTAGATCAGCACATTTGGTCAATGGCATTTCAAGCCCACCCATATCACCACTCAACGATTGGGTGGAAATCTGACATAGAAAATATGCCAATAGAAAAACTAAGAGAGTTTTACGACACCTATTATTGGCCCAACAACGCAACGGCAACAATTGTTGGAGACGTTTCCATTGAAGATGGACTAAAAATGATAAAAAAGCATTTTGGGCAAATAAGAAAAAGCAAAAATGATATTCCAGAGGTTTATACTACAGAACCAAAACAAGAAGGACAAAGACGAGTTATGTTAAACAGGGCGGGACAACAAGGAGTTGTTGGGGTTGCATATAAAAGCCCGCCAGCATCAAGCGAAGACATGGCACCTATGATTGTTTTGGGATCTATTATGTCTTCAGGAAAAAACAGCCGATTTTATAAGCAAATCACAGACAAGGGCCTGGTTACCTCTATTTCGGCATCACCAAGCAAATTTAAATATGAAGGGCTGTTTGAAATATATGCGAGCCTTACGCCAGGAACTAAGCACGAGGATGTTGAAAACCTAATTGTTCAAGAGCTAAACAAGGTTAAAAAGAGTGGCGTCAACAAAAAAGAAATCGAAAAAGCAAAAACAAAGCTAATAACATCTAGGCTATTTTCTCAGGACGGCTCTTATGCGGTGGCTGGAGGGTTAAACGAGGCAATCGCTAGTGGCGACTGGACACTATATACCACATATGAAGAAAAAATTAAAAAAGTAACTCCGGAAGACATTAAAAGGGTGGCAAATAAATATATTATAAACCAAAAAAGCACAGTTGGATATTTTATTCCAGAAAACCCGGGAGCAAATAGCGGTCCAAGAAGGGGGGCAGAGGCCCACAGACATCATAACGGGCCCTATATGTTAAAAGACGACAGCGGTGAAGACACCGGCGTTTTTGTTAAAAACGTTGAAGTTTCTGAGCCAACAAAAGGCGTGTTTTTATATACACTAAAAAGAGGCTCTGGTGTTGTTACTTTAAACGGAAGCATGTTGGGCGGAAGCAATTATGCAGAAGAAAAACAGCTTGTACCCTCTCTTGTTGTTTCAATGCTAGACCAAGGAACCAAAACAAAAACAAAATTTGAAATAAGCGACCAGCTTGAAAGCGTGGGAGCAAGGTTAGGGTTTGGCTCTGGGCCAGCAAGAATTTCTTTTAATGGAAAGTTTTTAGAAAAAGACACAGAGCTTGTGATTGGTTTGTTAGCAGAACAGCTACAGCAACCATCATTTAAAAAAGAAGAGCTCGATAAGGTTTTAAAAAGAAGGGCAGCGGGATTGAAAAAAAGCAAGGAAAGCACGTGGAACAACGCGTTTAACGATGCGCTAAAAAGTTTTTATGGAGAAGACCATCAAAACTCGCCGCTATCCCCAGATAAAGGGCTAGAGGAGCTAAAAACAATCACTGCCGAAGACCTAAGATCATTTCATGCTAAAAACTATGGTGTGGGTTCTGTGGTTATTGTGGCCGTAGGTGATGTAGACCACAAAAACCTTTCGAACATAATTCAAAAAAACTTTGTAGGCTGGAAACAGTCTCCAATCAAAGAAGACAACGAAACGCGACCAGGGAAGCCAAGGCCCGGACAAAAATATATAACAATGAAAGACAAAACAAGTTCAGACCTTGTATATGGAATTCCTTTGAATATAAACGAAGACCACGAAGATTTTTTACCCCTAACGGTTGGAACAAGAGCTCTTGGAGGGGCTTTTACGGCCAGGTTAATGAGAAAAGTAAGGGTTGAGGACGGCCTAACTTATGGAGTCTATTCTTCTTTAACAGGAACAACCAATAAAAGCCCAGGGACTTGGATTGCATATGGAACATACTCGCCAGACCTTCTAAAAAGAGGCGAGGCATCAATGGAGGGGGTTCTTAATAGTTGGGCAGAAGCCGGCATTACTAAAGAAGAGCTTAAAAGCATGAAAAGCACAATTGTAGGATCAATGCAAGTTGGATATGATACTACAGGAGGTCTCGCAAGAGGAATTTTGTCTGCTGTTGTAAACAGGGGCGGAGTTAAATATCTTGACGACTATGCAAACAGGGTTGAGCAGGTAACGCTAGAGCAAGTGAACAGGGCAATTAAAATACACATCAAAATGGAAGAGGTTTATAGGGTTGCCGCAGGCTCTATAGACAAAGAGGGACTTCCAACAAAAGAATAAAAAGAAAAAAACCAATGATTAAGGCAATATTAGCGTGTGATGATTTGGGGGGAGTAAGCAAGGACGGCACAATGCCATGGCCAAAAAACCCAAAAGACCTAGGGTGGTTTAAAAAAAACACAACAGATGGCATTGTTGTAATGGGATCCAAAACATGGGAGGACCCTTTCATGCCAGGGCCCTTGCCCAACAGAAAAAACATATTAGTCACAACAAGAAAAAAAGACTATCCAGGAGCACACAAATATGTAGAGGGAACCCTATCTCAGGAAATAAAAAGCATAGAGAAAAAAAACAAAGAAAAAACAACATGGGTTATTGGTGGCCCAAACATTGTAGCCCAGCTGTTGGGCGTGATTGAAGAGTTTTATTTAAGTCGTATACCGGGAGACTATAACTGCGACACCTTTCTGCCAATAGAAAAAATTGAGCAGCTTTTTGAAAAAGCCTGGACAGAAAAACACAAAGAGGTGGAGTTTCAAATTTGGAAAAAAAGGAAGAACGGTGAAACAATATCTTAGTGCACTAGAACATGTTTTAAAAAACGGAAAAGACCGCGACGACAGAACCGGCACAGGAACAAGAGGTGTCTTTGGATATCAAATGAGGTTTAACCTTAAAGAGGGGTTTCCTGCTGTTACAACCAAAAAACTTGCTTGGCGCAGCGTCGTAAGTGAGCTTTTATGGTTTCTTGAGGGGAGCACAGACGAAAGAAGGCTTGCAGAAATCCATTATGGAAAAAGAAGAGAAGATCTTGTTGATAAAAAAACAATTTGGACGGCAAATGCAAATAAACAAGGAAAAGATCTGGGGTACACAAATACAGAAACAACAAAAGAGCTCGGACCCGTTTATGGAAGCCAGTGGCGAAGCTGGTCAGGAAATAAAAAAGCGGTAGACCAAATTAGTGGAGTTATAAAAGATTTAAAAAAAGACCCATACAGCAGAAGACACATTGTTAGCGCATGGAACGCCGCAGAAGTTGACAGCATGGCCCTGCCGCCCTGCCACGCGCTTTTTCAGTTTCACATTCAAGATAAGGAGCTGAGCTGCCAACTTTACCAGCGCAGCGCAGATATGTTTTTGGGTGTTCCTTTTAATATAGCTTCATACAGCCTGCTTACCTGCATACTCGCCAAGATTTTAAAACTAACACCGGGAGAGTTTGTTTGGGTGGGAGGAGACTGTCATATATATAAAAATCACATTTTACAGGTTAAGGAGCAAATTTCAAGAAAGCCAGCGCCAGCACCAAAACTGTCTATGCCGCCGCTTAAAACAATAGAAGATGTTCTTTTGGTTAGCCCAAAAGAGTTTAAGCTTATTGACTATACGCCGATGGACAGTATAAAAGCCCAAATGGCCGTTTAAGCCCTATTCGTCGCCAAAGCGCACAACCAAAAAAACACCAAACAAAGTTATTCCCCCGCCCAAAAACACAGCAAACCCCACAGGCTCTCCAAAAAGAAAAAAAGCACCAACAGATGAAACAATAGGCTCTCCAAGGGGTACAGCAGCAACAGTGGTTGTGTTGAGAGTTTTAATTAGATAATAAAAAATGTTGTGGCCAACCATCGTTGGAACAAGAGCTAAAAACAAAAACCAGGAAATCTCTTTTTTTGAAACAGAAAAGACAGAGGCTTCCACAAAAAAAGAAATGATAAAAAGAGTGCAGGCCGCAAAAAAGAACAACCAGCGAGTATAATCAAAAACCTTAAAGTTTTTTCTAATATCTTTTCCTACAATTAAAACAAGCGCCATAGCAACAGAACATAAAACAGCCAAAAGATTTCCCCTGACCCCCGTTTCACCAAAAGAGCCCTGGCTCACCAAAACAGCAGCACCAAAAAAGGCAACCAACAAACCAAAAACAACCATTCGAGATGGAGATCGTTTTTGAAAAACAAAGCTATATATTTCTGTAAATATTGGTGCAGTTGTTCCTAGGAGCGCCGCCTCAGCAATAGATGTAAGCTGAACGCTTCTAAAAAAAAGGGCAAAGTGCGCGCCTAAAAAAATTCCAGCTAACAACATTTTTTTGTTGGGAACAAAAGACAAAACACTTTTGTAAGAAATAGCAAAGACCATTAAGCTGGCTAAAAACATCCTCCAAAACGCAATAGTAACTGCGCTAGTTTCTGGAAGGATGCGAACAACCCACGCAGAAGAGCTTACAGCAAACAGAGCAACGGACAGTAAAAAAAATTTATTATTTAACATAAGCGAACTAACAATATTATTAAATTGAACCCAATGAAATTAAACATTAAAACAATACTATATCTTTATTTTTGTTTTTCCACCCTTTTTAGCCAAGAAAAGGGAAAAAATTATGACGTCTTTAATAGGCTAATTAATGAGACAAAAATTGAAGAGCACTACAGTATTAACGAAATAAGAAAAATTTTTGAAAGCCCAAACCTAAAGGAAAGCCAAGAGGTTATTAAAAGGTTTAACAAAAAGCCGGAAAAGATTAAAACATATGAGCAATACAAAGCAATTTTTCTTACAGAAGAACGCCTTTCTGGGGGCGTTAACTTTTATTTTGAACACAAAGAGCTTCTAAACAAAATTATGGTAGAGTTTGATATAGACCCGCTGATATTGGTTTCAATTGTGGGCATAGAAACAAACTATGGAAAAAGATATGCGGAGCACTCGGTTTTTAATTCTCTTTATACTCAAACAATAAACTTTCCAAAAAGATCTGCTTGGGCAACAAAAGAGATTTTTGAGCTCCTGCTTTATAGCAAAGAAGAAAAAATAAGCCCCTTTAGCCTTTATGGTTCATATGCAGGAGCCTTTGGATACGGCCAGTTTATTCCCTCCAGCTTTAACAAGCTTTCTATAGACTACAACAAAGATGGAATAAAAAACCCATATGGTTGGGAAGATGTTCTTGGGAGCATAGCGTTTTATTTAACAGAAAACGGATACCCAAACAACAACAACAATTTTTCTTTTCGATCTCCTATTTGGAGAAGCATTAGAACATATAACAGGTCAGACAAATATGCTAACACCGTTATAGAGTTTAGAAACAATCTTTCTAGGAGAATTTTTTTATCATATTAACAAGAGAGTGCTTTCTTTTTGTATATGGGGGGAGCATGAGCTTAAAAGGAGACCAGGCACTGCTCTTTAAAATAGCCTTTTCGTGTGAAAAGGAATCAAAACCATATTTTCCATGATAGCTTCCAAGCCCACTGTTGTTTATGCCGCCAAAAGGCAGGTTTGGGTTGGTGTGGTGGATTACACAGTCATTCAAAACCAGAGCCCCGCTTGAGGTTTCTTCTGTAATTCTTTTTTGGTTTTTTTTGTTATAACCAAACAAATAAAGCGCTAAAGGCTTGTCTCTTTTTTTAATAAAGCCAATCGCCTCATCCAGGTTTTTATATGTAACAATTGGCATGAGGGGGCCAAAAATTTCCTCTTTCATAACCAGAGCATCTAAGGGCACATCACACAAAACTGTTGGAGCAATAAAACGCTGATTTTTGTTTATATCTCCACCGAAAACAACCTTAGCCCCGAGCTCTTTTGCGTTTTCTAGGTAGCCCTTAATCCTGTCAAAGTGCGCATCGTTTACAACCTGACAATAATCCACGGATCCTTCGCTGCTTTTTCCGCCAAAAAAACTGTCAAAATTTTCTTTTAGACCTGAAACCAGGGCGTCTTTTTTGTTTTCGTGACACAAAATATAATCGGGAGCTGTGCAGGTTTGCCCCGCATTAGCAAACTTATAAAAGGCGAGCTTCCACGCCGCCTCAACAACGTTTGCGCTTTCATCAACAACGACCGGAGACTTTCCACCCAACTCTAAAGTAACGCCGGAAAGGTGTTTGGCTGCCGC
>Ga0208410_1001244_pt1 | contig 13390 bp, 10 predicted proteins | sample ETN02SmetaG_3_FD_185787 | JGI IMG/M metagenome (GOLD analysis project Ga0208410, IMG submission 185787) | Marine microbial and viral communities from oxygen minimum zone, Eastern Pacific Ocean - ETNP2014F10-02SV257 (SPAdes) (version 2) | ecosystem: Environmental > Aquatic > Marine > Oceanic ... | reverse complement strand
GCAGTTATTTTTCCGCGCAAACAATACTCCTTCCACTAATTCTGTATCTGAAAAATTATCGGAAGCTCCGCGCAAACTGAATTTTTGACCTGCTAGATAAACTGCATTCGCTCCGTACAAAACTGCCGTTTTCAATTTATCTAAATTTCCGGCTGGAGCAAGAAGTTCCATAAGGCAGCAAAGCTATGAGAAAAACAAAGTGTGTATGAAAGAAAAATTATTAAATCTGATGCAGGAGCAAGAATTTATAAACCGTGGCATCCAAATGTGATGAAAAAGCATTTGCCATTGTTTTATTAAAATTTATGCAAATATCTAAATACCAACATGTGCCATATTTAGACTGTACAGTAAGCATATCAGGATCAAGAACTAGCACATTGTCACGCTGCTAGTGTTACAAGAAATTGTGCACTGAGACTGTGCTCCTAGCTGGATCGAAGATCACTTACAAGTAAATATCGATTTCTACCCCGCTTAACCTGCGACTAAAATATTTCACAAAAGTATATGTTAGACATCGTCCTAAAGGGTGATCCCAAGTTTTTCTAGTATAAGCGAGTGCGCGTGACCATGAAAACGCGGTCCGGTCTGCTCGATCACCGCACCCGCAAGAACGGCCCCAATGCGACCACTGTCAAGTGGTGAAAATTCATGTGTCATTCCGAAGAGAAAACCAGCTGCAAAAGCGTCTCCAGCTCCGGTTGTATCTTCCACACGAATCGGAAATGGATCAATATAATATGTTTGACCAAGGTGTGAAATAATTGCTCCGTTTGCTCCTAATGTCAGCACTACGGTTTCTGTCCATTTTGACATTATATCAACCGCTTCCTGTGTAACATCAGTCTCAAGAAGTGTAAACGCCTCTTCCTGATTGCAAAATACCATGCTTGCATAACCCTGCAGCAGGCTTTTGAAATCTTCTTTGTGACGCTTAACACAGAAAGGGTCAGAAAGACTTAAAGCGACTTTTGTCTCAACTCTTTTTGCTTCATCAAGAGCTGAAAGGACAGATTTTTTCTGCGACTCTGTGTCCCATAAATAACCTGTAAGATAGAGGTATTTAGATACTTTGATAACTTCAGGGTCAATATCTGGGACCTGTAGTTCCTGCCCCATACCCAGATAGGTGTTCATTGTGCGGCAACCATCGTCACTGACTAAAATCAAGCTACTCCCTGTGCTACCGTCACCTTCACCGAGACGGGCACTGACCCCGAAATCTTCGAGTTTTTCACGATATATTTTACCATGCTCGTCCCTACCAATTTTACCACTGAAAGCAGTTCGTCCACCGAGTTGAGCAATGCCGATCATAGAATTTGCCCCCGAACCCCCGGAAGCAGATTCTACAGATAATTTGTCAGCACTCAACCCCCTCAACAGTCTCTGTTGTTCCTCAATTGAAATGAGGTGCATGATACTTTTTTCGATCCCATTTTTTTTCAAAAACGAATCCGGAATATGACTCAACAAATCTATCAATGGATTGCATACACCATAAACATCAAATTTTTCCATTTTGGTAATAACTGGCAGTAGGTAAGTAACATTTTTTAGGATTGTTAACTGGCTTTGACTTGTTGAATTCTACTTGAAGGGCTCTTGGTCAGCTTTGGTTTAGCTTTGTGTAAAATAGTTTCTTTGCTGATCTCAACTTCACTAATGTCTGGATCTGAGGGAATTTCATACATGATATCCAGCATTGAATTTTCGATTATTGAACGCAAACCACGCGCACCAGTTTTCCGCTTAATTGCTTCCCTTGCAAGACTAGTAACCGCATCTTTTTTGAAAGTCAGTTTTACATTTTCAAGTTCAAACATTTTTTCATACTGACGAATCAAGGCATTTTTAGGTTCCTGTAATATTTGCACAAGATGCTCAACTTCCAAATCGTGCAAAGTCGCTACAACAGGTAATCTGCCAATAAATTCAGGGATCAATCCATACTTGAGTAAATCTTCAGGTTCAAGCTGTGCGAGAACTTTTTCGCTCCTACTTTTATGATGCACATTAGCACCAAAACCGATTGCATTTTGTCCAATTCGTCTCTTGATTATGTCATCAAGCGCCGTAAATGCTCCTCCGCAAATAAACAGGACATTTTCCGTATTAACCTGCATTGTTTCCTGGTTAGGGTGTTTACGTCCACCCTGCGGTGGAATATTCGCAACAGTGCCCTCAATAATTTTCAACAGTGCTTGCTGAACACCTTCACCAGAAACATCCCGTGTAATTGAGACATTTTCACTTTTTCTAGTAATTTTATCAATTTCATCAATATAGATGATCCCTTGCTCGGCACGCTCTATGTCATAATCAGCCGCCTGTAAGAGTTTCAGCACAATGTTTTCTACGTCTTCACCAACATATCCTGCCTCCGTCAAAGATGTGGCATCAGCTACTGCAAACGGTACATTAAGTATTCTGGCAAGAGTCTGTGCCAATAAAGTCTTCCCAGTCCCCGTAGGACCTATCAACAGAATATTACTTTTTTGCAGTTCTACATCAGAATTATCAAAATTTGCACTGATTCTTTTATAATGATTGTGAACAGCAACTGCGAGCACCTTTTTGGACTGTTCCTGCCCCACCACATAAGTGTCTAGTACTTCTTTTATTTCTGTTGGTTTAAGCAGATCAAGTTTAAAATCATCAGAATGCTCATTCTGATACTCCTCTTCCATAATCTCATTGCAAAGATCAATACACTCGTCGCAAATATAGACGGTTGGACCTGCGATTATCTTTTTTACTTCATCCTGTGTTTTACCACAGAATGAGCAGCGCAAAAGAGCTTCTTTAACTGTATTCATAGTTTTTTTATTTCATACTGCTTTTAATTTTCTATTTTGCATCACCTCATCGATAATGCCGTAGTCCTTGGCTTCCTGGCTTGAAAAATAGTAATCCCGTTGGGTGTCTTCTGCAATTTCTTCAATCTTGTGTCCCGTGTGACGAGAAAGGATATCGTTCAAAACGTCAGTCATTTTGATAATTTCTTTTGCCTGAATATCAATATCTTCCGCTTGTCCGGAAAAACCACCCATCATCTGATGCAGCATAATCCTAGCATGAGGGAGGGCCTTCCTTTTTCCGGTTGCACCAGCAGCAAGCAAAACTGCACCCATGCTGGCAGCTTGTCCAATACAAATAGTCTGCACATCAGGTTTAAGGTACTGTATTGTATCATATATTGCAATTCCGGAAGTTACTAATCCGCCAGGACAGTTAAGGTAAAGTGAAATATCGTTGTCAGGATCTTCTGCTTCCAAGAACAAAAGTTGCGCGATCATCACATTCGCGATATTATCGTCAATAGGTGAACCAAGAAATATTATGCGGTCTTTGAGCAATCGAGAATAAATGTCATAGGCACGTTCTCCACGACTATTCTGCTCGACAACCATTGGTATTAAGGACATGTATAACCAGTTTTCAAATTAGGTTTAAAAATTATTTCTGAAATTTTAATGATCATGGTCACAATTTTCATCGTGAACGTGTTCATAAGATTCAGAATTTTTTTCTTCAATAGGATCACCAAACACGCGGGCTACCACTCGATCAAGAGTTGCATCTCCCTGTTTACGGATGACAATGCGTTGATACATGTCTCTTCCAAATGGTGACTGAATCAGTTCGTCAGGTGATTGCCCTGTAATTTGTGCTAGACCAACAAATTCGCGAGCAGCTTCATTTTCATCAAATTTCAATTCCTCATGCTCATTGATTGAGTCAAGAATAAATTTCATTCGTAAATCAGTTTTTGCATTGTCAAAGCCTTCCTGTTTTTTTTTCTCTTTTTCTTCTTCAGTTAATTCTTTTTCTGCAGATATCTTTTCCAATTCTTGCTGAATCCTCTTTTGTTCCGAATCAATCAATTCTTGTGGCAATTCAAATTCATCATATAAATCTGAGAGTTGAGATCTAACGGCAATGCGATACTCACTCTGACGTTCCGCTTTTTTACGGGAAGTTATGGAATCAGCTACTTTTTCTTTTAATTCATTTTCACTTTCAACACCGTATTTCTTAAAAAACTCAAAGTCTAATTCAGGTCTTTTTACAATTGATATTTGAACTAACTGAATTTTAAATTTTGCTTTTTTACCTGCATTTTTAGCAAAACGTTCCGGAAGTTCAATTTCCTCCTCCTTTTCTGCTCCGGGAGCCATCCCCAAAAGACAGTCATGAAATTCCGCCAATTCTGGAGTTCCAATTTTGAATTGAATATCATTTCCTTTTGAGTCAGTAAATTCTTCTCCTTCAATAGTTCCTTCGTAATTTATCAATACCCAATCACTTTTTTCTACTATGACATTTTTTCCTTCTTTGGGTGCAAGTACCTCTTCACGCTGAATAATAGATTCAAGTTCTTCAGAAACATCTGATTCAGAGACTTCCTCAAGTTCCTTACGTTCGAGTTGTATTTTTTTGTAATCAATAGATTGTAGTTGCGGTGCTATTTCAAAATGTAGTGTTGCGGAAAGTGGCGATCTTCTGTCAAAATCGATTTTTTGGACTATTGGCATCGTTACCGGACGTAGTGAATGTTCATTAAGTGCGTTTTCCATGTATTCTGGAATTACCCGATCCACAGCCTCCTTCTGCATTGCCGGCAAAAAACGTTTGTCCAACCAACCTTTTGGGTGTTTTCCTGGTCGGAAACCATTGAGACGAGTATTTTTCAACTGCCGATAGATCGAATCGTAGGTGGGCTTGATTTCTTTTAAGGGAATCTCGAGGGTAACTGAGTATTTTAGTTTACCTAGTTCTTCAAAGGATGATTTCATCGAATGATATTTTATTGCTTAGATAGATGTTGTAAGTCTTTCCATAAAAGACTGCATGTGACATTAAATGTTATTCTATTTAATTATATTTTAGCCGTAAATAACAAGCCTTTTGTCGTTTATAATAATTTTGATTTGCACTGATATTTCAGTCTATCTATTTTGCTTTAAATCATTATCTAAACAATTAAATTTAAGTTGATATGTTATTTCCACATTAGAACTAGCATTTCAGTTAAAAAATTATAAAAGGATCAGAAATTCCAACAAATTTGCTATAAGCCGACAATTTTACTAAAGTTCCTTTTGTACATTTTTAAACCATTCATCCAACAGTGGAATTATTTTTGAAATTGTCGGTCCATCTCTGAAATAAAAGCCGAACCGAGAAAAATAAAGCGAAGATTCTAATTTCTCAGTTAATTCATCATTGTTAAGCAAATTACGATTTACGCCTAAAAGCAAAGGTGCACTATTTTGCGCTTCCAGTTGGTTTAAGCGCTCCACGAGAGGAGCGGCATGCCACGTATGGAAAAGTTCCATCGACACTTTTTTCCCGGAACTATGAGTAAAAAGAAAATCAGGAAAACAAACAGACTCTCCTGTAAATTGAAGATAGTCTGCGGTTGAAGTCAATTCCCATGCAGGTATTTTGTTAGCTATTTGTTGACTTAACAACTGAATTTCTTCAGGCACATAAGAGATGAATTGACGATAATGCGAGCGAATTCCGCAAGTTTGATTGAGGTCTAAAGTATGAGATTGATTTTTACGTATTCTCACTTCTGCTTTCAGTTCCCATCTTGTCTGATGTAAAATCGCGGGGAAAAAATTTGCTAGATTGAAACCATATTTTTGGGTATTTACAAAGATACTCAAAGGTCCGTCTATCTCAAGCACCAATGACTTTCCATGATCTTTATTACGCCTAATGCTACATAACAATTTGTTAAAACGTAAATATTTCATCAATTGGCGCAACTTTGCCGAACGACTATCAGCCAAGTGAATTGTCATTGCTTCACAACGCAAAAGTAACCCTTGAATTTGAGCACAATTATAACGATGAAGTAACCCCTCAGCACTAATTTTCCGGAATCCCAATACTTTTTGAAAAGGTGGCAAATCTCCGTATAGTTGATTCACCAATTCTAAAGCAGAAATACCTATTTGTTGAGCGACCTCACTACGGTATTCTTCCAGATCGAATTCAACCCCCACCTTAAAGTTCTGGTGTCTTCTCTGGCCTTTTCCTTTCAATATGGCAGAAGAATGGCTAAATATTTTTTCCCTTAATTCGGATAACTCAGTTTTTGCTTCCGTATCAAATTCGGTACGGTCAAGTAGGAGTTTTTCGAGTCCTCTTCCTACAACAGCATTTCCCGGGAAAGCATCCAATACCTGCTTTGTATTATCCTCAAGTTTTTCACGGATATCTCCCACACTTCTGAAATAAACAGCTATTAACTCTTCTGCTATTTTTATTAAGTTAATTGCTTCCGGATCAATTAATTTGGGAATAATTTTGCCCCGATTGGTTCGGAAGCACAGTAGTTCCTTCGTAAGCACGATGCTTTCTACGTCTCTGGTTGGTAAAATATTCTCCAGTATCACCGGAGACAAGTTCATAAAGCACTGCCTGTTTTCCAGGACGAGACCGTAGTATTCGACCCAGACGCTGAACATGTTCACGAATACTACCGCTTCCGGAAACAATCACACCAATATTCGCATCCGGAACGTCTACTCCTTCATTCAGAACTTTAGAAGTTACTAGAATCGGGTATTCTCCTGTCCGGAATGCTTTCAAAAATGCTTCACGCTCCTGAAGCTTGGTATGATGCGTAAGCACAGGTAACATAAAGCTTCGTCCAATGTGGTATGCCATTTCATTATCTTGTGTAAAAACCAACATACGGTCACCCTGATGCTGTTTTATGAGGCCCCACAAACAATCTATTTTTACTCCAGATGCCTGACTAAGTTTCTTTTGTAACAGATATGCTTTAAAAGCCTCTCTGCCTTCTGAACTTTCACTGGTTCTTCGCAGGAAAATCGACCAGCCGTTTTGATGTTGAAAATTAATACGAGATTTTCGTAAAAAGTTCGTATAAGTTTCCCGTGCTTTTTCATATTGCTCACGTTCATCCTGATACATTTCTACCTCAATAGTTTCCACTAGGTATGGTGCGAGAGTACGACCACTTAATTCGTCAATATGAACCTCGTAGCAAAGAGAACCGCAAAGTTTGTAAAGATGTGCTTCTTTTCCATCAGCACGCTCCGGAGTAGCAGTTAAACCAAGTCTGAAAGGCGCTATTGAACCTAGAGCGGTAAATTGATATTGCTCTCCGGGTAAGTGATGACATTCGTCAAAAACCAATAATCCAAACTGATTACCTTTATACGGAACATGTATTAGCGCTGAATCATATGTTGCCACAGTAATTGGCTGAATGTCATTGATTCCCCCACCCAGTAAACCTATAGGAGTATCAAGATATTCACTTAAAACCTCTTTCCATTGACGCATAAGGTCTATTGTGGGCACATGAATCAACGTGGGACGTCCAGTTTTCGCTATCAACATGACAGCCAGAATCGTTTTCCCTGCTCCTGTAGGCAATGTCACAACACCTCGCTGTTCAGTCATCCAAGCTTCCGCAGCCTCTTGCTGGAAGGAACGAGGGTTGATCTTTTTTTTCATTGGAAAAGTTTCTACAGAAAATTTGCGGGCATGATCCTGGAAATGAATCTTTTGTTCACAAAGTGTTGTAACTAACCGACGATAATCAGCAGCCGGAGCACGATAACAATGTGTACGGTCATCCCAAACAACACTTTCAAGTTGAGCAAGATTAGACTCTTCCGTGCCGTAAAGTAATAAGGTACCTTTGTCAAATTGCAGACTAAGATTCATACTTAGTTATTTAGGCAATTAAGAAAAGATTCAATTGTCATAATTAAGCTTTGATACTACTATTATAATTTACAGATTTAATTGCAAATTTACGTCTTTAAGGCCAGTGCGCAGACCTTCCTCAATAACAGGATGATAAAATGGCATTTCTAGCATTTGTGGAATTGACATTTTTTGCTGATGAGCCCATGAAAGTAGATGTGCCAAGTGTTCTGCATGAGGCCCAATAAATTCACTGCCTAGGAATAGTCCTGATTCACGGTCTGCATAAAGATGCATCAAACCTTTATTTTTGAGCATTACCCTGCTCCGCCCTTGACCTTCAAAAGATATTTTTCCTACAACTACGTTTTCATGCCCCTCTAATTCTGCCCATGCTTGACCAACCATAGCAATTTGAGGATCACTAAACACAATCGACAAGGGAGAACGCCTTAGTCCTTGTTTCATATTAGGGAAACACCCAGCATTTTCTCCGGCAATGAGCCCCTCATCTGCAGCTTCATGCAATAAAGTCAAAACATTATTAGCATCTCCGGCAATGAAAATTGATGAATCACCACACTGCATGGTAAATGGATCAAAAATTGGAACTCCTGTTGAATCCAACTCTAGAGTTGTATTCCAAAGACCCAAATCTTTTACGTTTGGGTTGCGACCTGTGGCAGCCAATACATAATCAAAGTTTTCAATCTTTTCTAGGCCATCTTCGCGATCCACAAAACGAATCATGGCTTGATCTCCCTTAAGCTCCATTCCAAGCACATTAGCTTTCGCATCAAGTGGAAATTCCTTTTGAAAAATATCCAGTGCATAATCCCTAATGCCAATATCAGTAAGGGGTTTGAGTGAACCAGAACGTCCGAACAATCTGATCCTGACACCAAGACGGTGCAATGCTTGTCCTAGTTCAAGACCTATCACGCCCGGCCCAAAGACAGCAACAGAATCCGGAAGTGTTTGCCAGTTAAAAATATCATCATTGACGATCAGACATTTACCCAATTCCTCAAATTCGGGCAGGAGTGCTGGAGAAGAACCGGTAGCGATGACTACTGTTTTTGCTTCAATGATTGAATCACCTACTTGCAGAGTATTGTTATCAAGGAAAGTTGCATGATTTCGGATATGATGTTTTTCATCAATACTCTCAACACCATCAAGAACAAAACCGACAAAGCGATCACGCTCATTGCGTACACGTTCCATTACCTCTAATCCATTAATTGTATGATTATTTGTATGGACTCCAAAACCAGCAGCAGATTCTACAGAATGAGCTGCTTCGGCTGCAGCAATTAATAGTTTGCTTGGCATACAACCTACGCGTGCGCATGTTGTACCGTATGTTCCACCCTCAATGAGGACAATGTTCTCAGTATGTTTTCTGGCAGCACGAAAAGCAGGAAGTCCAGCAGATCCAGCGCCTATAATCGCTACATCCACTTGACGGGTTGTTTTTTTTGAATTGTTCAATAATTCCTTTTTGATTGAGGTTTAGATTATGTGATTGGATTGAATTCGAGCTTCTTAATCACAATAATTCACAAAATCACTTAAAAAACTATTTCATCCATGATCATATCTTATAATTATACAAGAAATAGTAGGCTATTTAAAATTTTTCTCACAATTTGTTTTAACCTGAACAACATTGTTGTTTCTAGAAAAATCTCTATTTTAAAGAAATAAAAGGTGTATTTTTCTCAGTCAGTTTTTCAACGATAACCTTCGGCTTGCAAATTAAACAACTCTGAGTATTGCCCTTCAGAAGCCAACAATTCCTCATGTGTTCCATGCTCCAATAACTTCCCTTCATGAAAAACAATAATTCGATCGGCCATTCGAACAGTAGAAAATCGGTGAGAAATCAATACTGCACACTTGTCATATGTTAGTTCAACAAAACGTCTGAAAACCTCATGTTCTGCACGTGCGTCTAAAGCAGCTGTCGGTTCATCCAAGATCAATAGCTGCGCGTTGCGCATATAGGCCCGTGCAATTGCAATTTTTTGCCATTCTCCTCCTGACAGATTTGTACCTTGCTTAAACCAGCGTCCAATCATATGATGATACCCTCCAGGAAGCTTGTCTATAACTTTATCTGCCAAACTACGTTGTGCAGCTTCCACAATTCTAGCCTCATCATTTCGTTCTTCAATACGTCCTACTGCAATATTTTCTCCCGCCGACAGGTGATATCTCACATAATCCTGAAAAATAACACCAACCGCATCTCTCAAACCATTCAGGTCATAATCACGCAAATCATGTCCTTCCAGCAAAATCTGCCCCTCATCAGGATCGTAAAGCCGCGTCAGTAATTTAACCAGTGTGGTTTTACCTGCACCATTTTCACCAACCAACGCTAGTTTTTCACCCGGATGTAGGGTAAAAGAAATATCACGCAAAACCCATTGTTCAGTCTGTGGATAACGGAAACTAACTTTCTCAAAAGTAAATCCATCACGAATAATTTCCGGAAATGGAAGTGCATTCTTCCTGGAACTGATGTTAGGTTCCATTTCAAGAAAATCAAAAAGATCCTTCAGATATAAAGCACCGTCCGAAATACTGGAAAAACGGATTAAAATCGACTCCATTAAAGAACGCAGACGCAAAAAAGATCCAGAAAGAAAAATCAGGTCACCAAGCGACAATTCACCATTTAATGTTCTAAAAATGATAACAACATAGGCCGAGTAATAACCTAAACTTCCAATTATTGAAAGTAGCCCTCCCCAAGTGGCTCGCCGGACAGACAAATTTTTGTTAGCATGGTAATATTCCCCCGCTAATTTCTTGTAGCGGTTGCCAAAAAAATCTGACAGGCCAAATATTTTAATTTCCTTTGCTGTTTCATCACTTGCTCCCGCGAATCTCAAATAGTCAAGTTCTCGTCTTTCCTGTGTCCAGCCATACATTAACGAATAACTTTGACTGTTGAAATGCGTTTCGCCTAAAAAAGCAGGAATAAGAGTAATAGCAAGCAGTAGCAAAAGCCATGCATTAAGAGTGATTAGTGCTGCTGCTAAAAATAATACCGTAATTACATCCTGTAACTGTGTCAACGTCTGTGACATCAATAAAATACGACTCGAAGCCTGCCGACGTGCACGTTCAAGTTTATCATAAAATTCAGCATCTTCGAAACATTCCAAATCGAGCCTTGCAGATTGTTGCATCAAACGCAAAGAAATTTCGTGTGATACCAGGTCACCCAGCAAACTGTCAACTAAAGCTATTCCACGTCCCAAAAAATCAGATAATACTGCCAGTCCAAGTTCTATCAGAACCAATGACATCAAAAACGACATTTCTTGATTTTCAACTGCATGTACATTTTCTGAAACTGAAATTTGGACAATTTCATCAATTATGAGTTTTCCCACATACAGCATCGTGAGTGGTAAAGATGCTCTAATTACTCGCAGTAGGATATTAAAGACTGTCAAACTACGGTCACAACTCAGGATCAAACTGAAAAATTCTGGTAGATTGCTGAGTGCTCCCAAACGTTCTTTAAAATCTAAACTAATAGCACCCACATTTGTGCCAGATGTGCTTTTGCGACGTTGTTGCATTAAATATTTTATAAGTTTAGATAATTTCTTAGTAGACGGAGAATTAAATATTGAGAGTTGATAATTAGTTGAAATTTTGTTGCTAAACATTTTAACACAACTTGCTTAATAATTCAGATTGAAATTGCAAGTTCACGCATTTACTCACTATAATCACTAACTTTAATTACTAACTTTAATTTTTTTGAAGGTTTACAGATGACAAAATCTCATCAAAAACGAGCAGTCTTTGAGTGGACTGACCCAATGCTGCTTAACACTCAACTTTCTCAAGAAGAACGTTTGATCAGGGACACAGCCCATGATTTCAGTATGGACAAATTAATGCCTAGAGTTTTGGATGCAAATCGCAATGAAGTTTTTGACAGTAAAATTATGAACGAATTTGGTGAGTTTGGATTTTTAGGTTCTACCATACCTGAAGAATATGGTGGAGCTGGAACGAATTATGTGTCTTACGGATTAATAGCCCGTGAAGTTGAAAGGGTGGATTCAGGTTACCGTTCCGCCATGAGCGTGCAATCCAGTTTGGTGATGCATCCAATATACACCTACGGTAGTGAAGATCAACGTAAAAGATACTTGCCAAAGCTCGCCCGCGCAGAATTGATAGGTTGTTTTGGTTTGACTGAACCAAATCACGGTTCTGATCCAGGAAGCATGGAAACCCGAGCAAGAAAAGTCGAAGGCGGATTTAAACTTACAGGAAACAAAATGTGGATCACAAACTCACCTATTGCAGATGTTTTTGTTGTTTGGGCTAAAAATGATGAAGGCATTATTCGTGGATATATTTTAGAAAAAGGTATGCAGGGACTTAGTGCACCGAAAATCGTGGGAAAAATGTCACTACGCACTTCCATCACTGGTGAAATCGTCATGGACAATGTCTTTGTTCCTTTTGAAAACGAATTGCCTAATGTTTCAGGCCTCAAAGGTCCTTTTGGATGTTTGAACCTGGCCCGTTTCGGCATCGCCTGGGGCACTCTTGGTGCTGCTGAATACTGCTGGTTGCAGGCCCGTCAATACACTATGGATAGAACCCAGTTCGGTCGTCCCCTGGCGGCAAACCAGCTAATACAAAAAAAGCTTGCAGACATGCAAACCGAAATAACACTTGGTCTTCAAAGTGTTTTGCAAATGGGACGTTTGATGGACGAAGGAAAATGCGCTCCGGAGTTGATCTCACTGATGAAACGCAATAACTGCGGAAAATCTTTAGACATCGCACGAATCTCGCGTGACATGCACGGTGGTAATGGAATATCTGATGAATTTCATGTCATACGACATGTGATGAATCTGGAAACTGTTAATACTTATGAAGGTACCCATGATGTTCATGCATTAATTCTTGGACGAGCACAAACCGGAATTCAGGCTTTTTGTTAAATATTTTTTCTTTATCGTATTTTAACTTTGTTGACTAATTTGCTGTGTAACTCAAATTTCTAAAAGGTATTATAATACATGCAGAGTCTCTCAAAAAACTGGTTATCGCTATCCTCAAAATGGAGGAAGCAACAACAAAGAGGCGCAAACAGTAGCAGAACATCTGGTACGCTCAAATTTGGATGGTCATGACAGCCACGGAGTAGGCATTTTGCCTACCTAATTACGGATGCTACAGGCTGATTTGCTCAAGCCTAATCAAGATCCGGAACGTATTTCTTTAAATGAGCGTTTCGCAAAAGGTATTCCACTGGATGATGCAAGCTGGGAGCAAATATTAGCTGTAGGAGAAGCGCTTGGTCTTACCCACAAAACTATGCATAATTTAGTGTAATTTAAATTCACAACATTCATTTCCTTTCAACACAATTCTCCATTATTCCTATGCAAATAAAAAAAATCATATATTATCTAGGTATAGATGCAAATCCTGTTTCACATCTAGAAAAAATAATTTCTGGAATTGGTGGATTTTTATCCATATTTTCTATTATTTACATTAGCAGCCTGTATGTAGGAGTAGAAGCAGTATATGTCATCCCATCCATGGGAGCCTCAGCCGTACTACTTTTTGCAGCACCTCACAGTGCACTTGGGCAGCCTTGGAATATGACCGGCGGACATTTTATCTC
>Ga0208410_1001243_pt1 | contig 13392 bp, 13 predicted proteins | sample ETN02SmetaG_3_FD_185787 | JGI IMG/M metagenome (GOLD analysis project Ga0208410, IMG submission 185787) | Marine microbial and viral communities from oxygen minimum zone, Eastern Pacific Ocean - ETNP2014F10-02SV257 (SPAdes) (version 2) | ecosystem: Environmental > Aquatic > Marine > Oceanic ... | reverse complement strand
CAACGGAAGTATCTGCAGAAACCTTATGGAAAAGAGGGTAATGAACTATCTGGACGAACCAGATAAGTCCAGCCATAAAAATTGTAGAAACTAGATGAGAGTAGGCAATGAACACTATTTAAATCTACTCAGCTACAGATTCGAGTTGTCCAGCTGTGACCGATTTAACGAATCATTCATGCTTTTCTGTATTTCAATTATTTATTTTAGATGCAGACTATACATGTGGATAGCGCACAGCAAGGCCCTAAATCAACGGTTCTTATCATGGGTGACCAGATCAACAGAGGCATTGCTTCTCTGGCGGGAAAATCACCGGATGATACTCGAATTCTATTCATTGAATTGGCAGCAAAATTTTCAGATAAGCAGTGGCATAAGCAAAAGGTTCATTTATTGCTGTCAGCGTTAAAGCATTTCGCGAAGGAGTTGCGAGAAGAGGGCTTTGAAGTTGATTACAGAATTGCAGAAAACCTTAGTGAAGGAGTGACAGCCCATAAGAAGGACTTTGATGTTTCACATGTTATTGCGATGGAACCCATGAACTGGAATGGGAAAAAAGTCCTTGAAAATTTAGATATCGAACTTGTGAGAAATAACCAATTTCTCTGTCATTATGAAGATTTCGCAGAGTGGACATCAACCAAAACGAAGTTCAAAATGGAAGACTTCTATCGATGGCAAAGAAAACGTCTTGACATTTTGATGGATGGATCATCTCCATGTGAAGGGAAATGGAATTTTGATCATGACAATCGCGAACGCCCACCACGTGACGGAAGGGAATGGCCATCAATAACCTTGTTTGAACATGATGAGATTGACAACGACATTCTCAAAAACCTAGATGATTTTTGGGGTGCTTACCCCAAGGGTGTGTGGCCAGTTACTCGAGAACAAGCGCTTATCCGGCTAAATGAATTTATCAATGGAGCGTTAAAGCCATTTGGCCCGTACGAGGATGCAATGTTAGGTAAGGAATGGAAACTTGCTCATTCAGTTCTTAGCTCAAGCCTTAACATTGGGTTGTTGCACCCATTGGAAGTCGTTCGTGCAGTTGAACAAGCATATACAGACGGTGATGCTCCCATAAATAGCGTGGAGGGGTTTATTCGACAGGTAATCGGATGGCGAGAATATGTGTGGGGCTTGTACTGGCTTTGGATGCCAGAATACAGGACAGAAAATTTCTTAGAAGCTAATAGGAATATACCTCCTGCTTTTTGTGAAAAAGGCTCTACAGAAATGTCTTGTATACGAGGCGCAATGGATCACCTACACGAATACGCCTATACGCACCATATTGAACGGTTGATGCTATTCGGTAATCTAAGTTTGACAACTGGGATTAATCCTCAAGAAATGACAGATTGGATGTGGTCCCGTTTTATCGATGGCGCTGAATGGGTGATGATGCCGAATGTGATAGGGATGGCCACTTTTGCTGACGGTGGGAAAATGGCAACAAAACCATATGCGTCAGGTGGAGCATATGTGAATCGTATGAGTGATTATTGCTCTGAATGCATTTATGATCCAAAGAAAAGAACCGGAGACAACGCTTGCCCCTTCACAACGCTCTACTGGGATTTCTTAGACCGTAACGAAAATCGTTTATCGGGAAACCCAAGAATGGGGCAACAATTTGGTGGACTTCGGAGATTAGCTGACCGACCTGATGTTAAAGCTCGCGCTGTTGAAGTACTTACCAAACTTGACGCAGGGACGCTTTAAGATAAGGTCAGGTTTACAGGGGGGCAAATGAGATTCACTGGGAAGTCTGTAATTATTACGGGAGCGACTGGTGGGCTTGGGCGCGCTGCGGCAAAGCGATTTCATGATGAAGGGGCAAATATAGCTCTTGTGGATTTACACCAAAATGATATAGATGCGTTTTTGCAAACTTTTGATACGGATAGCAATCGCATACTCGGAATTGAAGCTGATGTGTCAAAAGACGCTGATGTCAAAAACTACGTCAATGAAACGATGACCGTATTTGGACGCATTGACACCCTCTTTAATAACGCAGGAATTGAAGGAAATATCTCTTCATTAGAAACCTATGAAGAAGAAATCTTTGATCGAGTTGTGCAAGTGAATATAAAAGGAGTCTGGCTAGGCATGCGATATTGCGCTGATGCTATGCGTAAAAGTGGAGGCGGATCCATCATTAACACCGCCTCAGCAGCAGGACTTATGGCAACCCCTTCATTAATTGCATATGGAGCGAGCAAACACGCAGTCATTGGAATGACGAAATCAGCGTCTATTGAACTTGCCCCAGCCGGTATTCGCGTGAATGCTGTGTGCCCCGGTGTTATTAACACACGAATGATGCGCTCAATCGAGGAACAAACTATTCCCGACAACCCGGAAGAATATATAAAAGCTGTGAGTGAAAAAACGCCGTTGGGAAGATACGGGGAACCAGAAGAAGTTGCTAGCTTAGTAACTTTTCTTGCATCAGATGAAGCTACTTATATCACGGGGTCATCTTATGTTATTGATGGTGGTCTCCTTAATGCGTAATTCTGATATAACAAAAGAGTGAACTATCCAGTTGACAAAATAGAAAGACCCATTCTTCTTCTTGATGGCGAATGTGGCTTGTGTAATAAATTCGCAAGTTTTATGCACTCAAAGCTACAGGATAAACAAGCGGTGCAATTTCTTGGGATTGAAAGTGAAGTTGGGCAATCAATTATTGCGACTTTTCAAAATGATCTTCAGCAAATGGATACTGTCTATTTCGTTTATGGTATGTCTGTTAAGACAAAATCTTCTGCTGTCATTCATTGTCTTAAGATGATGCGATTTCCTTACCGTTTTATGGCTTTGCTTGTGTGGTTATGTCCGAAAGGTATTCGAAATGTGGCGTATGACTTTGTAGCGAAACGACGAAAATCTTTCTTCGGAACTAGTGACAGTTGCGTATGGGATTCCTTCTCATCAAACCTTGGAGCAGAGAGATGATGGCAAACATATGGTCCTCTGTGAAGTTAAATCGATTACATATCGAGGCGACAATTATTGGAATTGCTTTTGTTTTAGTGGGAATTTATCACTTTATAGATCAGGATTTTTTTGAAGCGATTGTTCCAACCTGGTTCCGATATGCAACGTTCGCAAATCTTGCATCTGGCGGAGCAGAGATTGTGTTGGGGCTCATGCTTATCATTCCAAAATTTCGTCGTATAGGGGCATGGGGACTTCTACTTCTGTTAGTTGCTGTGTATCCGGCAAACATTGACATGTTTATCAATGATGTCGATGTCCAGACGAATGCTTCGGGTGTAGTAGAGCGCGTTGTCGATGCCGAGGGAGTTCGACTTAGGAACTTTATACGACTACCTTTTCAGTTTCTTTTTGTATGGCTGGTATGGCGGCACACAAGAAAGCAACCCATCAACTTTTCAGGCTCTTAGGCGTCAACAGTTATAACAACGCCGCAACTGGAATTCTCTTTTCTTCGAAGGAATCTTGTTAGCCTTCCAAAACCAACAATCACCATAAATTGAATTCCATATTTTTTCTTGATCTCTTTTTCAACACTGCGATATTCATCTCCGTGCGCAATTCGAGCAGTTCCGTGAACCATATTCTGACCCTCAAGCGGTTCACCACGAGAATTACTTGCAATCAACTCAACAGCAGGTGTATTGATTATTCGCTTTGCTTTCCACGATGTTGATTCTGTTGTGAAACCCACTTTCCCCTCACCTAAATCAACAATCCACACAGGGCAATTCTTTCTTCGTCCATCTTTCGTGAAAGTCGTTAACGCAACGTATTTATTTTCACCAACACTCATATCTACCTCCGAGGCTTGTTCACTTTACTTTGAAACTGCGTATTAATGACTTTCTACAAGGGTATTTGTTGCACATGTGCGAGGAAGGTGCACGAAAGAACATCATGGCCTTCATCTCGCAGATCAACTTTGATCGTTCCAGAGTCTGGACCGCCAATCCATTTGGCTTGGGTAACTAAAGGCCCTGATCTTCCGCCTATCAGATATCTCACATCCAGAGCGGTAATAACACATGGTGTGCCGTAATGTGCTTCGGCAAATGTTTGGGCGCTTACCTCCCCTATGAGTGTCATGATTGCTCCTTGTACGAACCCGCCTGGTCGCCTGACTGCTTCTTTGGGCATCATTGTCACTTTTCCAGTTCCCGCATCAGTGATGATAATCCCAGCTAATTCCTCTATCGGCTGTTCTAAAGGGGGCAGATCTAAAGAACCCATGCGTTCTCTGACTTTTGCTACATCGGGCTTGGCTTCTCCTTCACGTAATGGTGTTCTCATGAATGTAATTTGTGCATGACCGATTGAATTATCGTTCTCATCGACATATTCCAATTCTTCAATCATCAAGCGTCTTCCATGTCTGAGGATCGTACTCGTAGCTTCAATGTGTTGTGACACAGGAATCTGTGCACGACGAAATGAAAAGTCAGTCGTGAAAGTCCAGTCTTCAACAAATGATTCAAGGCGCATTCCGACAACAGTGTCAGCAAGAAGCATTAGTGGGGCAATGCGGATAATTCCATGAGAAGTGAGATTTTCATTAACGTTGACGTGTCCTTTCGAAGCGTCAGCTAAATCTGGTCTTGCTCCCATGCGCGCCATGACGCTGAGAAATTCTGAAGGAAATTCAGGGTCTGCCATGTGATAACTGATTAAGGTATGCTGACGTCCCGCTCATATGGAGGGGGATCAATGCGTTTTCCTGGTGACCAACTGACTGGAAGGTGCTTAATTCCACCAATAAAGTTTGAGCGAAGCCGTTCAGGCTCACCTTCCAGTTTCATATCTGGCATACGAAGCGCAATTTCTTGAAAGATTAGTCGAAGTTCTGCTCTGGCTAGATTTGCACCCAAACAATAATGAGCTCCACCGCCTCCAAAAGCAATGTGATCATTTGGTGTACGAGTTATATCAAAAGTAAATGGGTCCGCAAAGACATCAGAGTCCCTATTAGCTGAGATGTACCACATAACAACTCGTGTGTCCTTAGGAATTTCTTGACCAAGCAGTTCTGTATCTGCTGTTGTTGTGCGGCGAAAATGAAGAACGGGACTTGCCCAGCGAATAATTTCATCTACCGCTGTATCCATATATTTATCGGGGTCTGATTTGAGAAGAGAGAACTGCTCTGGATTTGTGAGTAACGCATGCATACCATGTGCGGTAGCATTTCTTGTCGTTTCATTTCCAGCGACAGATAGAAGGAGCATAAAGACATCTATTTCTAGTTCTGTTAAACGATCCCCATCTATTTCTGCGTTAACTAGCTTTGTCATGATGTCGTCTTGTGGATCAACTCCTCGATCAGCAGCTAATTGGTGGGCATACGCATATAACTCCATTGCTGCAACGCCAGGGTCTCCTTCATACTCAGGATCATCTATCCCTATGAGATCATTTGACCATTTAAAAAGCAGATGCCTGTCTTCTTGAGGGACCCCAATGATTTCTGCTATGGCCTGAAGGGGCAGTTCTGCCGCAATTTCCTCAACAAAGTCAGCAGAGCCATTCTCAATGACATTATCAACAATTAGAGTTGCGCGATGAGCAAGATATTGCTCGAGTAGGCGCATCATCCTCGGAGTGAATCCTTTACTGACCAATCTTCGGTAACGAGTATGCTTTGGAGGGTCAGTATAGAGCATGTTTAAACCACGCTGATCTACAAATCCGCCATCATCGAGGCGAATAGTGGGGTCGGGGATGCTGATACCGCCTACTTCACTTGAATACAGCTCATTATCTCGGTTGACAGCTCTAACATCCTCGTGTCGAACAACATTCCAGAAACCACCTCCATCGGGGTGGTCATGCCAAAAGAGTGGGGCTTCATTACGCAGTGTTATGAACATGTCATGATGCTCCATACGAACAAATCGATCAGCATCAAGTAGATCAATATCTTTGATGTTCATTTCACTCCTCTATTTAATATCGTACATCAAAAGTTTTTTATGTTACCTAGTTTGATGACTCATGGGAATTTCATTTTCTTTGAGGGGGGACTAAGATTCTGAAATAACACTAATTAATGAACCTCATTAATTTTGTACTCCAAGGAAATGATATGTCTAATGAGCTCAATCTTTCAAATGACCCTTACATAATTGTTTCATCTGATTCACATGCGGGCCTCCAATGCGAAGAATACCGACCATACTTGGAATCCTCAGTGCATGAAGAATTTGATGAATATGTAGCTGAACGCCATGAACACCGTCGACTGACTGAAGAAATAAACGGCGAATATGTTGCAGAATGGGAAGGCAAAAATGCTGAAGGGCTCAAAGGAGCATACGACCCAGATATTCGCGATAAGGAATTAGATGCGGATGGCATATCTGGAGAAATTATCTTCGCTGATGGTGACGCTGTTACTGGCATGGAATCTCCCCCTTTTGGTGCAGGTCTTGCCGCTGGCCAAATAACTGATCCTCGACTTGCATACGCAGGAGCAAGGGCCCATAACAGATGGTTGGAAGAATTCTGTTCAACCAGTCCGGAAAGACGTGCCGGAGTTGCGCTCGTTCCTATAACACATGGTGTTGATGAAGCGGTTAAGGAAGTTGAAGCTCTCGCAGGAAAGCCAGGGATTAAAGGAGTAATGATCCCTACTCTCTGGCATGACGCCCCACCCTACGGAACTGATCATTACGATAAATTTTGGGCAGCATGCGCCGAAACAGGGTTGGTCATACACACACATTCCGGAGAAGCAGATTTCCCAAGTTATGGAGAGAACATAGCCATGTACGTTTCGGAAGTTGCATTCTGGACTCATAGAGCATTGTGGCAACTATTATTCAGTGGGAAATTTGATAAATTCCCCGGACTTAAATACTGCGTTGTTGAGTGTGGAAGTTGGTGGGTCGGAGATCTACTTTGGAAAGCAGATGTAAATTTCGGTGCGAGTTGGAAAATAAAGAAGATGAGTAGCCGAATGAAAGGACTGCTAACCAAACTCCCTTCAGAATATTTTGGAGACAGCGTATTTATAGGTGCGTCCACCATGAGTAGGTATGAAATTCGAGAACGTCATCGTAATGGAATTGATGCACTGATGTGGGGAACTGATTATCCCCACCCTGAAGGGTCATGGCCAAACACTGTGCACCGTCTGGAAAATGATTTTCAAGATGTTTCGATAGAAGATACTCGAAGGCTTCTTGGGCTAAACGCTATTGAATGCTATGACTTAGACGTTGAGGGGCTCACTACAGTAGCAAACAGAGTTGGCCCTACACCTGAAAAGCTAAACCAAGATCCGTCACTACGTACCGGCCCAACTGCAAAGCGAGACGCACGTTGGTGGTTCGATGAGTATGGAATTGAATGGAGTGGGCCAGAAAACGGCCTGTAGAGAAACTAAGGAAGACATGAGTATTGAACTCCCTGAAACAGATCACCATATTGTCATTTCTGCTGATAGTCATTGTGGGGCAGATCTTCGAGGCTACAAACCCTACTTGGAAAAGAAATATCATAACGATTTCGAAGAGTGGGCAACAGCAAGCGAAGAAGCAGCAAAACAACAAGAAGCATTATTCGCTGGCCGAGGAAGATCTACACGAAACGTAGGCATTGATGGAGATCCGGAGTTGGATGCTGACAAGAACTATTCGTCTGAACGAAGACTGAAAGATCAGCAAGAAGATGGCGTTGTAGCTTTTGTTCTTTTTCCAAATACTCAACCACCATTTGCTCCACAAGCCGCAACGCAGTTTGAAGCACCTCCTTACAGCGATAATTTTGAACATCGATGGGCGGGTCTACGCGCACACAATAGATGGCTGAAAGATTTTGTTGATGAAGCTCCAATTCAACGAGCGGGAATTGCTCAAATATTTCTTGGCGACGTTGAGGGATCAGTAAAGGAAATAGAATGGGCAGCAGAAAATGGTCTGCGAGGAGGAATCCTTGTTCCAGGAGCGCCACCTGACTCTCCGTTTGAGCCATTGTATTCAGCGTCATATGAGCCTATTTGGGCGGCAGCTGCAGCGAATAACATGACATTGAATCATCACGCAGGTGGAGCTACCCCAAATTTTGGTAATCATTTTCCCTCATCATTAGCCGTTTTTATGCTCGAGGTATCTTGGTGGTCACAGCGGGCATTATGGCACTTAATCTTCTCAGGTGTCTTTGAGCGGTATCCGGAATTACGGTGGATTAATACTGAAACAGGTACTGCATGGGTTCCCGATACGTTAGAGAAATTAGATTCCTTTTACCATCGAATGAAATTCTCAAAATATGGTTCAGAGTCAATCTTTGGCGGAATGGCCGTTGAACATTTGAGCTTAAAGCCCAGTGAATATTGGTTGCGGCAGTGCCATGTTGGAGCAAGTTTCCTACGTCCGACTGAAGCGCCACTCTGTGCTGAAATAGGAATTGATAATATCTTGTGGGGATCAGATTACCCGCATATTGAAGGCTCACATCCGCATACTAAAGAACATCTACGATTGACATTTTCAGATTTAAGTCTCGGGCATGTCACCAAACTATTAACAACGAACTCTGCAAGAGTGTACGGATTTGATCTTGAGGCCTTAAAGCCTTTAGCTGAAAAATATTGCCCAACAAAAGATGAAATTTCAATTCCTATCTCCTACTCAGATATTCCCGAAGCTGCAAAAGGTTGTCCGGGTATGAATCCATTAAATCAAGTTCAGGAAGTCTCATAATGCCAGAGCCTATTGAAATTACAGGTTCTGTTTCTGTTGTAACAGGTGGAGCGAGTGGAATTGGGAAAGGCATTGTTAAAGCGCTTTTAAATAATGGTGGCACGGTCGTTATCGCAGATATTGAAGAGCAACCTATTCAGGAAACTGTTGCAGAGTTTGAAGAGTTTGGGCCTGTTGAAGGTTACGTCACAGATGTTTCAAGTGAGAGTTCCGTTGAAGCCTTATCAGAATATGTTTTTAGTAAATATGAGAAATGTAATCTTCTTTTTAATAATGCTGGTGTTGGTTCAGGCGGTGGAGGGAAAGCGTGGCAGAACGAACCTAATGATTGGAAATGGTGCTTTGGCGTTAATGTTTTTGGGCCGGCAAATGGAGTTATCTCGTTTGTTCCGAAAATGATTGAATCTGGTGAACCTGGTCATGTCATTAATACGTCATCTGGTGACGGTGGTTTTGCTCCAGTACCTATGGCGTCTGTTTATGCTTCAAGCAAGGCTGCTGTTAGTTGTTTTACGGAAGCATTAAATCATCAACTGCTTGAGGAGACTAACAATATGGGAGCGTCTGTCTTCTACCCGTCGGGTGGTTTAATGAATACTGGTTTGTTCACGTCGCAGCGTAACCGTCCTAAAGAGTTGGAACGTGTGAGGGGCGGTACTGGGCGAAAATCTATGTCTTTTGAAGAGTTGAAATCACTTCTTGAAAAAGCTGGAAGAGATGTACAGGTAGCTGACTTGGATGAAATGGGTGAATTTGTTGTTGCAGCAGTTAAGGAACGCCGTTACATCATAGGGCGCGACTTGGATGACACTGTTGAACTCTTGCACCGAAGAGCTGATGCTATATCGGGCTTTCTTTGCCCTCCCCATCATGAGATGGGGATTTAACGCTCGCTTTAAATTCCTCTAGTTTTTCTTCAGCTACTTTCCGGTCCTCTTCGGTCATGAAGAATTGGTCTTTCATTTTCTTAATTGTTTGAATGGGCCAGAACTTCGTAGCTAATTTCCACCCACCGAGCGCAAGGATGGCACCAACAATGATGTCAAGCCAAAAATGGTTGGCAGTTATAACTACAACGACGGTTGTCAGGATCGGGTGGAGGAGCATCAGCCAGCGTGCCGGTGTTTTTAGAATTCGTATAGCTGCGAGAGCTATAAGCAATGCCCAACCTACGTGTAAGGATGGCATTGCGGCGAACTCGTTTGCCGCTTTAGCGATTCCTAGCGAGTACGGATCAGGACCGAAAACTTTTGCTGTATCAATGAAGCCATAAGAGACCATTAATCTTGGTGGCATCAGTGGAAATAATAAATGGATGATCAGTCCGGAAAAGGTTGCAAGGCAAAGAGATGCTCGGACTTGTGGCATCCATTCGATTTTTCTAACCATGACCCATAGCAAGAAAATAATCATGGATGGGAAATGCATTACAAAGTAAAACGTATTTGCGATCTTTATTAAGAGTTCCGAGTCGATAAACCAATCTTGGAAGGTTGCTTCATTTGGGAAACCCATCCAGTTCTGGAATTTAACAAGATTAACCGCATTTTCTGCAGCTATTTTGGTTGAGTCAGCAGTGATTCTTCTGACAGTTGAGTAGCCAACCCAAAGCAATCCAAAGGTTGCCAAATTCAAAAAGATCGTTGTTGTTCTGTTCTGCTTTTGAATCCAGATGATTATCTTATTTATTTTTGGTGTAAGACTTTGGATTGCCTGCCCCATCTGACCCCCAGTGCCATTATTCCATACTAAATCGTTTGTAGATAAAACGTTTTAGTTGAATTAGAAAAGGAATAATTAACGATGAACTGAAGTGGATGATGTCACAAGACGAGATTAATGTTTTACAACTATGAGCTTCATGCCTTCTATTTCTCCTATTACCGAATCTGATGAAGAATTAGAACGACTATTGTCAGATTCTGGCGTAGAGCTTCCGCCTCTACTTCCATCAATTGCATTTGCTACTGGAGATTTGTCATTCATTCCCTCAGATATTCGTTTAGATCCCTCGAAAACTCTTGAAGAACAAGGCGGCTTAACACCAGATGAACAAGCCGTTATTCGTAGTCGTGCGTTGGAAGGATTAAAGCAACTTCGAGATAATACAAACATTGACCCCGTTACACACGATAAAGATCTACAAATGATTATGTCGTGGGCGTGTGGAACAAATTTAGAGGGTTCTTATTTACAAATGATGATGGAAGAGTTAGCCCCTGGTGATAAAGACTTACGATCTCCAGATTGGAATATTCAAGACTTTTCCGCGGATCAAAAATTTACCGTAGCTATTATTGGCGCTGGAATGTCAGGAATTCTGGCTGCATACAGGTTAAAACAAGCTGGAATTAATTTTATTCTCTTTGAAAAGAACGATGGCATAGGCGGTACGTGGCTTGAGAATACGTATCCGGGGTGCAGAGTTGATGTCTCCAACCATGTTTACTCATATTCATTTATGCAAAAGCATGATTGGCCTCACTATCATTCCACTCAAGATGTTTTGTTAAATTATTTCAATGATTGCGCAACAGAATTTAAAATACGAGACAACATCCGATTCAACACAAACGTGTCTTCAATTATCTGGGATGAGGATTCAAGTACATGGTCACTAAACACTTCGATATCTGGCGTAGAAGAAGTCTTTCACTGTCAAGCCGTAGTTAGTGCTGTAGGGCAACTAAATCAACCCTCCTACCCTGCAATTCCTGGAATCAAAAGCTTTGAAGGGACTTCTTGGCATTCAGCTCGCTGGAACCATGACTATGACTTGAAAGGGAAAAAAGTAGCTGTGCTCGGAACTGGATGCAGCGCTGTACAATTTATCCCTCGTGTAGCCGAACAGGCAGAGCAAACAACTATTTTTCAACGAACACCGAACTGGTTAATGCCCAGACCACAATACCAACAAAGCCTGCCAGAGAGTCTTGTATGGTGCTTCACGCATATACCGAACTACCACAATTGGTTTCGATTACATCTGTTTTGGCGAAGCCATGAAGGCTTACTGTCCCGTTTAGAAATTGATGAATCGTGGGAAGATCCAGGAGATAGCTCAATTAGTGCAGCGAATCATGAACTGGGCATACTCTTGCGAATGTATTTGGAGAGTGAATTCGCTAATCGGCCTGACCTTTTGGAGAAGGTGACCCCCACATACACGATGGGTGCTAAACGATTCGTAATAGATGATGGGCTTTGGGCAAAAACCCTGCATGCCGACAATGTCGAGCTATGCACTGACCCGATTGAGTCGATTTCTCCATCAGGAATCACCACAGAGTCAGAAGGTTTAAAAGATTTTGATGCCATTATCTATGGAACTGGATTTAAAGCAGCTGATTTCTTAATGCCAATGACTATAACTGGCCGGAATGGAGTGAATTTACATGATCAATGGGGTGGAGATGCACGAGCGTACCTCGGTATCGTTGCCCCAAACTTTCCAAATTTCTTCTTCCTATACGGTCCGAATACAAACATTGTCATCAACGGAAGCATCATCTACTTCTCAGAGTGCGAAGTCCATTACATCACACAATGCCTCAAACACTTACTTGAAAATCAACTGCTCTCGATAGATGTCAAGCCTGATGTGCATGATGCATACAATGAACGTATTGATGAAGGAAACCGCAGAATGGCATGGGGATTATCTGACGTGAATAGTTGGTACAAAAATGCGAGTGGAAGAACTGCACAAAACTGGCCTTTCTCACTTCTAGAGTATTGGGAGCAGACTCGCGAAATAAATACTGATGATTACAACATCATCTGATATCAAAATTCATTTCCCATAAATAATTCCTCTATGATCAATTACTCATGACTGATGACCTTTTCTTAGACATATACGATTCTGGAGTTGGTTCCACTATCGTTTTCACGCATGGGTGGACTGACAATCGAAATGCTTGGGATGGGGTTATTACCAACCTAAACGATCAAGCTCGCTGTATAGCGTGGAGTATACGTGGGCACGGTGAGTCATTTGTTCCCCCTCCGGGACAGTACACGCGTGATCACACATTGAGTGACCTTAAAGCAATAACTGAAAGGTCCGAGGGGAAAGTTATTCTCGCCGGTCATTCATTGGGAGGGTACCTCTCATTGGCTCACTCTCTTCTTTATCCTGAAGATGTTGAGGCATTGATTCTTGTGGGAGCTGGTCCAGGGTTTAGGAAAAAGGAATCTATAGATCAGTGGAACAGTTCTGTAATTGAAAGTGCGAAAAAGCTGGATCTACCTGAAGGTTCTGAAGCAACGGCATTGCATACAGATGCTTGGGTGATTGATTCCTTGAGCGAAATTAAAGTACCTACACTCGTTATTGTTGGCGAACATGACAAACGATTCAGGGTTTCAATGTCAGTTTTTGAAAAATACTTGAATGTAAAATCTTCCGTAGTGGTTGAAGACGCTGGCCATTCTGTACACCGTAAAAAACCGTTAGAGGTTGCGAATGCAATCAAGGACTTTCTTACTGAAATATCGTAATAGCTAAGATGACGATCATGGGGTAATCAGCTAGCGTCTCTAAAAACAGGAGGTTTTTGTGTCTGGTCCTTTAGATGGAATAAAAGTCATTGATATGTCTGCTGTGATCTCTGGACCAATGGCATGTCAGGTTTTATGTGATCAGGGCGCTGAGGTTATAAAGGTTGAA
>Ga0208410_1001242_pt1 | contig 13402 bp, 8 predicted proteins | sample ETN02SmetaG_3_FD_185787 | JGI IMG/M metagenome (GOLD analysis project Ga0208410, IMG submission 185787) | Marine microbial and viral communities from oxygen minimum zone, Eastern Pacific Ocean - ETNP2014F10-02SV257 (SPAdes) (version 2) | ecosystem: Environmental > Aquatic > Marine > Oceanic ... | reverse complement strand
GTCATCATGCATTTTCTGCTGGAACTCATCCTGGCAAAGAAATTGCATCTAATGCGATTAAAGTAATTTCAGAGATTGGAATGACGATTAAAAATCAGTTTCCTAAGTCAATTGAGGATATAGAAATTGATGGATTTGACAAGATAATAAGCATGGGATGTGGAGTGAATTGTCCTAACTTAGAAATTTCAGAAGATTGGGAGTTGGAAGATCCATATGGGCATGGAATTGATTTTTATCGAAAGACTAGGGATAAAATTTTGAATTGTCTATCTGATTTATGATGATAATTCACCGACGTATAGAAAAGTGAATTCCTTTTCCAGTTGAATATACGAGTGTAGTGTAGTGGTTATCACCGGGCGTTGCCAACGCCTGAACCCGGGTTCAAATCCCGGCACTCGTACCATTCTTTGAAATAGTTACAATTCTGAATTTCTCAGTAAATAATATGCTCCACCGAATCCGATTAATAACAAAATTATCATTAAAAATGATATTAAAAACATTGAATTTTCTGATAACCAAATATCAAATTCAGAATTATCAGAAGTTCCTCTTTCTAAAAATAAAGTATGTTCTTGTGATTCTGTTGGTGTCACTGAGAGATAACTATCAGTTGCCCGTATCAAAATTATAAATTCTCCTTCTGATAATGTATTCCTAACATCGAAAGAAATAGTATATATGTTATCGTTCGCTATTCTATCTCCATTATTACCATTGTCCTCTAACAAAAGCCATGAATTGGAGCTACCTATTGGAGCCAATCTACCAATTTTAATCTGCGCTGAAGAAATATCATCCACATCATTTATGGTGACTTCGAGTGTATGAGATATTGGAACTCCACTTTCAGGGATGAGTATTTTACTTACAATTTGACTATTTCTATACAATGTAATATTATTTATTAATGGTGAATCATTTAAAATTGTCAGTCTATTTGCATCTTTGAATTGGCCATTAATAAATATCTGAGAAGTTGTCCTAGATTCTCCAGTACTGTCTACGAGCCTTATTATCAAGTTCCTCTCTCCTGGAGTAAAGGCCTCAGGAATAGTAAAAACACCAATCCATAATTCTTCAACTAATTCTAAAACAGTAATCCCCCCTCCATTGCCAAACATATCAATAGATACAGAATCGACGCCATGACCATCAACTGCCTTTATTGAAACAGATACCTGCTCACCTCTGAATACTTGGCTTGGAGTAAATTCAATTGAAAGCATCCTTGGGGCTTCATTAAGAACTATTATGGTAATATTTTGAGTTACACTGGTCCATATATCTTGTAATGTTATAGGTATCTCAATAGCACCGTATTGTAATCCGTTATGAATTATTTCAGTAGTCCAAATATTGTCCCTTATAACTAAATCTCCATTTAGCCCTGAATCAGAAAGAGATATTTTTCCTAATCCTAGTTCAGAAAAATCAGCAATTACCGAAACCACATCAGTATCTATATCAGTAACTAGAATTTCTAAATTAGCCTTACCTCCTTCATTAAATAGATAGCCTTCTCTAAATCTAACAGATGAGTTTGAAGATGTATTGATAATGGGAGCAGAATTCTCACTTGAAGTTATTATTGAGGGATATAGTATAGTATCAGTTAGTTGATATTCTAAGAATTTTATGCTTTCATTGTTTGAATCATTGCCATTACCAAAATCTACAGTTCGGTACACTTCATGTAGTAATCCTGCTAGTAATCCTTCATTTACTACACTACCAAAGGCACTATTAGAGTTGAAATAATTGCCTTCCCAGAGAGCAATTGAAACGGTATGAGAATCTATATTTACAATATCTAAATCAACTACACTCACTTCAAGAGGTAGTGCTAAATTACCAATTAGATGAAAATGATCTCCTAAAAATAATATTTCAGGACACAATCCAGTTTCTCTAGATATTGGATTAGAAAATATAGATTCTGAGACAGGAGGTTGTGGTTGGATGATTGTGGGAGAATTTGGAGGGTATTCATATTGAACAGAGCCATTGTCCTCAACGTATTCATATTTCAAGATTCTATTGTCCCAATCCTCTTGAGGTACTGTGTACTCATATGTTAAATTATGTTCTGCACTAAATTCTTGATCTATTGGGCCTATCGGAGTAGCTGAAACATTAAACCAAAATTCGTTCCTTATTTTATCTGCTTCAAAATACTCTCCACTTTCATTTGCATAGGCATCGGAATCTACTATTTCCCTCACTAGTCCAAAACTGCCTTCAGCATCTCCACTATAAGTTCCATCTACTATAATTGTATCCGAAACTGTTTCACCGCCTAGTGATTCCATATCAATAACAGGTATAGTACCATTAACCTCTATGTATGGAGATTCGGATGCTATGAAATCAAAATTTCCAGCGCCAGACATTTTCATAAATTGGTGTTCTCGTATTCCATCTTCCCATCTTTCACTGGTCATGAAATCATCTAATTCAAAAGAAAAAGATTCGCCAAAGCCACTGATTCTTACAGAGACATTTGCCTCTACTTGAGTATCTTGTAAACGTCTAACGCCATTTTCGTCCCATGTTTCATAATAAAATAGAGATATTTCGCCAAATCCTCCTTCAGAACTATCATTAGAACCTCCATTAAAAGAGAGCCAACCAGATGCCTCTATTCTGATACGCTCAGTGAGAGTATTTTCTGACCATGAGCGAACGATAAATGCATCCTTGACTTGTGCTTCAATTAACAAACCCTCTCCTTCTTCAGAGTCTGATAAAATCATTGATCCACTGCCTAACATTTCGAAATCTTGTGTGATTAATTCTGAACCATCATATGATTCATTTAACCAAACTTTACTCAAATCTAGAGAGAGAGTTGTGGTTCTTACTCCGTCAGATAAATCAAGTAATAGTGAACCATTGCCTAATTCATTTGATTCTAGTAACGAATTTGTTCTTTTTTGCCAGCCTCTGCCTTCAAATAGAATTGATTGATTAGTATCTGTCTGACCTCCTTCCATTGACCAAGTAGTTTCCCTTGTTACTTCATGATCCGAAATTGGTTGATTCCATTGAGTTATTGATAATTCCCTTGTACAAGATGTTTCACTAGTTTCAACAAATAAAATTATTTTGTCATTAAAAATGGGTTGAGAATTTAGAACGATATCAATGGCACCTCCTGCATTTACAAATGTAATTTCTTCTTGAGATAAAATATCCAGTCCATTACGAAGATGTTCTGCCTGAATGGAAACTCCTCCAGGAGAAGTTCCATTAACATAAGTTGGTTCAAAATTAACAATATATCTATGAATAAGTTCTGTAGACATATTAGAGTCAAAGCCGTTATATTGGACGTCCCAATCTACTAAAATCTCGCATGACCTTTCCGTAGTCTTATCATCACCAAAGGCATTCATAGGAGTAATGCTACAAATAAGAATGATGAAAATCAATACAGGTACTTTTTGACTTGTCACAATTAATGGATAACCTATTGACCTTTGAATCAAACGGTATGTTGCTCTTAATTATCAGAATAATGGTTCTTCATAATCATCATCTATACCAGAACGTTCTCTCCATAATTCGGTAGGAACATCATCATATACTCCTGCATATGGATCTTCATCAATCAAAGATTGTTGATTTTTTGCAGCCTCCGCTGCAGCAAGTGCAAATGCTTCAGCACTGGCTTTAAATTTCCAATAATGAATTCGCCATTCCCTGCCATCCCATAATGTAGTTTCTTCCGATTCGGTAGTTAACAAATCATAATCTTGTAGTTGATAAAATAAATTCCTATCTGTTGGTTCTAAAGCATTATCTATAATTCTATTCGAAAAACCAAAAAAACCGAGTGCGTGCTCAGCTATATTCTCAGCAACAACAGTTTCCATATCCATATCGACTTTAGTCCTTATTGCTTGAGTTAATTGTGCTAATGTCAGGCCCATCGCAACAACTCCTTTAGATTAATGCGAAGGACCTCTTTATTTCAAACATCTCACTTAAAGTGTATTTTTAATAGGGAATGATGCCGAAGCGATTAATCTTAAGATGCTCTCGGAGTATTTGTGGAAGACTTAGCGAATGGAAAATTTCTTGGCCTGGAAGAGGCGGAAAAAGGACCTTATGATTTAGTAATATTACCCATTCCTTTAGAAATGACAGTTAGTTGGATGGAAGGTACTTCAAATGGCCCAAGTGCTTGTATAGATGCAAGTTCTCAAGTTGAATTATTTGATCCCATTTTGAATTCTGAAATTCCCTGTGGATTATCTTTTCATACAGCTAAAGAGTGGTCTTCGGAAGAGTCGACTTTAAGGAAACAATTAGATTCAATTCAAGAATATATCAAACCCTGGATCAATGGAAGTCAATTTCCAATTGTTTTAGGAGGAGAGCATGGAATTTTACTACCTATAGTTGAGATTTTAGATGAACATCCAGAAATTGATGATTTGAGTCAGATTACTCTGATACAAATAGATGCACATGCAGATTTGAGAGATGCACTAAATGAAGAAAGATATTCTCATGGTACAGTAATAAGAAGATGTTTAGATGAAGGAGTTGGTAAAGTTATCCAGATAGGCATTAGAGCATATGGCGAAGAAGAATCAAGAATAATTAATCATGATGATAGGATAGAAACTTGGTTTGCTAGAGACATACTTGGCGTAATGGAAAGAAACACTGGTTGGCCAAAATTAGTAAAGCGTATTTCTGAATTAGAAGGTCCGATTTGGATTACCTTTGATATTGATGGTTTAGATGGTGGCTTAGTTCCCTCTACGGGAACGCCTGTTCCCGGAGAGTTGTCATATTGGGCAGCAGTTGAATTGATAGAAAGAGTCTTTAAATCAGAAAAAACAAAGGTTATTGGAGCAGATGTTAATGAAATTACTCCAGGGATAGGCAATAGATTGACGCAATTTAATGCAGCTTTAATTGCAACAAAAATAATTGCATGCCATATTTCGACACTCTAATTCTAAAAGATGACATTTAAAGTTATAAATATCTAATAGATAATTAAAAAAATAGTATTAAAATATATTTTTACAAGGTAAATTTTGTATACAGGTAATTAATCCGATATTTAGGCATAATAATGAAATGGAAAATAAATGAAATCGATAAAGTGAAAATGCAACTGATACTACCATTATTCGAAGGAGTCTCAAAGGCCCCAAATAATTCACTAAATGGGTTGAACAGAAAACAACGTAGCTTGATTAGATCTGCTATTTCTTCGAAGGACTTTGAAGGTAAAAAGGGCCAAAGATTATCTGTTTGGACAGAGGGTTGTAGAGTATTACTTGTTGGAATGGGTAAAAAGGAAAAGATTGCACGAAAATTGATTCGAAATACAGGTGCCAGAACTATTGGTATATTATCAAAGAAAAAGGGAGTAGACATTACGGTTAGATTTACTTCTGGCTGGAACTTAGAAAATATGCTAATATTTGCAGAAGGGATGATGTTGAGGGATTATAGTTTTGATGAACATAAAAAGTCTGACGAAGAGGAAATTTCAGATTCTTGGAATGTAGATTTTCAAGCTAACAATAGATATCAAGATTCTTTAAAAATAGGTTTGAAAAGAATTAATTCAATAGTAGGAGGAGTACATCTTGCCAGAGATTTAGGCAATGAACCTGCAAATATATTATATCCAATGGAATTTGCAAACAGGGCTATTAAATGGGCTGCAAATAAGGAAAATGTAACTGTTGAAGTTTATGACTGGGAAAAGTTACAGGAATTAGGGATGGGTGGTTTGATAAATGTTGGTAAAGGAAGTGATAGGAAACCATGTATGGTATTATTTACTCTTAATCCCGATGAAGATGTAGACATTCGCAGACCGTGCATAGTGGGCAAAGGCATTACATTTGACACTGGAGGGATTTCCATCAAACCAACTAATGGAATGTGGGACATGAAATATGATATGTGTGGTGCAGCAACTGTATTTGGATTGATGGAAGCATTATGGTCAACTGGGTATGGAAAGAGAGTAAATGGAATTGCATGTTTAGCTGAGAATATGCCTGGATCAGGTGCTTATCGGCCCGGCGATGTCATACCTACTTACTCTGGAAAAACTATTGAGATATTTAGTACGGATGCAGAAGGAAGAAATGTTTTAGCCGATGGGTTATGGAAAGCGGGTGAATTTAATCCTGAATACATTATCGACTTAGCTACTTTAACAGGAGCAGTTGTGGTGGCTTTAGGTAATCAAATAACTGGAATGTGGAGTAATGATTACTCATTGCAAAAAAGGCTTAAAAATGCAGCAAAGATTGAGGGCGAAAGTGTCTGGAGGATGCCATTGAATTCAGATTTTGAGAAATATATGACTGATTCTGCATTTGCAGATGTCAGAAATGGATCTGCAGGAGGAAGGGCTGGTTCTTCAAACTCTGCTGCAGCTTTTCTGAAGCAATTTGTACCAAACTATAATTTTGATAAAGAAGAAGAACAGATTCCTTGGATTCATTTGGACATAGCAGGTACTGCATGGGGTCCCGGAGGCAAGGCTAAATCAGAAGCAAGTAATCCTCTATTCAAATTTGGAACATCAGGAGTACATGTGAAGACTCTGCACAGGATGATTACAGATAATGATTAAGATTCTTCATTTTCTTCATCAGAATCTACCACTTCAAAGTCTGCTTCTACTACTCCGTCATCGGAGTCTCCCTCTGAATCTTGTTCTGCCATTTCTGCAGCAGCTGCTTCATATATCTTTGTAGAAAGACCGTGCATCAATTGTTCTATTTCTGCTAATTTTGCTTGTATTGCAGCATCATCTATGTCTTCTAGAGGTATGGGTTGATCATCCTTTACAATGAGATTTTCCAACTCATCTAATTTTTCAAGAACTGGTTGCGTATCTTCTTCGGAAAGTTTGTCACCGGTCTCTTCGATAGTTTTGCGTGTCTGGTAAATGATGCTATCTGCCTGATTGCGAAGTTCGACTCTAGTTTTTCTTAATTTATCTTCTTCGGCAAATTTTTCTGCCTCTGCTATTTTTTGTTGGATTTCATCTTCTGATAAAGAAGTTTGACTTTCTATCTTTATCGATTGTTCAGTTCCTGTTCCTAGATCTTTGGCGGAAACATTGACTATTCCATTTGCATCTATATCAAAAGTTACTTCAATTTGCGGAACTCCACGGGGAGATGGAGGGATACCAACAAGATGGAATTGCCCTAAAGTAATATTATCTTTAGCAAATTCTCTTTCTCCTTGTAAAACGTGAACTTCCACTGCAGGTTGGTTATCGGCCGCTGTAGAGAAGGTTTCAGATTTACGTGTTGGTATCGTAGTATTTCTCTCAATCATTGGTGTCGTTATTCCTCCTAAAGTCTCTATACCTAAGGATAACGGAGTGACATCTAATAGTAATACATCGGTAACTCCTTCATCACCTACAATTATTCCTGCTTGCAATGTAGCACCTACAGCAACTGCTTCATCAGGATTAATGCCCTTAAAAGGAGCTTTTCCAACTTCTTTCTCAATTGCAGATTGTACTGCAGGAACTCTGGTCGATCCTCCTACGAGTATTACTTTATCGACGTCTCCTTTCTTAACTCCAGAGTCTTTCATTGCCCTTCTTGTTGGAGCCATAGTTCTTTCAACTAATTTACTAATTAATTTCTCAAAATCTGATCTTGATAGGGACATATCTAAGTGTTCTGGTTGACCATCTTTGTTCTGCGTAATAAATGGTAAATTAACTTGCGTTGATGCAGAAGATGATAATTCTATTTTGGCCTTTTCAGCTGCTTCTCTAAGTCTACTCATTGCCTGAAGATCTGCTTTCAGATCCATTCCAGTAGATTTTTTGAATTCTGAAACTAACCAATCTACTACAACATGATCAAAATCATCTCCTCCAAGTCGATTATCACCGCTAGTCGCCTTTACTTCGATTTGTGGTTGTCCATCAACTTGATATATTTCTAAAACTGAAACATCAAAAGTACCTCCTCCAAGGTCATAGACTAGTATTGTTTGGTCATCGTCTTTATCTACTCCGTATGCCAAGGCGGCTGCTGTTGGCTCATTTATTATTCTAAGGACCTCTAAACCAGCAATCCTTCCAGCATCTTTTGTAGCTTGCCTTTGTGCATCTGAGAAATAAGCAGGGCATGTTATTACAGCTTGTTTTACTTCTCTACCAAGATATTCTTCTGCGTCTGCTTTTAGTTTTTGTAAAATGAATGCAGAAACTTCCTGTGGCGAAAATTCATCTTTATCGATTTTTTGAGACCAATCGGTCCCCATTTCTCTCTTAACCGAAAGTATTGTTCGATCTGAATTGGTAACAGCCTGTCTTTTTGCTGTTATTCCTACTAACCGCTCACCATCTTTTGTAAAAGCTACTACACTAGGAGTAGTTCGTGAGCCTTCAGAGTTTGGAATAACTACTGCTTGCCCTCCTTCTAATGTAGCAACACAACTATTTGTCGTACCTAAATCAATTCCTATTACTGGTCCACTCATTTTTTTCATCTCCTTTTTATATATACATTGTTGAATTAATATCAAAAGTAACATCTAAAACACCGTTATTAAATGTCCATTCAATAATTCGACTGGCTGGTTCTGGTAGGTTAAATTTCTTGAAGGGGCGTAATTGTGTAGTTTTCATAACTTGTAGCGATATACCTGCATCCGCAAGATTCAATTCTATTGAATTGGCTTCTAAATCAGTATATCTAGAAATATCTATAGTAAGATACATACGATCTTCATGAATGTAAAAATTATCTTCATCAATTTCATCATCAGCATTGGAATCTGAATCATTAATTTCTGCCTTTACTTCAATTACTGGTTCGTTTATTTTCATATTTATTCCCATGTTCTTAAGTAAATCGCTAAATCCCTCTGGATTACCCATTCCCATCAAATTGTCCATCATCTTCTTTATTTCTTGGGGCTCTAAATTTGAGTCTATTTTGTTGAAATCCATCTTAACATTTGTTTTGGCCATATCTTCAGGATTCATGCCCATTTCTTCTAGACGTTTTTTTAATTGGTGCATTAATGATTTTAACATGTCATAATCGACATTCATGCCCATTGTAGAAAACAATTTTGCCATTTCTTTTAGCATGTTTTCTTCCCATTCTTCATCACTTGAGACAGACATAACTCATCACTACTTAACCTGTGGTTGTATAGTGGGAGATATGAGAGGTATATTAATACAACGTTTCTTAGATTGATTCAATAAGTGTTAGCACAACAAGCGAATTAAAAACAAATTCTTATGTCGGGAGATTATAATGAGTGAAACAGAGCACGATATTGCATTGGAGGATACTGATCGTGTTCAAGGGCGTGCAGCATTGGTTAACAACGTAAAAGCCTCAATTGCTCTTGCAGGAGCAGTAAGATCAACTCTGGGGCCACGCGGTCTAGACAAAATGTTAGTCGAAGACGATGGTTCTGTTCTTGTAACCAATGACGGAGTGACAGTTCTTGAAACTGCAAAAGTGGAACATCCGACTGCTAGATTGTTAATATCTGCATCTTCTTTACAAGATAGGTCTGCAAGAGATGGCACTACAACAGCAATATTATTGACTTCTGAATTACTTCAGAATTCTCTTGAATTGGTTAGGATGGGAGTACACCCATCAGTGATTTTGAATGGATATAATATAGCACTAGAAGAATCATTAAAGGAATTAAAAAGAATATCTAAAAAATCAGATAGTTTAGAATTAGAATCAGCTATTGTTTCTACTTCTTTGGCGGGTAAGATAGAAGAAGGTACTTCAAAAATATTGACTTCTTGTGCATTAGAAGCGGCTACCTTATTGGCAAATGAAGAAGGAGGAGATGATCTAGAAAGATTACGCATAAAAAGACTTCAAATTGACAGTGGTAAGATGAAAAATTCAAGATTAGTACATGGATTAGTATTGGCAAAAACTAGACTTGATAAATCAACACCATCATTTTCAAAGAATGGAAAAATTGCAATCATCGATGGTGAATTAGAAAATAAAAAAATAGATTTGGAGACTTCTATTGAGGTAAGTGACATAGGAGCATTAAAGAGTTTTCACGATAGAGATATGGAGAAAATTCAACAGATGGTAGGGCATATTTCTTCATTTGGCATCGACATACTAATTGTTCGAGATGGAGTGGCTGATGCGGCAATAGCTCCTCTGAGGAATGCTGGGATAATAACATACAGAAGAATGGAGAGAGATGACATAGAATTGTTGTCAAAAATAACAGGATCCATACCAATCAGAAATCCACTAAATATTGATAAAGAACATATTGGAAAATATACAGATCATTCCGAAAAATTAATCGCGGGCGTTAAATACACTAGTATTGAAGGGAAGAATGCAGGTGGAATGACATTTATCATTAATGGTACAACTCCTGAAGTGAGAAGTGAAGTAAGAAGGGCATTTGATGATGCTTTAGGTGTCGCACATCGCTTGAAACGCGATTCTTTTATTTTACCTGGAGGAGGGGCAAGTCATATCCATCTTGCAAGACATCTTCGAATGTTTGCAACCAGTCAATCTGGAAGAGAACAATTAGCTATTGAAGCCTATGCAGCAGCACTAGAAATAATCCCTAGAGTATTGGCAGAAAATTCAGGATTAGATCCTATTGATACTATATTATCACTTTCTGCAGCACAAAATAATGATTTAAAAAATGGCCCTTGGATAGGCTTAGATGCAAAAACTGGTCAGAATATTTCAATGGAGGTTGCAGGCATTCTTGATCCTTTATTTGTGGCAAGACATGCCCTTTCAGGAGCAACTGAAGCGGCAATAAGTGTTCTTCGTATTGATGATGTGTTGTGGGCTAAACAAGAAGCACAAACTCCTGATTGGCAAAATGAAATTGAAGAAGATTAATCAATTACTCAAACCTTCTATCATTGAATCAACTATGTTTTCAAGATTATACTGAGCTTCCCATCCCCAATCATCTTTTGCTTGAGAATCATCAATAGAATTAGGCCATGAATCTGCATATACTTGTCTCTTATCTGGAGTGAAAGTACATGTGAACCCATCGACCCTCTCTGAGATAGTATCAGCTAATTGTTGAGCAGTGAATGAAAGTCCAGAAATATTGTATCCCGCTCTTGACTCACCAATACTATCCACAGGAGTATTCATCAATTCCAATGTGGCCCTTATTGCATCATCAATATACATCATTGGCAATCTTGTCTCTGGACCTACAAAACAATCATAATGTCCTTTTTCAAGTGCAGCATGAAATATTTCTACTGCATAATCTGTAGTGCCACCTCCTGCAGGAGATTTCCATGATATTAAACCGGGATATCTGAGTCCGCGTGTATCTACGCCATTTTTTTCCCAATACTCATTTGCAAGATTTTCTCCAATAACTTTAGTTTGTCCGTAAATTGTGGTTGGATTGAGAGGTGTTGTTTGTGGTGCATTTTTTGGGGCATCTGGGCCGAAGACGGCTATTGAAGAGGGAGCAAAAATTTTCAAATCATTATTTAGTGCAGTTTCTAAAACAGAAATAGTACCTCCAATATTGATTTTTTTACAAAGTTCGGGTTTTTTTTCACCTGTGGCTGAAAGTATAGCGGCTAAATGATAAATTTCTTGGATATCATATTCTTTTACTAAATTATCCATTGAATCGGAGTCGACTACGCTTAGAATCTCGAATGGCCCATTTTGTACTCCTGGATTATCATCTAATTTTCTTACATCTGTTGCTAAAATATTATCATTTCCATGAATTTTTCGAAGTTCTTCTACTAATTCTGTTCCAATTTGTCCAAGTGCTCCCGTGACCATTATTTTTTGCGGCCCCGACGCAGACATGGGTCTGGGTATAGTACTCAATAAATGAACCTAAAGTAACATTTAGGAGTATGAACATAGCCAATGTTGATATGTCTAGTATATCCCGTTCAAATCCCGTTGATTACATGAAGTATGTCGTCGTCACCGGAGGAGTGCTATCAGGATTGGGCAAAGGAGTAACGGCGAGTAGTATCGGAGTATTGCTTAAATCGGCAGGATTACGTGTTACTGCAGTAAAAATTGATCCCTATCTCAACAGTGATGCCGGTACTATGAGTCCTTTTGAACATGGAGAAGTATTCGTATTAGACGATGGAGGAGAAGCGGATTTAGATTTAGGGAACTATGAGAGGTTTCTAGATATTGCACTTTCTAAAGACAATAATATTACAACTGGGAAGGTATACTCTTCAGTTATAGAGAAGGAAAGAAGAGGAGATTATCTGGGAAAAACAGTTCAGGTCGTACCACATATCACTGATGAAATTCAAGATTGGATTGAAAATGTCGCCAATGAATTCAGTGATGAAGAAAATAATCCTCCTGATGCCTGTGTTATTGAGCTAGGTGGAACTGTTGGAGATATTGAAAGTGCTCCATTTGTAGAAGCACTTAGGCAATTTCAATTTAGAGTAGGTAAAGAAAATATTTGTTTTGTTCATGTAAGTTTAGTACCAGTAATGGGCCCAGTAGGAGAACAAAAAACAAAACCGACACAACATACAGTGAAGGAATTGAGAGGTTTAGGGATAATTCCAGATATCTTAGTATGTAGGTCTGAAGTTGCATTAGTCGATGAAACCCGTGAAAAATTGGCTAAGTTTTGTCATGTATCTTCTGAAGCTGTAATTTCAGCACATGATGTTGCTAACATATACCATGTACCAATTATGATGAATCGTCAAGGAGTAAGAGAATTATTGGCATCCAAACTCAATTTTAATTTACCAGATAAGAGTAAATTATTAGAAGATTGGGAGGCGATGGCAAATCATGTTAATTCCTTGGAAGAAGAAGTTCATATAGCAATGGTTGGTAAGTATACTGGACTTTCTGATTCGTATCTTAGTGTTACAAAGGCACTTCAGCATGCCTCATATAGTGTCGGTAAAAAATTGGTTATTGATTGGATAGAATCAGTTAATTTAGAAGTCGCCGATTCATCTGAATCCGAAGTTTATCAAAAATCATGGGATTTACTGAAAAGGGCTGATGGAATACTAGTGCCAGGAGGTTTTGGAGGTAGAGGTATTGAGGGAAAAATTAGTGCTGCGAAATACGCAAGAGAAAATAATATTCCATACCTTGGAGTCTGTTTAGGATTACAAATAGCAACAATAGAATTTTGTAGAAATGTTCTTGGAATAAAAAATGCTAATTCTGCTGAATTTGATGACAATGAAGAAAATCATGTTGTAGTTTTTATGCCTGAAATTTCAAAGACACATATGGGAGGAACTATGAGGCTCGGTTCTAAACCAACTCCTTTTCTTGTAAATGATTGTAAGATCCGGAGACTTTACAATAATGAATCATATGTTGATGAGAGGCATAGG
>Ga0208410_1001240_pt1 | contig 13420 bp, 10 predicted proteins | sample ETN02SmetaG_3_FD_185787 | JGI IMG/M metagenome (GOLD analysis project Ga0208410, IMG submission 185787) | Marine microbial and viral communities from oxygen minimum zone, Eastern Pacific Ocean - ETNP2014F10-02SV257 (SPAdes) (version 2) | ecosystem: Environmental > Aquatic > Marine > Oceanic ... | reverse complement strand
TGTTTAGAGAACTTAAGGCCGGAAACGTTTGTACTCCGGCGACAGTTCTCAGGTGATGAACCTTCGGACGATTGTAACTATACATCATCTTAACGGTAATGATATTTAACTAGTGCTATAATTCCAAAATAGTGCTAACAATTTAGTTCCTAGTACCAAACATGTTTTAAACAACAAATATCACAGAGTGGTATGCATTTTGAAGATACAAGAATACCTGATGTAAACAAACCACTTATCATAGCAGCAATGCAAGATATGGGAAATGTTGGAAGCATTGTTGTAAATCACATCAACAAAAGTTTGGGTACTGCATCATTTAGACATGCAACGTCATCTAGACCACCGTATGTATATGATAAAGGAGGGTATATCGAAATTCCTGAAGAAAAGTGGGAATACAGATTTGGCAAAGACATCATTGTGTTTGGTGGAGGTAGAGGTCAACCTCAAGAGAATGAGGAATTAAATGAGTTGTGTCAAGACGTCATAAACGTTGCAAAAAGGTATGATGCAAAATTCATCTATACTGTAGGTGGATACCACACATCAAGATCCTTTGGAAAAACTCCTACAACATATGTTACAACTACATCACAAGACATATTGAAATTAGTTAGAAAATTGGGGATAGAGACTACACCAACTGAATCAGTAATTACAGGATTTAATGGACTAATTCTAGGATATGCAAAATTAAATGGAATTAATGGAATTGGACTTTACGGAGAATTATTAGAACCTAGAATTCCACAATATAGAGCAGCAAGAACAATCATAGAGACATTGGAAAAATTGACGTATCAAAAACTAGGAGATACCAAAGAACTATCCGTCAAAGCAGAGGCTGTTGAATCAAGATTTAGCTCTGAAGATGATATTCCGAAAGGATGAAAAATCAAAAAATGTGTATTCCTTTTATCTTCTAGCGAACATAGTAAAGTATGGAAAAATTTGTCTGCCCTTATTGTGATTCAGAATTTGATACAAAAGAAGAGCTTTCAAAACACATAGACAAGATGCACATAGGCCCAGGACTGCTTGAAGGCGATGCAAGAAAGTTCTGAATTGGGATTTAATATATAACGAAATCAGTTAGTTTTTAATTGAATTAGATTCAAGATATGACATGTTACTGTGGATTGCGGCTGCAGCAATTGGTATTTTGGTTACATTCATTTTAATTTTCAAATATACAAAAACTGGGAAAAATGATGTCATAGGATACTCATCAAAATGTAAAAAATGTGGAGGAGTGACAAACGGACTTAAATGTCCGAAATGTGAATCAGTCACTAAGGACTGGCGATAATCATGATGGCGAAACCAGATTCAGATATGGAAGGAACAATTTGTAAAAATTGTGGGCGACCAATTAATGAACATCTTCCAGAAGAACTTGAAGAATGTTTAAGAATTTTAGAGCTTAAAAAACTCAAAGATGGGGATTTGACCTAAGACATATCATCAAAGATATTTCTTCCAGTTTCATGAAAATACCTATGCTCTATTTGCTTTAATTTATCAGCAACGTCATGTTTTTTTGATTTAATTTTCAGTAACGAGTAATCAGAAATTAATTTTCTTAATTCAGACTTTTTCAATATGAAATCAGTTGTCGTATAAATAATATTAAAACATAGCAGATGTATGCTCAAACAAATTTTTTTGATATTGCTTTTTGTACCGATAACACAATTTGCGTTTGCCGAAGAGATTCCAGATTACGATAAACCATACGCTCCTATTTTTTTTAATAAACCCGTTTACGGCTGGACTGAGAAAGTTGAGATCACAATTATTGCTCCGAGCTGGAATACAGGAATGAATTTAATTGATAGTATTGGAGGTGATCCGAAGTATTCAGTAGATGTTTACACAAAGGACCATCGATTAGAAGAGTACAAACTATACGAAACAGACCCAACGAGTGGAATTTTTACAGGAGAAATTATTCTAACAGGATTTCTTCATGATGTTGACGGAGATGGTGTAAACGATACAAATCCAAGAACATTGGGAGGAGGACCAAATGGAGGATATCTTCAAAACGACGAGGATTCTGGGATAACAGTTTCATTTGAATTTGCAGATGGAGTAATTTTATCGGAATCTGCAAAAATAGAATGGAATAAAGGAGATTTACGAATAGTTAACGTAACTGAAGACTCTGCAAAAATTAAATTATTTGAAAGAGATATGAATTTGAATCCTGAAAGTATTGATACAATTAACATCGAGATATTTTCTGAAGAAGATAGTGCAGGGATTAATTTAGAAATTTCTGAAACAACTGAAGATTCAGGAATTTTTGAAGGTGTTGTATCATTTACAAGAGATGATCAATCTAGTGGAAGTCGTCTTCATGTATTACCTGATTCACAAATTACTGCAAAATATACAGATAGAACGTTGCCAAAACCTTACAACATAAATGATGAATTAGATATTTTAGCACAAGAAAAAATTATTTCAAACCTATCTTCAACTGACAGATTATCCCTTTCTGAATTAGATATTTTAGCACAAGATGGAAAAGTAATTGATGAATTAGATGTAGGAAAAACAGGTATGATTTTTTCTAAAATTAGGAATACCCTAGATTATACACAAGAATTTACATACATTGTACAAATAAAAAATGAAAACAATAATGTTGTATCTTTGTCTTGGGTAACTGGTCAGGTTATTCCATCGCAAGAACTTGGCATGTCAATTTCATGGACGGTGCAGGAATCAGGAAAATATTCAGTTGATAGATTTGTATGGAATTCAATTAAAGGAGCAATTCCATTAACAGATACAGTGTCTACAGAAATTTTGATTAAGTAATTTTAGTCAGATGTAATTTCACAATACTTGTTTGTTCCTTCAAAGAATTTTACAGAATGTAATGGAATTTTATCTTTTAGATTTTCAAAAATCCATTCAGTGATATTTTCTGATGTTGGAAAATCAAATAATTCATTTAGATTTCGATGATCTAATTGTTCAATTGTCTCCCAGCATAATTTTTTCATTTTGTCAAACTCAATGATCATATTTTCTTCATATGATGCACCTTTCTTTACATCACCTTGAACTTCAACTATTATTCTAGATGTATGACCATGAGGTTTACCACATTTTGGATGACCTCTTAGAGTATGAGCAAAATCAATCTCAAATGAACAGCCTAATCGTGTTTTCATAATATATCATAAATTTTTGATAATTAATACCTAAAGAACTAGTCAGAATAATCAACGGTTTGTTGTATATTTTTTGTATCATCATCAATTGGAAAAATTTCTCCATTTTCGATATTAACAAACCAGCTAAGAACTATTGGTAGATTACCCTCAGTATTGAACGTGAAAATTACTTGATGAGTGAATTCATCGTTTGCATCTAAGAATGGCGGAATAGGTTCAACAAAAAATACTGCACTGGTGTTTTCATCATCAAATATTTTGATGCCTTCATATTTTTCATTAATTTTTTCTTCAATAACTTCAAAAATTGTAATACCAGTATCATTTGGTCCAGAATAAAATTTTACCAGATCTACTGCAATTCTTTCATTGCCTGCAAATGAATCATCAATTATTGAACTAAGATTGTTTTCAGTTAATGCAGGATATGCAAATATGAAGAATAACCCAAGTAATCCAAGATATATCGGTGCTCTCTTTTTGAGAAACGCTCCAAAACTTTTTGGGTCTTGTGGTTTTTTGTAATTAGGATCTTTCTTAACCAATATTTTTCAAAAGTTTGCTATGATTAAAAGTCTTAGTGACTTTCAGGTAAAACTGAGGAGTGATGTGATAGAATTTTCCAGCCATCATCAGTTTTTATGAAAACAAAAGAAAATCTTGCGTTTACGGTTTTTCCATCTACAATGAAATTGTATAAACCAGAATTTGCTACTAGAGATTCAGTTTCATGCTTGTGTTGTGTAACGATTTCAACATCAACTTGGGCTTTCAATAAATTTTCAAAATATTCCAGGATGAGATCATATCCTTTTCGTTCGATATCAGAAAATGTTCCTAGTAGTAATCCATCAGAATGATATAATGATGCTACTTGTTTAGGATCGTTAGTTCGAATTTTATCAACCCATGTTTCTAACATGACTTTATGATAAATTATGGCTTAATATTTTTTAGGATTTGTCAGAACCACGTTTCTTTGCAACTTGCATGTACAAATCAACAGTTCCACTACCAATTGGGATTTGACTTCCGACGATAACGTTTTCTGTGATTCCTCTTAGTTGTTCAGTTTCACCGGTTCTTGCAGCACCTGCAATTGTTGGCACAGTAATTTCAAATGCAGCACGAGCCAATACACTGTCTTTAGTACCTGCAATTCCATGACGTCCAATTTGTTGCATGTATCCACGATGACACATTAAATCAGATACTAACATCAGATATCTTTGGTCAACTTCTAGACCTTGATCCTCTAGTGTATTACTTAATTCATTAATCAAAGCATTTCTTGCAGCCTCTATTCCAAGTGTTTCAGCAATTTCTGAAACATTGTTTGTTCTAACATTGTTTTTATCAATTCCTTCAACTTCCAATACTTTAGAAAGATTAGAACCGGTTGTTTGAATAACATATTCATCATTCTTTTTGACAATTGTAACACGTGCAATATCAGGAACACCCTTTACAGTTGTTTTTAGCACCTTGTTTCTTACTACAATGACAGCAGGGGCATCAGCCTCTTCATCAACTAGGTTAAGAACAATTGAATTAATTCCATTATCTTCCATTTTGAATTTTTTATTAGATTCTAGTGCTGCTTTTACATCATCGACGGTACAACCACGGTCAGATAATTTTCTTTCATTTAGGTTGAGGGTAATCTTTGTTTTATAATCAGTATCAGCTTCAAGAATTAGATCATTAACAGTAGTTTGTAAGATGTTTCGAGCAACTTGAACAGTCTTTGCTTGATCTGTTTTTGCATCACCAGACAAGTAAATATCCATTGTTGGAGTGACAGGTTTCTTTCTTGCATCTACCAATTCAATTAATCTTGGAAGACCCAAAGTAACGTTTCGTTCTGCAATTCCTGCAAAGTGGAATGTTCTCAAAGTCATCTGAGTTCCAGGTTCACCAATAGATTGTGCAGTTACAATTCCTACAGCCTGACCTGGTTCTGCTTTTGCACTATTGTATAATGATAATCCTTTCTTTGCTACTTTCTCAACACCTTCTTTACTTAATTTTGAATTTTCTAATGAAGTACTAACAGCATTGGATAAGCGAGGATTGAATGTACTAGTGTATTTTTTGATAATTGGTGCAACTACATCTTTTGTTGCGGCTTTTCCAGAATCAACAATACTTTCAGATTCAATTAATCTATCAATGTTGAATGCTTCACCATGATCACTTTTTGCGACATCAATTCCGTCTTCACCATACAAAAATTGAATGATATGACCGTGTGGATCTCTAACAGTTCCATCATATTCTAATTTGATGTGTTCTAATGCATTGATCAGTCTTCTCTGCATGTATCCACTTTGTTGTGTTCTTACAGCAGTATCTACAAGACCTTCTCTACCACCCATAGCATGGAAGAAAAATTCCAAGGTGGATAGACCATCACGATAATTTGATTTTACAAATCCGTGTGCATCAGGATCGTTTTCATGTTCTTCGAAATGAGTTAAAACACGATTATTGTAACCTTTGTTAAGACGATTACCTCTTCTTGCTTGTTGACCCAAGGCACCAGCCATTTGTCCCACGTTTAATGATGAACCTCTAGCACCAGTAGTTGCCATAATTTTACCTGCATTATCATCATCAAGTGAAAGATTTGCAGCTGTGGCAGCTCTGTCTCTTAGTTTACCCAAATTATTTACAATGTATGCTTCAAGGGTTTCTTGAGTAGTCATTCCTCTAGTTGCCTTTAGAGTTCCTTTCTTTTCTTGACTAATCAAATCTAAAACTTCATCATATGTTTGGTTGATATCAGAGCTGATTGCTTCACGGTCTTTTTCAGGTACTTCCAAGTCACCATATCCATAACTAAATCCATAATGAGTAATGAATTGTTTGATGATAATTAATTCAGAGTTTAAGAAAATTTTTGCTTTTTCATTTCCATAATCTTTAGCAATTCTATGTAGCACACTTTCTGGTTCTTCAGCACCAATTGATGATTTATCAATTACACCACTAATCAATTGACCATTTTTAATTACAACATCTTTTTCTTTTCCTTTTGTACCTTTAGACCACTTTGACGTCATTACATAATTGAAGTCTTCAGGAAGGAATAATGAGAATAATTGTTTTCCAGTATAGATATTTTCTTTCTTATCTTCAGGTTCTGGTAACTGACCGGTAAATCCTCCAAGCATTGCAAGATTTGCAAATTCTTGGCTAGATAGGGTAGTTCCGTCTTTTGTTAAGAGATATGCTCCGGTGATAAAGTCACGAAGACCACCAATAATCGGACCACCAAATCTTGGGGAGATCAATTGATCTTGAACTCTCATGAGTAAGATTGCTTCAGAACGTGCTTCTTCGCTTTGTGGTACATGAAGATTCATTTCATCACCATCAAAGTCAGCATTGTAAGGTGGACATACAGATGGATGTAATCTGAAAGTTTTTCCAGGTAATACTCTCACATAATGTGCCATGATAGACATTTGGTGAAGTGATGGTTGTCTGTTGAATAATACAATGTCACCATCCATTAGATGTCTTTCAACTAAGAATCCAATCTCTAATGAATCAGCAATTAATGAACGGTCTTCAACAAAATCTAATCTAATTTTTACACCGTCAGGACGAGTGATGTAGTTTACACCAGGGAATGTTGATGGACCATTGATTACCAATTTTTTTAGTTTTTCAATATTCCAATCAGTTACAATTTCAGGTATTGTTAATTTTTTTGCTACAGTTTCAGGAACACCAACTTCAGACAAGTCCAAGTTTGGATCTGGAGAAATAACAGTTCTGCTTGAAAAGTCGACACGTTTTCCAGATAATGAACCTCTAAATCGTCCTTCTTTTCCTTTTAATCTTTGAGTTAATGTTTTGAGTGGACGTCCAGAACGATGATGTGCTTGTGGAATTCCACTAACTTCATTATCAAAATAGGTTGTAACATGATATTGTAAAAGATCAACCAAGTCTTGCACAATTAGTGGAGGAGTTCCAGCCTCTTTACTTTCCTTTAATCTTTGATTAACACGAATGATATCAACTAATTTGTGAGTAAGATCATCTTCAGAGCGAATTCCAGTTTCTAGAATGATTGAAGGTCTAACAGTTACAGGAGGTACTGGTAATGCTTGTAAAACAAACCATTCTGGACGTGCAGTTTTAGGATCATAACCCAATAATGAAAGATCTTCATCAGGGATAATTGATAATCGCTCTCTAATTGTGATAGGTAATAATCTATTTTCGCCAATTTCTGTTTTTTCTACAAATGTTGTTGGTTTTGTAAAAATTAATTCGTATTGTGATTTTCCACAATGAGGACAATCCTTTTGTTTTTTAGCCTTCTCTTGAATTTGATCTGGAATTCTTTTTTGTGAAAGAACTGTGTAAGATGAATGACGTTCTTTGATTTTAGAAAACTCTTTAATGTCATCAGGAGACATTTTGATTCTTCCGCAAGTACGACATGTAGATTGTAATAATTTGTAGATATTATCAACAAAAGCAATGTGTAAAACAGGCTCTGCTAATTCAATATGGCCGAAATGTCCAGGACTTCTAGCAGCAGTATTACCATCAGTAAGACATTTTTGTCCAGGCTCCAAAACACCCAATCTACCATCCATTAGACCTCCTTGAACAGCCATACCATCCTCATCGTATGTTTCAGGCTGTGTAATTTCAACAACAGAATATTTTCTAATTTCTTGAGGAGACCAAACTGCAAATGTAATTCCTTCAATTGATTTTGTAGATGTAACAGACATTATACTCTCTCCTTTAGTTTCAATCTTGGTGCGATGTTAAGACTTAGAATTTCTTGTAAGAGTAATTTGAAAGCATATGCAACAGAAACAGAGGATATTGGTGCATTTTCACCACATTGTGCACAGACGAATTTTCTTTTTCGTGCATCATGATAACCGGTTAATCCACATTTTTCACATAGTAAGATGTCAGTTTTATCAGATTCATCTAACAATCTATCTTTTAGAAGCATTGATGCACCATATGCAATTAAGCAATCACGTTCCATTTCACCAAATCTCAAACCACCACCACGAGCACGACCTTCAGTTGGTTGTTTTGTGAGCATTTGTACTTGACCTCTTGCTCTAGCATGGATTTTATCTGAAACCATATGATGAAGTTTTTGATAATATACAACACCAATGAAAGTGTCAACTTCAAATGCTTTACCGGTTCTACCATCATACATTTTCTCTTTACCAGAATACTTGAAACCTTGTTTATCGAGAATTTCTTTTACAACATCCATTTTTTCTCCAACAAATGCAGAACCATCAAACTGTTTTCCTCTAAGTGCTGCTGCTTTTCCACAAACAGATTCCATCATCATTCCAACAGTCATTCTAGATGGGAATGCATGTGGGTTAATCAAAACATCAGGTTGAATTCCTTGTTCAGTGTATGGAAGATCTTCTTGTTTTGCTAAAATTCCAAGTACACCTTTTTGTCCATGTCTTGATGCAAATTTATCACCAATTTCTGGAATTCTCATATCACGTACACGGATTTTGTACATCTTTCCACCTTCATTAGATTGAGTCATTACAACAGTATCAACAACACCATGTTCAGAAGGTCTTACACCAACAGATGTATCACGTCTGTATGGACCGCTTGTTTCAAATTCTTTATACTCTTCCATAAATCTTGGAGGACTAGTTTTTCCAATCAAAATATCACCACCGTCGACACCAGATTCTGTTGCTACTATACCATCATCTTCTAACATTCTGTATGCTTTTTCACCCTTGTAACCTCTGACATTATCATCTGCATTTGGAACTTCGAAGTTGTCTCTCATTCCACCAGGATATTGTTTGGCTTCGGTATCATAAATTCTGTAGAAGAAAGTTCTGAATAATCCTCTATCGACAGATGAACGATTCAATACAATTGCATCTTCAATGTTGTAACCATCAAATGGTAATACTGCAACAGTACAATTTACTCCTGCAGGTCTTTCTTCCATTCCAAGTAAGTTCATTGCACGTGTTGAGACAATTGGTGTTTGTGGATATAACATGAAATGTTGTCGAACATATGTACTGGTATTCATCATAGGAGTTGAAAATCCAAGACTTTGTTTTGCCATTGCAGATTCGTAAGTATTTCTTGGTGATTGGTTATGTTCAGGATAAGGAATGATTGATGCACCAGCGCCAAGAATTGCAGATGGGAAAATTTCCATATGAGTGAATTTTTTTGTATTTTTATCATCAAATGTTACATAACAATTTTCTTCTTCATTTGCATCAAGTAATTCAATTACGCCCATTCTAACTAGATCATTCCAAGAAATTAGTTTCTTAGATATTTTTTCAAGAATGTCTTGTGAAAGTAGAGTTTTTCCATCTTTGATAATTACGAGAGGTCTTAGTACACGACCAGCATTACAATTAACGTATAATCTTTGAGTTGCACCTTCTTCTTCAGGTTTGTGAATAGATATTCCAACGTGTGGGTGTATCTTTGAAGTTCTTCTAAATTCACGCATTTGTTCGACTAGATTTTGTCCATCTTTGTGGAATCCAATTAGTTTACCATCAACAAATACTCGAGTACCATCTTTCTTGACATCATTAGATGTGGATACCAAATCAGATACACCAATATCAAATAATTTTTCAACAATTTCTTCAGATGGAACATTTTGAGATATGATTGCAGATAATGCTAAGTTCTTTACCAAACCACAATTTGAACCCTCAGGAGTTTCACTTGGACAAATTCTACCAAAGTGTGTAGAATGTAGATCTCTTGCTTCAAAGTTTGGTTGTGTTCTACTTAGAGGAGATTGTACTCTTCTCAAATGACTGATAGTTGAAAGATAATTAGTTCTATCAAGAAGTTGTGTAACACCAACACGTCCTCGTCCCCAGTTACCAGTAGCAATTGCATTGTTTAGTTTATCTGAAACAATTCCAGGTCTTATGGCTGCAGCAACTGCATTAATTCCACGTTTTTGACCAGAACGTTCTAGTTGATATTTCATATCTCGGACTAGATTACGGAATGCAGTTCTAAACAAATCAGCAAGCATTTGACCTGCAAACTTGATGACTTTGTTTCCGTAATGATCTTTGTCATCTGGTTCAATCCATCCTAACTTTAGTTCTAATAATTTACATGCTGCTTCACCCATAAAGTGAGCTTTTTCTTTTCTATTCTCAGGATGTTTACCCAAGTGAGGTAACAGACCCCAATCAAGAAGTGTTTCAGCTCTTTTAATTTGAAATTCTTCTAACATTCCTGGTGCAATTCTTTTACTGATGTAAACAATTGCGTCTTTGGAAGTTGGAACATCACCTGCTTTTTCAAATGAACCTTCCAGATGATCTTGTATTTCATCTACAAGTGATACAGCACCTGCAATGTCTTTATCAGATTCTAATCCAAGTGCACGCATTAAAGTTACAACTGGAATATCTACAGGAGAACCAGGAATTTTTGCGACAATCATTCCATCGTCTTTCATAATTAATTCTAATTTTGCACGGTAACCGATAATAGAAGAATAAACTTTAGCTTTGTGAACTATTTTTCCTCCAACCTTTTCTGCATCAACAATAATTTTGTTGTAAGAAAGATCTTCTAAACCAACTACAACTCTTTCAGAACCATTAATGATAAAGTATCCGCCAGGGTCACGTGGATCTTCTTGATGATCAATTAATTTTTGATCAGTGAATGTGTTTAGAATACATGCATGTGATTTTACCATTACCGGCATATCACCAATATGAACAAAACGAGTTTCTAGAGTTTTTCCATCTTCAACAACACTTGCCTCCATCATAATTGGTGCAACATATGAAATGTTTCGTAATCTTGCTTCAGCAGGAGTTACATGAGTGATAGAACCATCTAACTCCATCATTCGGGGTTGTTGAAGTTTTATTTTTCCAAGTTGAATTTTGTAAGGATATTCTGCATTTTCAATTTCAATTTGTCCTACTTCTTGAATAATACTTTGTAAACCATTATCTAAAAATTCATCGAATGAAGTAAGATGTTGTCTTGCAATTCCTTCTCTTCGAAGTATGTCTTGAATGACAGGCCAACGTTGATTATAATTTTCTGCCATTAAGTTTCCACCACGTATCGATAATAGGTACTTTCACCAGCAGTTCCACTTTTTCTTGTAATTCTTATCATGTCACCTGGTTTTACTCCAAGTCCAAGAATTGCAGGATCGGTTACAAAGATTAATGGTAATTCTGTTGGTTTACAATTGAATTCGTCTAAAACTTTTTGAGCATCTTTTTTGTTCATGATTTCATGTTTTGGAACATATACATGATCTGGTACTAAAATTGGGTTTTTCTTGGTTGCCATCTACTTCAATCCCCCATGCATAACATTAGTTACAGAAAAGAAGTATTGATACAAACTGAACAAATTCTCTATGAGCGCAATATATATTTAATTAGAAATTTTCCAAGAATTTCAAAAATTTTCTATTCTAATTGGTTTTTTTTACACAAACTGGTTAAATATGATCCAAGGATTCTAGAATTGTGAAATCAAAAGAGGTTTCTGTTCTTGTAATTGCTAGTTTGATATTATTGCCATTTTTAGGCGGAGATTCATTTGCTCAATCAAACCAAGTCTTGACAGTTACAACTGAAAAAGAATCTTATGCAGCTGGAGAACCTGTCGAGGTTTTAGGACTTGTAGATATTATACTTGAAGGAACTCCCGTAGTAATTCGAGTTGTCAGTCCAGTTGGAAATATGATTCATCCAGCACAAGTGGATGTAGAATCAGATGGAAGTTTTTCTGAGACTATTTCAACATCAATAGGTGGGAAGTGGAAAGAGACCGGAACTTACACAATAATGGTGAATTACGGTGATAATTCAACACAAGTTGAATTTGAATATGGCGGAATGATGTCTGCAGGAGTACAAACTACACCAGAATTTGCGATGGAAGAAAATGAAAATGCATCACAAAGCATCATGATTGAAGATCATTCATTAGATTATGATTTAACCTGTGCAGAAATTCAAAGTATGACACCAGACACTGAAAATAAATCATTGATTATAGCAATTAAAACAGAATGTGATGGAGAATTAAAAATTACACTTCCAAAAGATGTGATAGATACTGATGAAGAAGGGTTTTTCATATTAGTTGATGGTGATGAAACTAATCACAAAGCATCATCAGTTGGAGAGTTTTGGACTTTAACAATTCCATTTTCATATGGTTCTGAAGAAATTGAGATTATTGGAACATTTGTAATTCCAGAATTTGGAACTATTGCATCATTAATCTTAGTAACTGCAATTACGTCAATTATCATAATTTCAGCAAAGAATAAGCAAATTTTCAATCCAAAAATCTAGTTCATAGATAAAAGTTCGAATATACATAAATAATCAGCTTAAAAAACAATTTTCAAGATGAACGTTCAATCTATCGTACTTTTGATGGCCGTTATGGCAGTAGGAAGTATGGGAGCCGCATCACAGGCTTTTGCAGCCGATGCACCAGTACCTCTTCAAATAGAGTCTAATGGTGTAAACTTTGATCATAACTCTACAATTGAGATTACTGGTCAAGTTGGAAATATGAGAGATGGAACACCTGTCACAGTAATCGTAACAGGAGCTACAGGAGTTGTAACAATCGAACAAATTACTCCTTCAGCAGATGGAAGTTTCTCATTAGATATCAACACTGCAAGTCCTTTGATGAAATATGACGGCGAATACAAAATTAAAGCAACATACGGTGATGCAGGCATCAACGATGTAATTGTTGTAACCTTAGAAGGTGGACTTGAAAGACAAGCTCCAAGCCACAGTGGTCATGAAGAACATCATGAAGCAGCTGATGTAACCAAACAACTCGACTTTAACATAAGTGGAGGAATGGTCGAAAGCATTACTGCAACAGGTGATGATTCTTTACTAGTATCAATCCACATGGCTGAAGATGATGGTGAATTAACCATTACACTTTCAGAAGATATCATTACTCCATTTAACGATGGTTCATTCTTCGTCCTAGTTAACGGTGAAGAAAGTGATGATGCACACCAAATGGGAAATAAATTAATGGTTCCATTTGATGCAACAACAACCGATATCGAAATTGTAGGTACACATGTTGTTCCAGAATTCGGCACAATAGCCATGATTGTCTTAGCAGTAGCAATTGTTTCAATAATTGCAGTTTCTGCAAAGTCAAGA
>Ga0208410_1001235_pt1 | contig 13438 bp, 10 predicted proteins | sample ETN02SmetaG_3_FD_185787 | JGI IMG/M metagenome (GOLD analysis project Ga0208410, IMG submission 185787) | Marine microbial and viral communities from oxygen minimum zone, Eastern Pacific Ocean - ETNP2014F10-02SV257 (SPAdes) (version 2) | ecosystem: Environmental > Aquatic > Marine > Oceanic ... | reverse complement strand
TTCAGATACGGTGGAGCTTTCCCTAACTGGGGAAGTACCTGGAGTATTGACAATGTCGGTATCTACGGACTTGGTTTTGATTTAAAACAAACAAGTTCATCAGCACCTTATACTCTAGAAGTCGGTGAAGCAACTACTTTCTCCACTTCTTTTGTAAATCAAGGTAAAGGAGATCTTGGTGCAGGCGGCGCAATGTCTGAAGCATACGCATACGCATATGTCAATGATATGAGCGGTAATGAATTGTGGTCATCCTCTAGTTCACTAGGTGATTTAGATATGGCATATTATGATGAGAATGGAAATTCAGTTGCAGGAGAATCAACTCCATCAATTAGTTTCGATTTCCCAGGTATGTCAACTGCAGGTATGTACACAGCAGGTGTAATGGTTGCAGATTCTAATGGAGATATGCTATCAGATTTATTCTCAGCAAACAATGATGCAAATCATATGTTGTTAGTAGGTCTTGGTGCGGACATGGGTTCACCAATGTTAGCAGGCGGATCTAATTGGGGTGCAGCCTCTAATGTTCCAACAGATGTTGGTACTGGTGCACTCGGAGTCGCTTGGGATGAATCAGGTGTCGCAACAGATACCTTAGCAATAGACATTGCAGGACAAGGTTCAGGATATGTGCCATCGTCACCTACTGTTCAGATTGGAACGACAGTTACATGGACTAATTCAGATAGTATAACTCACACAGTAACAGATAAGGAATCTCAGTTTGATTCATTCGATATCGGACCGGGTGAAAGTTACGAGTTAACCTTCAGTGAAGTTGGCGTGTTCACTTATTTCTGTAAGTACCATACAATGATGGAAGGTACAATTACAGTAACAACTGATAACAGTGCAGATGAACAAGCAAGAACAAATTACATCAACGTCTGGTCAGCAGAATCATACTTATTCTTCTGGGCTAAGTACGATCTTTCTGATGACAGTGCAATATCAGTTTATGCACAAAAGAAAGGCTCAGACATAGATGATGCAGGAACACTAGCTCTTTGGGGAGCTAATGGATTCAAGATTATGGATGGTTCAGACCATGCAGAAGTCGGAGATTCATTAACTGGAAACAGCGACTGGAACCCATATTACATCTACTTAGATTCTAATAAATTGGGTTACAACAGTTTAGCATATAATCCAGAAGAGGACAATTCCTATGCATTTGTTTTCCGAGCACGTGGTGTAGAAGGAACAGCTGAAATTGGAAATGTTCAAGTTGTAAGAACACAGGATACTGGTTTCTTCTTTGCTAAAGATAATCCAAATAAGCTAACTTATGAGATATTCCCAAGTTTAGCTGTTGAAATGGATTACTTCGCTAAGAATATAGGTACCGAAGATAATGAATTCCAATTTACTCCAACTTTGGTAGCCCAAGGTAAAGAGTACATGGGTGCAGCTTTCACAATAACTGTACAAGTTTCTGTGAATGGAGTAGCATTCAATGATTTAACTTCAGTATCAGATGGAAATGGAACTTACACATATGGAATAGAAATGTCTCCAGATGATGAAGCAACCATTACAGTCAGATTCTTGGCCCCAGACTATGATGCAGAGAAAGGAGAACCTGCAGGAAACCGCAAGTTCGATGTGAAAATGGATCCAGTAGACACAGGTAGTGATGAAGAAATGAGAGAGCCAACTTCGGCAACCTTATTCATTAAACCATCTCAATTTGTTCTAGGTGATATGTCCTACGATAGACAAGGAGTTCTTGAAGGAGATTCATTAGCAATAACTGTAGAGGCATGGAACGAAGGAAACTACGCTTCTGATGTCTTGATGGTAGTCTATGTAATTGATTCTACAGGAGATGCATACAATACGCCAGACGGAGTCAAGCGTATGACAAGAGTAGCATCCACTACAGAACCAGTTATGGCACCAAAACCAGTTCTTGAATCACAAGGAATATATCAGACATGGTATCCAATAACTGCAGTTTGGGAAGAAGCATTCATACCAGGTGAAACAACACAGGATTTCACAACTGTTGAATTATACGCAATGATCAATCCAGAACCAGAGCAAATTGACGTCGACAATGGTCACAAGAAGCAAGATGAATACTTGAACCAAAAAGATGACAATGATGCATTTGGACAGATTGCAGTTGTTAAAGATAAATCATCTACTCCATCTTTCGCACTTGGAATAGCTGGAATGTCTGTAGCAGCATTAGTTGCAGCAGCTGGTGCTTCTCTACGAAGAGAAGAAGAATAAGTAAGTCAATGAGGAAAAGGGGAAGTTTTACTTCCCCCTATTTCCGCTTTAAACATTAGCGTCAGCTTTAATGCTGGCTAGTTTTAAATTGGAAATATGACTGAGGTTATGTTGTCAATAGGAACATTGATTCTAATATCTGTAGGATTGTTAGTATCTTACTATTGTTTTCGAAATCAGTTTATGGTTTCGCAATCATTAGTATTCATCAATTTCTCTATATTTGCGAGTTGGTGGATAATCTATTTGCTACATCCCAAATACGGAATTGAAGCAATTATTGATTTAGGTTTTAGATCTCAATACATTGCAGAGCCTCAATTTAGATTAGTTTCACTAATAACTGCTATGTTCATGCATGGAGGGTCAATGCATCTTCTGATGAATATGTTAGTTTTAATTTTACTCGGAGTTCCTTTTGAAGAAAGAATAGGTTCTCGTTCTTTTATCATGATATATTTCATTTCAGGAATTTTAGGTTCTCTCATCACAGGTTCAATATCAGTTTATAATCAGGAAGGACTTGATACGTTGAATATAGGTGCATCAGGGGCCGTTTTTGGCATAATGGGGGGCTTTGCTTTACTTTATCCTAGAGATGAGATACCTATGTTATTAGGACCCATTTTTCTTCATAGAGTGCCAGTTATTCTAGCCACTATTGTTTTTGTGGCAATGGAAACCCTTTATGTTGGAATGAATACGCAAGATGGCATAGGTCATGGAACACACATGGCCTCATTTATTGCAGGAGTGTTTATTTCTCCATTATTCCCTAAGAAAGGTATAACCGAAAAACAATCTCTTAATTTTGACATTACTTATCTTACTAACCTGTATGAGAAAAGTAAGAAAGGAGAATATGAGCTTAATATGCTTAAGAATGCAGATGAACCAGAATTACAATCAGCTTGGTTAGAAACTTTTTTAGAGAAACAAGTTTGCCTAGTCTGCAGTAGTAATTTAGATTCTAAAGGCGAATGTTCAGATTGTAATACCAATTAGGCAGTTTCAAAATGACCGTAGAAGAGAGCTACTACAATAGATCCAATAGTACAAGTTATTAACATGACAGGAACGCCAACAGCTAACCATTCTTTAGTTGAAATCTTGTGTCCGCCTCTCTCGCTAATTGCAATAGTCATAACATTTGCACTGGATCCTATTGGCGTAGCATTGCCACCAAAGCCACATCCAATTGCTAAGGCCCAATATAGAGGAATAACATTTACAGCAGCTATACCGGTTTCGGGATCTATACTTAATGTGCCTAATTGTTCTATTACAGGAAGCATTGCAGCACAGAAAGGAATATTGTCTACAACAGCAGAAGCAATTGCTGAAACCCAGATTAGCACTATAACTAACACAACTTCGTTTTGTGAAATGCTACCGTTAGGCCCAAAATTATCAAATATCATATTAGCAATGGCTTCAAGGTAGCCCATAGCCTCTAATCCGCCAACCATAACAAATAATCCTGCGAAAAATAATAGTGCTCCCCATTCGACTTTGTGCACTACTTCGTGAATATCCATTCGTTTTTCATGTGGAACGCCTATCATGCTTATTGACATAGCAATTCCGGCACCGCCTAAGGATACTGCAGATATTTCCAAATCTAAGTGTAAAAGTTCAACAGCTGCAAACATTACAACAGTTACAGCTAACGCTCCTAGTGTTCTGTACATCAAAGTGTCATTTTGAACTGCAGCCCATTCATCTTCATTAATTATTTCTTCTACATTTTGAGGTTTAATTTCTCTCCATTTCTTGAAATGACGGTGCATATACCATAAGGTAGCACCCCATGCAATTATGGCCAAAGGTGTTAGATGTTCAATAAAACTCATAAATCCGAAGCCCCAGCCTCGTGCACTTGTATAAGATGCAATCAGCACGTTTGGAGGATCACCTACCAATGTAGCTACACCACCAGTATTTGAGAAAATAGCTAGAGCAATAAGTGGAGGTATAGGACTTATTTTAATTTTGGAGCAAATTTTTAATGTTACAGGAGCTATTAGAATCAAAGCAGTTACATTATCAATAAATACAGAAATAACAGTTGTGAAAGTCCCTAGATAAAAAACCAGTTTCCATGGATCTCCTCCAGAAAGTTTTGTAGCTTTAATTGCTACAAATTCAAAGAACCCACTAATCTCCAGCATTCCAGCAAAAATCATCATTCCGAGTAGTAATCCAATAACGTTGAAATCGATAGCTTCGAACAAGTTATTTTGGCACACGGCTCCCGCTTCCCCATGTCCGCCTCCAGTACACCAAGTAAGAGAATTATAGTAAGTTCCGACTAAGAGCATTCCTACGGCACCGCCCCAAGCAGCTAGTACACGATCAACAATTTCTCCCAAAATTAAAGCAAATGCTATTAGGAAAACGAGCAATACAAGTATGGCCTCTATTGACCCAGTATCAGCTATATAATCCGTAGTTGCGTTCGTCGACATAATTAAAATATTTGGAGCCGGAATAAAAGCTTAAGCCAAGCGATTCCAAAGGGGTTCAGTCCATATTTTTCTTAATTCTTCAACTGTAAAGCTTAATTCTTCTTGATTATTTAGCATAAAATTCACAGTATTATTTACATCTCCAATTTGTTTAGCAAAATCAAAACGTTTAGAAAAGGTTTCTTCAAATCCAGGCTTTACTTGCACAATCCATCTACCATTTGATTCACTAAACAACTCTAAATCCGATCTCATGTCTTCTGAAAGACTTATTTTTGCACCGACACCACTCATGCACATTTCAATAATTGAAAGAGCTATGCCTCCTGTAGAAATATCATGACAAGCTACCACTTCACCGCATTCAATAGCGTCAATTAATTGTTCCATCCTTGGAAGAAATGAACTAAAATCAGTAGTAGGTACGTTTGGACATTCAATTCCTAATGTTCTGTAATACAAACTAGCTCCCATCTGTTCTTTATTTTCTCCAACTAGCCATATGCTTCCATTCTCTTTTAGATCACTAGTAACACATTTTCGAATATCATTTACAAGTCCAATTCCCATGAGTACAGGTGTTGGAGGTATTGCACCCTCAGCAGTTTCGTTGTATAAACTGACGTTACCAGAAACATAAGGAACATCAACGAAAGTTGCAGCATCTCGGAGTGCATTACAACTTGATTTGAATTGACCCATTATGTCAGGACGTTGAGGATTTCCAAAACATAAACAATCAGCCAATGAATCAATTCTAGCACCTACTGAGGCTAAATTACGACATATTTCTTCTACCGCACTCATCGTACCATGGTATGGGTTTGCTTCCATTAAGTGAGGATTAACATCAGCAGTTAATGCAAGTCCTTTCCAAGAATCTTCTACAGGTTTTAATACGGATGAATCTCCATGAACTTCTTTTCCAATTTTACCTTGAATTGGTTTAATTGCAGTGGCACCTCTAACTTCATGATCATATTGTCTAATTACCCAATCTTTTGAAGAAACTTCAGGATTGCTGATTATCTCTTTTATGGTTTGAGATAAATCAGAGGGTAAATCAGGTAATTTTACAGCTTCCAAATTGTCTACTTCTGGTAAATTATAAGGTCGATTGTATACTGGCCCTCCAGTTGTAAATTCTAAATCTAAATTTAAAATCTCAATATTATTAAATTTCACAATATTTCTTTTTTCTTTGATAACTTCACCAATTGCAACAGCTTCCACATCCCATGCATCACATCGGTCTAGAACAGTTTGAACCTCTTCAGGTTTAACAGTAAACATCATCCTTTCTTGGGATTCAGAAACCCATATCTCCCAAGGGGCCATATTTTTTTGTTTTAAATGAACTTTTTCTAAATTTACTTTTGCCCCAAATCCGGCATCTAGTGCAAGTTCTCCTACAACGCAAGAAAGACCACCACCTCCTAAATCTTTCATTCCAGTTAATAATCCTAATTCATTCAATTCTAAACATAAATGCATGAGGGGTTCTTTTGTAATTGGATCTCCCAATTGAACGGCTCCAATATCGTCCTCGGATCCTGCATCTAGGTCTCTAGAAGCAAAAGTAACGCCATGAATCCCATCTCTTCCAGTTTTCCCTCCAGCTAGAATATAAATATCTCCAATATCACCAGCATGGCTATGAATCATTAAATCCTTCTTTACTATTCCAATACAACCTACATTAACCAATGGATTGCCAGTATATTTTGGATGGAAAGCAACTTGTCCAGCAATAGTAGGGATTCCAACTCTATTTCCGTAATCTCTTATTCCAGCTACAACACCTCCCATGAGATATTGAGGATGTTTAATTCCTTCTGGAAGTTTATCACGAGGCAGATCTAAATCACCAAAAAATAGAGGATCCACCAGAGCAATTGGTTGTGCCCCCATGCACACAACATCTCTCAATATTCCTCCTATGCCAGTAGCTGAACCGCCGTATGGATCTAATGCAGAAGGATGATTATGTGATTCTAAACCAACTGCATAATAATGATCTTCATCAAATTCCATAATTCCAGCATCTTCTCGAGCAACAACTTCTTTTGTGGATTTTAGTCCAAAAACAGTTTCTTCTAGAACTGGTTTAGAAGATTTATAACAGCAATGTTCGGACCATGCCTGATCTATTGCCTGTAATTCTACATCAGTTGGATTTCTTCCTTCCTTAGCAAAATATTTTTTAACATTTTCCATTTCATCATGTAATAAACCAAGTCCTAAATCATTAACAATCTCATCTAAGTTAGAATTTTCTAAATCTACATAAAAAACATTTTTTAGATTTTTAACAGGCTCTAGCATTTATTTTGCCACCGAAATAGAATATTCATGAACAACGGGATTTGCTAATAATTTTTTGCAAATCTCTTCTGCATCTTTAATTGCATCAGATTCTTTTTTATCAATAATAATTCTGTAACATTTTACAGAGTCTACCTTTTCAACGCTATCAAAACCCAATAAATCTAGAGCTTTTTTTACATTCACGCCCTCTGGGTCAGCCATTCCTGATTTTAATCCAACTTGTATTTCGATTTCAGTAGTCATAAAAGTCTAATGTTACAGATTAAAAGCGGAATAAAAATTAAACGGCATAAATCGAACATTTCAAATGATATTGAATATTTCTAAAAAAAGAATAACAATTAAGGTTTGAAAACCAGCAGCAACATCATCCATTAGAATTCCATGACCGCCTTCTAGCTCTTCCAAATTCCTAGCAGGCCATAATTTTATAACATCAAAAACTCGAAATAAAGTAAAAGATAACAACCAATTATGGTCTTCTAATGAGTATTGAAATAAACCTAAGAATACAATGATGATTAGGTATCCAATAACTTCATCTAGAACATATATTCCCGGATCTTTACCATATTTTTCTTCACACCATGGGGCGATAAGTAATCCCAAATAATACATTATTACAATAAGTCCAAGTAAAAAATAACTTGCATTATCTCCTAATAAATCAACAGTTAAAAATGCTAATATTACAGCTCCAAGAGTTCCAAAGGTTCCAGGCGCAACAGGAGATCTGCCAAGAAAAAAGAAAGAGATGTAAGCTTCTTTTAACAAATCTTTATTCATCTTTTGCCTCGTTCCAAAAATGATTCATTCTCTGCAAGGCTGTTAAATTTCCTAAAATTGCCAAAGTTGCAACAACAATGGTGATGATTGTTTCTACATCATTCATAATTTCTCCAATTAGTAATCCTATTCCTAAAATAAACCATCTTTCAGGCCGTTCAATTAATCCAATACCTTCTTGCGAAACTCCTAATCTTTCAGCCGCAGCACGACAATATGAGGTTTGAAACGCCCCAATCATAGCAGCCATTGCCCACATTTGGCCAGAAATAAAATTTATTGATTCAATAGGCAATGGATTTACCCAATCACACAAAATAAGGGCACTAAATGCAATACAGTCTGCATATCTATCCAGAGTTGCATCAAGATATCCACCTCTTAGAGAGGTGGTTTTTGTAGCTCTTGCAACTAAACCATCTGCCCCATCAAATAGCGAGGCAACCATTCCAATTAGAAATGCATAATAAATATTCTGATTAAAAAGAAGCCATGCAGCATAAAATGTCAAAATCAGACCCATTACAGTAATGTGATTTGGTTTTACACCTATTCTTCCAAGTCCCTTTCCTACTGGTTCTAAAATTTTCCCAGCAGTCTTTTTCAAAGTTTTACTCAGCATGACCGATAAACTACATGGGAGAGGCTCTTTTAGTCCCTTGTCCAATGAGTGAATAGCATATGGACCGAGACCTGATAAAACAACAATTAGAATACGCGCTAGAAGGAACTAACTTTGACGATCAAGGAGAATTATACAAAGGGAAAGTTCGAGATAATTATATCAATGAAGATACTATAACTATGGTAACTACAGATAGAATTTCTGCCTTTGACAGAGTTCTAGGTACTGTACCTTTCAAAGGACAAGCTTTGGTAGAATTGGCAGATTGGTGGTTTGGTGAAACTGCAGATATTGTGGCTAACCACATAATAAAACGCCCTCATCCAAATGTTTGGAAAGTTAAGAAATGCGAACCTATCCAAGTTGAAATGGTAGTCAGAGGATATCTAACAGGAGTAACATCTACTTCCGCATGGACTGCATACCAAAAGGGAGATCGAAATTTCTGTGGTAATGAATTGCCAGACGGTATGCGTAAGAACGAGAAATTTCCTGAAGCAATAATTACTCCATCAACTAAGGCAGCTCAAGGAGAACACGATGAATCCGTTCCTCCATCTGAATTATATAAAAGAGGAGCAATAGATCCTGGATTGTATAAAGAATTAGCACGAATATCAATGCGATTATATGAAAGAGGAGTTGCAAGAGCTGCAGATCATGGAATGATTTTTGTTGATACTAAATATGAATTTGGTATTTCCAATGGTAAAATAATGTTGATGGATGAAGTCAATACTCCAGATTCAAGTAGATACTGGATGAAAGATGATTATGAATCTCGCTTTGAGAAGGGTGAAGAGCCTAAAAAATTAGATAAAGAATATGTTAGAACATGGCTTTCAGATCAAGGATTTACTGGAGATGGTAAACCGCCTAAATTAACAGACGATATTCGAGTCGAAGCATCTGCAAGATATATGGAAGTAGTTGAAAAATTTACAAAAGAACCTATGCAATTAGATGTAGGTCCTGTAGATGAATCAATATATTCAATATTGAATCCTTTTGCTTATTAGGCAAATCGTCAACTTTATAATATATGCTCGAGGTTTACAAATTCCTAGAGGCATATTACAGTTATGAGTCAAAAGAAATCTAGACAACAAAAAAAGCCAAAATCAGAGATTAAATTGGCAGAGGAACGTTTCCAAAGTTGTGTAGTTAAACGTAATAATTATAACGACGAAGCTAGAACAATTCGCGATGAAAGAAATGCTTTACATGATCAAAGAGGTAAAATTATGGAAGAAATCATGAAGCATAGGGATGAGATGAAATCAAATACTTCTACTAAAGCCGCACATCAAAAAGTAAGAAATACAGCGCAAGAGAAAGCTAAACAACTAATTTCAATTAAACAACAGAAGAGAGGAAACAAGAAAGGAGGAAAATCACTCACAGATACAGTCCAGGCTCTTCATTCAGAAATCTTAAACTTAGAAAGAAGAAGAGAAACAACTGAAATGCCAATCTCTAAAGAAAGAGAAGTCATGGAAAAATTAGGGATATTGAGAAGAAGTTTGGGAGATCAAGAGAGTGAACTTGCAACTCAAGAACATTTAAATTTAGAAGTTTCAGAATTAGATGCAGAGATAGATTCGGAATTTTCTAAAGCTAATGAAGAACATTCTGCAGTTATAAATTTAGCTAAACTCAATAAGAAAATATACAAGAAAGTTAGTAATTTAATGAAAGAAGCTTCACATTTGTCTACAGAGGCAGATAAGAAACATAAAGAATTTGTTAATATTCGTAAGAAAGCTGACAATCAGCATTCTAAGGCCATGGAAATGCTTGAAGCTTTAAAATTACATAGAAAAACGGCTACTGAAGAAAGGCAGGCAAGATGGAAAGTAGTTAAGGACCATAGGAAAAATATCAAGGATGAATTATATAATCCTAAAAAGTTAGAATCTGCTGCAGATGATGCATTACAGCAATTGATGTCTGGTGGAAAGATAGATCTTTAATGGACGGCATAATTCTTGCTGGCGGTTTCGCTAAGAGAATGTGGCCATTAACTAAGAATAAACCAAAACAATTACTAGATGTTGCTGGAAAGCCAATGCTTTCTTATGTTATAGATTCCTTAACTAATTTAGATTTAGATCGAATTATAGTTTCGGTTAATAGTTTTTTTGCCCCTCAGTTTCAAGAGTATTTAGATTCTAGCGTAAAGGTAGACAATGTAGAATTATTCATTGAGGAAAGTGATAATGAAGATCAAAAGCTTGGAGCATTGGGAGCATTAAATCTGTTATTCAAAAAGAAGAATTTACAAGGTCCAGTTTTTATTGCAGGAGGTGACAATTTATCTGATTTTGATTTAAGAGAAATGGTTCATATTTACAATGAATCTAAAAAGGATGTAATAGGTTTATTTGATGTTGAAAATTTAGAGTTAGCAAAATTGTATGGTATAGCAGATTTAGAAGATAATAGGATAGTTAATTTTGTCGAAAAACCGAATTCTCCACCCTCTACCTTAGCGGCAACTGCTTATTGGCTATTATCTGAAGAAGGTATAATCAATTTTTTCAGATATATTGATGAAGGAGGAGATAGAGATGCTATGGGTAATTTTTTAGCTTGGAATGTTAAGCAAAATCCTGTTTTTTCAGTTTCATTTAGTGGTAATTGGTACGATATTGGCGGTTTGGACTCATATTCAGAAGCTCAAAAATGGTTAGAATGAGACCTTAGGCTTTTTTTAGAACGGCTGTAATGTTAATACAATGGCTACAAATTTATCGATACTTGCAGAAATTCTTGTTATCGGTTCTTTAATTATTTTATCATTAGGTTATTTTTTCTCAAGTAAGCCACATATTTTATTTGGTAAGAAATTTCCTGTTAAAATCGGCCATAATCTGAATATAGTTGGTTGGTTACTTCTTGGTTTTTTTTGGTGGATACAGGTAGAACATTATATTCTAATTGACGATCCTTTTAATGGTCTTATTTGCGCATTAGCAATGCCATTTTTTGGTTATTTAGCAATTCATGAATATTTGAGTATACGTTGGAATTCTAAGTACGAACCACTTAGGTGGTTAGCTGCAATGACTGTCGTAGCAGGAGGAATTTACTTCTTTGTAGAGAGAGTTCCTCTTCTTTCAGGTTGGTTAATTCAAGTAGTTGCAGAACAATCAATATGGATACTAAACTCATTGGATATTCCAACATCTTTAGGTTCTTTGGATTATGGTGAAGGTTCTAGATATTATAGGCCAGTATCAGAAAATCAACAAGTTCAAATATCTATTGAGGGTGATGAATGGCGTAATCCAGATTCAAAATTTGTTACAATTGTGTTAGCTTGTACAGCACTTCAAAGTATGATTATTTTTGTAGGAGGAGTAATTTGTACAAAGGCACCAGCCGATAGAAGATTCTATGCATTTCTTGCTACAGTTCCAGCCATTTATATTTTGAATTTAATAAGGAATGCAGTTGTAATTTGGTTAACATATGAACATGTTTGGGGAGATGAGACTTTCTTTTATGCACATGGAATTTTAGGAAAAGTAGGAAGTTTAATAGCTTTAATTTTTCTAGCAATAGCTGTATTTCATTTTTTGCCAGAAATGCAAGATTCAATTCTGGGAGTAATTGATTTACCTCTTCGAAAAGCTCCAGAAGGAATGAGAGGCCTTCCCTTTGCTAAGGGAATGCCTACTCAGGTTGCATATGTTTTAGTAACAGGTTTGGTTTTATTTCCATTTGGTTTTTTTGCAGCATCTGTAAAAGAATATGCTGAAGTTAATCCTAGTTTCAATTCTACATTACCTCTTGAAAATATGTATATTTTATCTGTAATATTGTTATTACTTTCTCTATTTTTATTATGTTTTTATAGAGATCCAGAGAGAAAAATTGAATCAGGCATTGTTAGTCCAGCAGATGGCTTAGTCCAGAGAGCCGAAATTAAGAGAGGAATGGTATACCTTTCTATTTTTATGAATGTCCATAATGTTCACGTAAATCGTTCACCATTAAAAGGAAGAATATTATCTATTAAGCATAAATCAGGAGGATATCTTCCAGCATTTTCTAAAGATTCAGATAAGAATGAGCGTTTGATGACTAAAATAGAAACATCAATTGGAACTATAAAAGTAATTCAGATAGCTGGAGTTTTAGTTAGGCGAATAGTTAGTTATGTTAAACCTAATTATGAAGTTCTCAAGGGCGAAAGAATAGGATTAATACATTTTGGTTCACGCGTAGATTTATCTTTTGAATCTGCAGGAATTGATATTTTAGTTAAGAAAGGAGATAAGGTATTGGCAGGACAACAATTGGCTGAATATACGCCCATGTCGTCACTATCAGTGACTGAAAAACTTTTTGAGGCTCCTAAACGTATGTTATCCAAGTTACAAGCTACACAAAGTGAGGATTAAATCGTGAATAAATTGAAGCAAATTTTCAAACCTTTAACTTTGATTTCTTATGCAGATATGGCCACATTATTCAGCGCATCATTAGGTTTTTTAGCGATAACATACATGATAGATGGAAATGAGAAAAGTTACATTGTAGCTATGCTAATTCTACCCATTTGTGCAATTATTGATGGAATGGATGGTGCATTAGCTCGTAAATTTGGTACTAAACATAATTATGGTAAATATTTAGATTCCATTTCAGATTCAATATGTTTTGGCATAGCTCCCTCAATTTTAGTATATTCATTGTATTATAATTTAGACAGAGGTCCAGCAATCGATATTTTTGATGATGAGTTTAATATTAATTTTAGATATAATATAGACAATATAATAGCAATTTCTTCAGCACTTTTAATTGCAATTTTAAGTATTATTAGATTAGCAAATTTCACTATAGGTGATCAAGGTGAGAAGGAATATTTTTCAGGCTTACCCTCTCCAGGATTAACAATGTTTATAGTGGTAATATCTATAAAATATTCTGTAATTAATGATTTTAGCAGTTTTATTATTCCTTTAGTTATAGGTTT
>Ga0208410_1001233_pt1 | contig 13441 bp, 10 predicted proteins | sample ETN02SmetaG_3_FD_185787 | JGI IMG/M metagenome (GOLD analysis project Ga0208410, IMG submission 185787) | Marine microbial and viral communities from oxygen minimum zone, Eastern Pacific Ocean - ETNP2014F10-02SV257 (SPAdes) (version 2) | ecosystem: Environmental > Aquatic > Marine > Oceanic ... | reverse complement strand
TTGTTATGGTAATTTGAGTTTCTCTTAAATTTTTAAATTATGATAATGAAACACATGTCCCAAATAGATTTATCTGAGTTTAAAATTCTGATTGAAGGCAAACTTAAAGATTTGCGAAAGGAAGATGAACTGGGGAAGGGTTCACAAAAAATAGTAGAGCTTGACCAACAATCGGTCGGAAGACTGTCTAGAATGGATGCTCTTCAGTCTCAAGCTATGGCGCAGGCACAAAAACGGAGAAGAAATGCAATGAAGGTTGTACTTAAGGCGGCGTTGAAAAGAATCGATGAGGATGAGTTTGGTTTTTGTGATGATTGTGGTGATGAAATAGGGCAGTCTCGTTTAATGGCTAATCCTGTAATCACAAAATGCATCTCATGTATAAGAGGGGAATAAAGTTCTGCTTTTTATGTGGATTATTTTTTATAATTTTTTTTCTTTAAGATACGGTACAAGACTATGCATAAAACTCCTATTATGAGATAGATATATTTTAGATATTCTTCCATAAGTTGATTTTCCTAGATTATCCATTTCTAGATTTTGCAAATGCTGGGAGCAATAGATTCTCAGTTTTTTCAAAATATTTTACATTAAATATGTTATTTGAATAGCCTATATAATGATATTTTTTGACTCTGCAGGTGATATCTTGATTATAGGAATCAAATATTAGAATTCACAAAGGAAAAACACTATTGTACGATAGTGTTTGACGGTAACAGCAATCGGTTAAAGCATGCTAAGTAAACGGCTAGAAGCTTTTCAAAACAGGCTAAGGGAATCAGATATTGATGTTTCCCTAATAACTGATGAAGACAATATTTATTACCTGGCTGGCTATTATGATTATCTTCATATGGATTTTGGACGACCTACAGTTCTTATAATACCAAAAGATGATGAGCCAATCCTTATCACCCCCATGCTTGATTTCAATTCGGCAAAAGTTTTGGCGAAAGTTAAGAATATAAGTCCATGGAATGATGGAATGGGGAATGAGTGGAGAGAGGAGATCCCAGCCAGGGTAAAGTTGGCAAAAAAAGTTGGAATCGAAATGAATCATATTCCTCAAATAGTTCGCGCATATTTGAATGATCTTGTTTCAAAGGAAAGTCTTGTTAACATTTCCAGTCTTTTGTCTGACATGCGAATGATCAAATCGGAAGAAGAACTTCAGATGGCACGTCATGCCGGGCAAGTGGCGTCGGCCATGATGTGGGCTGGCCGGGAAAAAATTGATAGTGGAATCCCAGAGTATGAAGTAGCGATTGCAACATCTCAGGCAGGTACAAGAAAAGCGGCAGAGCTTTTAAATAGCTATTATAAAGATAAAAACATGTCTCCTAATACCCAATTTCTTCAAATCATGGCATCTGGAGAAACCATAACTCAAACGCATCATCGTGCTACTAATAGAATAATGCAAGAAGGTGAACCTGTATTTTTATGCTTTTGTGGGATGACAAATTTTCACCGCTTTAAATTGGGATTTGACCGAACATTCTGGATAAAGCATTTCCCTAATGAAGCCGATTTAAAAGTTTATGAGGTTGCCATAGAAAGCCAAAGAGCTGCATTGAAAGCTCTTGGCCCCGGAGTAAGTGCAGAAAGTGTTCATGCAGAATATGCTGAGGTGATTCAAACTGCAGGCTACGATTACCCGTTTCGCTGTGGTAGGGCAACGGGGTTTAGTTTTCTTGAAAAACCTGAATTAGTAACAGGTGATAAAACAATTTTAAAACCAGGAATGGTTTTTGCTGTAGATGGTTCTGTTACTGTCGATAATTTCAGGGCTCAAGTAGGTGATAGTTTCATAATTACTGAAGACGGATATGAACCTATAACTGATCATCCAAAATCTATTGAAGATGTTATTATTTGAATCCAATATCATTTATCTTTTCATAAAATTGCCAAAAATTATGGGTAGATAAAAATATCTATTTTACTTTGATCCATTTTTGTAAGGGGATAGAAGTGAATAAATAGTTTCATTTAGAGGTGCACTTAGACCAACATCTTTTGAAAGGCGGCTTGCAGCACCAGACACCCAATCAATTTCGAGAGGAAGGCCTTTTTCTAGATCTATAGCTGTAGATGCACGCATGCCGGAAGGTAATTTTGATACTCTATTCCATATTTCACTTTCAATGGACTCTTTTAAATTAACTCCACGGGCTCTACCAGCATTTGCAGTTTCTTTCATCACATTTATAAAAAGTGCCTTTAGTTTATCTGATTCTACAATGTCACCAATTGTGCATCTTGCAGCTGCGGTAACTCCTGACATAGCTGAAAACATTACAAACTTCTCCCAAACATCTCTTTCTATGTCATCTGTCTCAGGAGCATGCGATCCGGAATTGTTTATTGCAGATTGTAATGCTCTAATTCGAGGCGAAGGCTTATTGTTTCTCTCAGCAAAAATGAAGTTTGCAAAATCTCCTGTTTGCTCAATCAACCCTGGTTCTATAATTGTGGTAGATATTTGGGCAAGACCATTTGCAATATGGTTTTCCGGTAAAATGCTTATCAACCTATCAGTCGCTTCAACACCATTTAAAAATGGAACTACAACTGTATTCTTGTCGATTAAGGAAAAACAACTTTCAGCAGCAGAAATCAGGGAGTCTCCCTTTACTCCTAAAATTATAGCATCAACTTTTCCGACCTCTTTAGGGTCATCGGTAGCAATCCAAGGCCGGGTTGTTTCAATATCTTCTCTTTTCTTTAAGCTTAAGCCATTTTTCTTAATAGCTTCTAGGTGCTTTCCTCTTGCAATAGTAGCAATTTGGTGTCCAGAAAAAGAAAGTTTAACCGCCAAGTAACCTCCTATTCCCCCAGTTCCTATTGTGGCTATTTTCATAATCTAATCCTAAAAATGCTATTAGTTCTAAAAGCTTTACCTTTAAACAATATAAATTAGTACTGCCTTAATTTTGAAATTCAAGGTTAAGATATATTGCTATGTAAATATTATAAAATTTATTTATAAATGTTACCTTTCTAGTATTATGACCAGAAGGAAAATGTCTTGGTGAAAACTTGATGAAATATATGGAAAATATATTACAAAAGAAAATTGGGATAGTAGGATGTGGTGAAATGGGTTTGCCAATGCTGGAAGTTCTTCTTAAAAATAAAATCTCTGCATTGGGCTTTGATATTAGAAGCAAATCTGAATTTTCGTCTGTAAAAGAGAATTTCCTAGAAAATAAAGCTGAGTTTTTTCACAAAAGTGAGGTGATATTTAGCGTAGTACGAGACGAAAAGGAGACATTAGATTTGACAGAAGGTGAAGGCGGTATTTTTAACTTAGATGAAAAAAAGTTCTTTCTAATTTGCTCAACGTTATCTCCGCGATTTATTCAAGATTTAAGGGCAAGAGCACCAAAAAACATTGTCATGATTGATACTCCAATGTCTGGCGCTTCTAAGGGAGCAAGAGCAGCGTCACTTACATTTATGGTAGGATCAAGCGAAGAAGAGTTTGAATTTATATCCCCTCTTTTAAAGATTTTAGGTGAAAATATTTTTCATATTGGAGATTTCGGAACCGGAATGTCTATTAAGGTTTTAAATAATTTTGTTACTTCAGCTACGGTGGCTGCAGTTAGGCAAGTTTTGTCTCAGGCCCCATCACTAAATTTAAAGCCCGAGAAACTGCTAGAAATAATGCATTTTTCTTCAGGCCAAACGTGGTTTGGTTCTAACTTTGAAAAGATTGAATGGTCAAGTAAAGGACATAGTGCAAAGAATACTATTGGAATATTGGAAAAGGATGTGGAAGCCTATCAAGATGCCTTAAAGGTTATAAGGGCTGATAAGCAAAACTTGGAATTTCAAGAATTCGAAACAGCAACCTTAAACGTTCTGAGAAAACTATCCAATTTTAGCTCATAAAAGTTACTTTGCGGGATAAGATTCTTCATCTGAATAAGGAAACCACCAGAAATCTTGTGCGCTACAATTTGGATCTATCATTACGGTTTTCGTTTCACGGAAAGTTTCAAGACCTTCGGGGCCAAGTTGTCTGCCCAGTCCGCTGAGCTTTGAACCTCCAAATGGGCCGGCATCATTATCAAGAAGGGGAGCATTTACCCATACCATCCCAACTTGCAATTCTTCAGAGGCAGTTATTCCTTCTGACAAATCCTTGGTGTAGATATTTGCTCCCAGGCCGTATTTGGAATCATTAGCAAGCTTAATTCCTTCCTCAAAGCTACTCACCTTACATATTGGAGCTACCGGACCAAAGCTTTCGTTGTTGAAAATATCCATTTTAGCATTGCAACCTGTCAAAATTGTTGGGTCCACAAACCATCCTCTGTTAAATTCACTAGGCCTACCACCTCCCACAATTGGTTCAGCACCTTGGTCTTTTGCATGTTTTAACAAGCTTTCATATCTGTCACGTTCTTTGGATGAAACCATAGGGCCCATATCTACCTTACCAAGTCCATTACCCACCCTCACTTTTTTAGCTTCCTTGATAAACTTATCAATAAACTCATCATAAATTTTTTCGTGAACAAAAAATCGTTCAGCTGAAACACAAATTTGTCCACAGTTCATAAAAGCTGAAAAGCTTGCTGCTCTTGCAGCCATATCTAGGGGAGCAGAAGGCATAACTAAGAAAGGATCATTTCCAGAGTTTTCGATTAAGCAGGGTTTCATGAGATCGCCACATGTTTTTGCAACTGACCTACCTACGGGAACACTTCCAGTAAAGGCAATCACATTTGTATCTGGGTGCTCGACTAAAGATTTCCCTACTTTCCCACCACCTGTGAGGACTTGGAAAACCCCATTCGGTAATTCGGAGAAAGCTTCAGCAAACATTAATGTAACAAGAGTAGTATATTCTGAAGGCTTTATAATCACGGCATTGCCTGCGGCAAGGGCTGCCCCAGCCTCCCAAGCAAGAAGAACTAGTGGGTAATTAAATGGAAGAATAAGTACAGCAGTTCCCAGAGGTTGTTTTAAAGTATAATGAAATTGACCTTCAACGGCGGGACCCATCACTCTGCCGGCATCACTCCGACCTATTTCAGCACTATATCTAATTGAGTGGGCAGACCATTCAACTTCGTCTGCTGATTCTTTGTATGGTTTACCCATTTCCCTAGTTAAACCCTCTGCAAGAACAGATTTCATTTTAATCATCTTGTCGGCAACTTTATGCATTAAGTGTGCGCGCTCTAATGCAGAAATTTTCCACCAGTTTTTTTGTGCTCCTTTTGAAATATCAATGCTATCATTTATTTCATTTGAGGTTGTTTCAGCAATTTCTCCCAGCTTGATCTCTGTGGCTGGGTCGATAACTTCTAAACCAGAGGTAGATGAACTTTTCTGATGCTTGCCGTTAACGTACAAATTGTGGCTTAAATTTAAATATTTTTCTATTACTTCATTCATAATTTAATCTCTCTGTTTGTTACTGGAAACTGATTACAACATATCCACTTTTGGAATACTGTCATTGAGTGACAACCAAGCCAGACTTTCACATGAAAATACTTGTTCGGTTGGAACAAAAACATCTGGATTTTCAAATGTGGTCGTAGATAAGAAAACATTTTCAGTCCCAAATTTATGACCTGAATAAGATAGTGTTGTGCCACACGTGCCGCAAAACCCTCTTAAAACACCTTCTGATGAGGGAAATTCTTTTCTGGCAGGCCCTTTCCATTTGACCTGCTTCCTCATGAATCCAGTCCATGCCATGATTGGTGCCCCAGAGGTCACGCGACAGCTATTACAATGACATATGGCTGACCAAAAAGTTTCTCCAGTTACTGAAAACTTTATTAACCCACAAAAGCATTGCCCTCTGTGATTACTTTTTGAATTTTTCACTATAGCTTTAGGCATAGATAGCCCTAACATTTAAAAAATACGATATTCTAACATAGTATCGAACTTTATTTAATTTTATCTGTTTAAGTCAATGATTTCCAAACCAATGCCAAATGCTAGATCCACCACTGACGCTAGCTCACCATTTTTGGTTATAAAAGCCCATTCTGACGCAGTTGATGGAACATCATCTTCGCCCTCTTCACCCGGAAAAGTAAATGAGCTAGCTTTTTCCCAAATTAAACTACCGACGGAATCTATTCTAATAAGATAACTTCGCCATGTTGTTCTTGGATCTTCTTCACACTGATTTCTAATCTCTCCGTTAAGCTCATCACATCCCTCAATGCCTGTACCGCAAGCCATTACAGCACCCTCATTTGTTAAGGCGGCAATCCCCCAACATTCATCAAAGATGATTTTTTTGTTACCTGAGCCTAATCCAGAAAATTTTTGCTTTCCTCCTACTGGATTACCATAAATCTTGTTCCAATATACATTCCCAGTTTTAGAAATTTTTGTAATACTTCCATCTATTCCTGTCTCCCACTCTCCTTTGTGACCAGACATAAAAAATCCATCATTGGTTACTGCTATATCTGTTATCTCTCCATGATCTGGATATTTTTTCTCCCATAATAAATTTCCATTTTTACTTATCTTTAAAACCGTGGCTACCATGGGTTCGGGAGTTGAGGTTGCAATAACAAATTCGCCTGTATCAGTTATTTCTTTTACGCTCTTGCCAGACACAGAATTTTTATACTCTTTTTCCCAGGTAGGTGTATTGGGAGCTGAGTCAGATGTAATTTTTTCTTGTGAAAAATACATAGAAAAAGCATTGCCTCCAGATGGATTTCCATATGATTTAAAGCCTTCAATTTCTTCATAGTCAGAGTTGGTTACTCCAGTGAGCAAAATACCGTTTTCACCGGTAAGGATTACTGACTCAAATGCGCTTGAACTCTTCTGATTTTTACTTGGGAAGGAACGTGACCAAATAACTTTCCCATCTTGAAGACGCACCTTAGTTAAAAACCTGTCAATGACATCTTTTTGGGTTTCCTTATAACCTGCTATGAAAATATGGTCCTGATAAATGGCGGCAGAGTTAAAACCGTCCCTTCTGTCTTCAGCACCAATTACCAAAGACCATTCAAAACTTTCTTCTTCTTCAGGATGAAGAAATAGTTTTTCCTGTGGAAGGTTTTTTGAAATTTTTACAGCAAAACCGTTCTCATTCCCAGAATTATCTATAGATTTTCCAAGCAAAATATATCCATCAGATGTCTCAATGCCGAAGACTGCGTGTGGATCAGATTCCTCACCTCCACAGCAAGATCCATCAATAACATAATATGCTTTTGTGGCAGGGGATTCTTGAGCAATGGTTATATGTCCTAAAAGCTGAAGGAGCAAAAAAGCAATCCAGAAAACAAAACTCTTCATATATGTAAATCCAAACTTTTTTGTACATAACTATGTAATTAAAGCATCACTTTAACATTAAATAAAAAATAAGCATCTGTAATTTTAAACTTTTAAAAATCTGAAGTTACAATATCAATTATAGAATGCTTTTGTATAAATTGCTTGTATTGTGCTTTAAATCCTCCTAGTTGGGAGCTATGGAAAAATCATTCCCTATCTATAAATCGTTATTGTTTTTAGGTTTTCCTATTATTGGTGGAAATATAGCGCAATTCTCTGCATCGATTGTAGATACTGCGATGTTGGGGCATTACAATCCTAAAGTGTTGGCATCATTAATAGTAGCTAGCTCCGTTTTTTTCATTCTGTTAATTGTAGGAGGGGGTTTTTCCTATGCGTTAATGTCAGTTGTGGCTGCCCATGATGCCCGTGGTGAAGATGCTCAAGTACGCAGAAACACAAGGATGGCAATTTGGCTATCAACCATGTTTTCGATTCTTGTCTTTCCAATACTCTATTGGTCAGAAACAGTTTTAATTTTTCTTGGACAATCTGAGGAACTTTCGGAGACTGCGCAAGAATACTTGCGGATTATGGCATTTGTTATGTTTCCAGCTCTTCTGGATGTTACGTTACGATGTTATTTAACTGGGTTAAAACATACAAACGTAGTTTTGTGGGCAACGGTTTCCGGACTGATATTTAAAGTCATTACTGGCTGGATCCTTATTTATGGAAACTTTGGCTTTCCAGAGATGGGGATTCAGGGTGCAGCGTTGTCTACACTTGGAGGCACACTGGTTATACTTTTTATTTTTGTTTGGTATTCACAAAGCTATTTTCCTCAACACGAATTATTTAAAAACATATGGAGACCTGACATCTCCTCACTAAAAAATATTTTTACCTTAGGTGTGCCTATTAGTCTTACCTATTTGGCAGAATCAGGGCTATTTTCTGGAGTAACAATTATGGTTGGTTGGATAGGGCCAATTGAAGTGGCTGCTCACGGAATAGCCATGCAAATTATGGCGGTTACGTTTATGGTTCACCTTGGTCTTTCCCAAGTAGCTACGACATTAATTGGCAATGCATATGGTCGTAAGGATTCACTTGAAGATTTGAGGCGAATAGGCGTTTGCGCCGTTAGTATGTCGGCGGTTTTTGCGTTTATGGCCATTCTTGTTTTTCTCTTGTTTCCACATACTCTTGTAAGTTTATTTATAGATACCTTGCAACCAGAAAGCCAAGCTGTAATGGCTGTTGGGGTAGGACTAATGACGATCGCAGCATGTTTTCAATTAACTGATGGTCTGCAGGCTATTGGGCTCGGCTTATTACGTGGTATGCAGGATGTCCGAGTTCCTTTTATATTTGCCCTTATTAGCTACTGGGGTGTGGGGTTTACTACGAGTTATTTGTTAGGAATAAAGTTAGCACTTGGCCCTCAAGGTGTTTGGTTTGGATTGGTGGCAGGTCTTGCTCTTGCCTCAGTCTTTTTGCTTACAAGGTTTTGGTATAAGACACGAGGCTAAGGTCCAGATAAATTTAAATGGTTATTTTTCAAAATAGTAAATTCATTCGGAAATACTTGATACTAAAGAGGCATTTCCTCCCATAGAAGTTATGTTATTTGATACACTATATTCATTGCATAGTCCTTTTAGATATTCAGGCCCTCCAGCTTTTGGACCCGTTCCTGATTTGCCATGACCACCAAATGGCTGAACACCCACCACTGCTCCTACCATATTGCGATTAACATAAATGTTTCCAACATTAACGTTCTCAATAATGGAATTAACTGTATTGTCTATTCTGCTATGAATCCCAAGGGTTAAACCAAATCCCAGTCTATTAATATCTGCACATAATTTTAGGATCTCTTTTGTTTTATAAGACATCACATGTACAACTGGACCAAAAATTTCCTCTTTAATTTGCTTTAATGAAGAGATTTCAATGATTGTAGCCGGAACAAAATGACCACCTGCAGTAGTTCCTTTGGATTGATAAAGTTTTGAAAAATTACCAAGATGTCTGTTTATTTTCTCCTTAGATGCTTTGTCAATTACTGGCCCTATGTCGATAGATAAGTCTGAAGGGCTGCCAAGATCTAAGGTGTCAATAGCACCTCTTAGCATCGTCAAAGTTTTTGTATAAACATTTTCCTCAACACAAAGAATACGGCAAGCTGAGCAACGCTGGCCTGCCGAATTGAAACCAGAGTAGACAACATCCTTTACCATATGTTCAGTTAGAGCAGAGCTGTCAGCAACAAGGCAGTTCAAACCGCCTGTCTCTGCCACTAAGTTTGCTATACTTGGTTGGGAAATTAATTTTTTTTGAATAATTTTAGCAGTTTCTAAAGAACCTGTAAAAATCACATTTTCTAAATGATTATTTGAAAATAAATGTGGACTTATATCTTCCCCTCTTCCTAAAATTAGTGCTGCTGCTTGATTTGGAAGACCTGCTTTTAGTAATAGCTTAAACACAAGATAGGCACAGTAAGATGTTTGTTCTGCTGGTTTTGCAAAAACTACATTTCCGGTAATTAAAGCTGCAACCAATTGTCCTGTGAAAATAGCAATAGGAAAATTCCAGGGACTGATAGCTACACTCAAACCTTTCCCTTTAAATTTATATTTATTGGTTTCACCAGTCGGGCCAGGTAATTCAATTTCTCTAAAAAGATCTTGGGCAACTAGACTATAATAGCGACAAAAATCAATTGCTTCGCGGATATCAGCGATAGAGTCATTTATTGTTTTACCTGCTTCCTTAACACATGCTTCCACTAAAATTTCATAATTTGATTCTATTAGATCAGCTAAATTCTGAATTATCTCTATACGCCTATTATAATCATAATTTTTCCAAGTGAGTTCATATTGCTCTAAACTTTCTAGAGCTTCATTGATAAGTTTTTTATCAGCAAAGAATGCATCACCAATTTTACTAAAATTCAGATGCGGTGAGATGATATCAACCTTTAAATCCGATGAAATTTCCTGACCTCCAATAATACTAAAAGCCTGCACGTCTCTAAGCGAGTCAAGTTCAGAGTACCTTTTAATATTTCCCTCTTCACTTAGATCGATTCCAAGGGAGTTTTTGCGGTAAGAGAATAATTTTGGCGGAGGCTCAATGGTTTCATTTTCCAGGTGACTTAGCTTTGATATTGGTGATTCAATTAGATTGCTAATGTTTGCATCTTTTTTATTCAATTGATGAATAAAAGACGTATTCGCACCATTTTCAAGTAAACGCCTCACCAAATAGGGTAATAGATCATCATAATTACCTACAGGCGCATAAACCCTACATTTAAAGTTTTCTTGATTTGAAAAATGATGATAAATCTCATCACCCATTCCGTGTAGCTTTTGAAATTCATACGCGGCTGCTCCGAATAAATTTCTTACATATGCGATAGTGTAAGCATTATGAGTTGCAAATTGAGGAAAGATATTTGGAGATCTCTTGAGTATATGGGCGCACTTTAAATAAGAGAGGTCAGTGACAAATTTTTTTGTAAATACAGGGTAATTCTTTAATCCTTGTTCTTGAGCTAACTTTATCTCAGTATCCCAATATGCGCCCTTTACTAAACGAACATTCATCTTTTTATTTATTTGATTAAGAAATCGAGAAAAAAATTCTAAAACAAATATGGATCTTTGCTGATAGGCCTGAACGGCAACTCCAAAGCCGCAATATTCATCATCTATAAAATTGCTTTCCAGAATTTGATTGATAAGAAATATTGAAAGATTAAGTGTATCTGCCTCTTCTGCATCAAAGCATATATCTACTTTGTATCCCCTTGCCATTTCAATTAATTCAAAAAGCTTTGGCAGCAACTCTTTATTTAATAGGTCTAGCTTATTTCTTTCATAACGAGGATGAAGTGCAGAGAGTTTAATGGAAATACTATTTTGTTGATTTCTTTTGCTATTGCCAATAGCGCTAATGGCATTTTTATAACTTTGAAAATATACTTCAGCATCTCCATAAGTGACAGCTGCTTCTCCCAGCATATCAAAAGAGTAGGCATACGAACTTTTGGGTAACTTTGTAGATAATTTTGAAGCGGACTGAATATCTTTTTCAAAAATAAATTGCTTTGCAAGTATGCTTATGCCTTTTTTAATTGCTGATCGTAAAATTGGTTCACTAACATTCTTAATAAATGACTTTAATAACTCTTTCTCATTCAATTCATTTCGCTTTACAATTTTTCCGGTAACCAAAAAAGCCATAGAGGAAATATTTACAAATAAGTTATTGTCATTTTTAATATGATCTTTCCAATCCCCCGAAGGTATTTTGTCTTGAATCAAGTCATTGATGGTTTGGTTGTCTGGAATGCGTAACAAGGCTTCAGCCAAGCACATTAGCACCACGCCCTCATTTTTGGACAAATCATATTCGTGCATTAATTTTTCAAAAGCATTATGTGATTTATAGCTCTTGGCAGAATTAATTATCTCTAATGTATTTTCTGAAATGATATTATGATGTTCGGTATGAAATTTTTCAATTTCAGGTAGGAAGTGTTCCCGAACCATTAGAGCTTGATCGGTAAATTTATTTAAAAAAATATCTTTCATTATTGTTACAAAATAACACAGTTAAATAAAACAAATTTCCTTAAATTACAAAAAATAAAATAAATACATTTGAATAAATAATAAATTTAAGTAAATATTACTATATTAATATTTTAATTAAGAAAATTTTCCTATGCTTGATAAAATAGATAAGCAATTAATAGAGTTGTTGGCTGAAAATGGACGTACAACTTTAAGTGATTTGTCAAAAAAAGTTGGCCTTTCTGTTTCTCCATGTCAAAGTCGAATTAAAAAGCTTGAAGAGCAGAAATATATCCTAGGTTACCATGCTCAAATTAATTATCAAAAACTCGAAAAAGCACATGTAGCATTTGTTCAGGTATCTTTATCAAATACTAGAGCTAGAGCTCTGGAAGAATTCAATGTTGAGGTTGGAAAGCTTCAGGCAGTTGAGCAATGTCATATGATAGCAGGAGGTTTTGATTATCTCTTGAAAGTTAGAACAACAGACATAGATTCTTATCGGCTATTACTGGCAGAAAAAATATCTTCCCTGCCTTATGTAGCTTCTACATCTACTTTTGTATCAATGCAAAGTGTCAAGGATTCAAAATGAATTTAGGGCCCTTAATAGGATGTAAAGGTAGAAACTTATAATTATGTTTTCTTAAAGGGACCAAATGGAAAAAATCATTAAATTACCAGAAAAAATGAATGCTATGGTTACTATGGGACACGGCGGGCTAGAAAAAATAGTTTTTAAGAATGACTGGCCTAGACCTGACCCTGCTCTAGGAGAAGTTTTAGTTAGGGTTCTAGCCTGTGGCCTAAATAATACTGACATAAATACTAGAACGGGGTGGTACTCAAAGACTGTATCCGATGCAACTACTGGGGAAGTTTTTGACGAAGTTGGAGAAGAGGACCCGACTTGGGGAGGAAAACCCATTACATTTCCACGTATTCAGGGTGCTGATGTTTGTGGTGAAATAGTAGCTGTGGGTACAGGCATAAATCCGTCAAGAATTGGTCAAAAGATAATAACTGACGGATGGATAAGAAATCCAAATGACCCTTTTAATAAAAGTAAGGTCGGATATTTTGGTTCAGAATGTGATGGGGGATTTGCTGATTATGCAGTGATACCATCTAGTAATGCTCTCTCAATAGATTCTAACCTAACAGATGCAGAATTGGCTACTTTCTCTTGCTCTTATTCTACCGCAGAGGGAATGTTAAGTAGGGCCAATGTCTTGGAAGAAGATACAGTACTTATCCCAGGAGCATCTGGTGGAGTTGGGGGAGCCCTTGTGCAGCTAGCAAAAAGACGAAAAGCAAAGGTCATAGCCCTCGCGTCCATTGAAAAACACAAAGATGTTATTTCGCTTGGTGCAGATAGGGTTTTGCCCAGATCTCCAGAAAATATTAAAGCAATTTTAAATGAAGAAAAAATCACTGTTGTAACCGATGTGGTTGGAGGAAAAGTATGGGGGGATTTAATAGATGTCTTAGAAAGGGGTGGTCGATATGTATGTTCAGGGGCAATAGCTGGTCCCATAGTTGGCCTAGAT